>Ga0189287_100113_pt1 | contig 60816 bp, 56 predicted proteins | sample UW86minimetaG_FD_130319 | JGI IMG/M metagenome (GOLD analysis project Ga0189287, IMG submission 130319) | Marine microbial communities from the Costa Rica Dome - UW86 mini metaG | ecosystem: Environmental > Aquatic > Marine > Oceanic > Photic zone | place: Costa Rica: the Eastern Pacific...
CGGCGGCGCCGGTCATCAGGGCGGAGGCCTGCCAGTTCCACATCATCCAGCCACAGGTGGTGAAGTACAGGAACCGGTCTTCGGGGCCAACGTCGCCGTGAAGCATCAGCTCCTTGGCATGATTGACCAGCAGGCCAGCATTGCCGTGCACGATGCACTTGGGTTTGCCCGTGGTGCCGGAGGAATACAGGATATACACCGGATGATCCGGAGGCAGAGGCGTAAAGGAAGGAGCCGTTCCTTCGCCAGCAGCGAGGGCGTTTTCCCAGGTAGTCACCAGATCGCCGGAAATCGGAGCCTCGTCTGGCAGTTGCTGGACACTGACAACCGCCTTGAGCGTTGGCAGGCCGGCAATGAGCTCGGCAAAATCCTGCTGGCGCGCAAACACTTTGCCGCCGTAGCCGTAGCCGTTCACGACGATCAGAGCTGAAGGTTCGATCTGGCCAAAGCGGTCAAGAATCGCGCCGATGCCGAAATCCGGTGACGCGGAACTCCAGATGGCCCCAAGACTTGTAGCGGCCAACATCCCCACCAGGGCTTCATAGCCGTTGGTAACAACACCGGCTACCCGGTCACCCTGTTTGATGCCTTTGCTGCGCAGGAAGGCTTCCAGGGCACCGGCGTCGGCTTTCAGTTCGGCATAGGTGCGACGCAGGACCGGACGGGTTTCACAGTACGCCACGACTGCTTCGCGATCGCGGTGCTCACCATCTGCGAGCCTCAGCAGGTTGGCAGCAAAGTTCAGCTTCATCCCGGGGAACCATTCGGCGCCCGGCATTTCATGCTTGCCCAGTACTTTTTCAGCCGGTGTATCGCAGACAAGACCACAGTAATCCCAGACTTTCTGCCAGAAGGTTTCCAGCTCATCAATGGACCACTGGTGCAGTGCGTGGTAGTCAGCAAACGGGCCGAAGCCCTGCTGCTCCAGCCAGGCCTTGAACTGGCCCATACGGGAATTGGCCAGGGTGTCTTCCGACGGAGACCAGACTACCGGTGATTGTTCTTCATTGCTCATCCATATCTCCTGAATGTTACTGCATATGCCAGCCGTGACTGACCACGATGGACTGGCCAGTCAAAGCCGCAGAGGGGAATGCAGCCAGATGAACGGCCAACTCTGCCACGTCTTCCAGGGTGGTGAATTCCCCGTCCACAGTGTTCTTGAGCATAACTTTACTGATCACTTCCTCTTCGGAAATGCCCAGCTCCTTGGCCTGTTCCGGAATCTGCTTGTCCACCAGGGGCGTGCGCACAAACCCGGGGCAGATGATGTTGCTCCGCACCCCGTGTTCCGCACCTTCCTTCGCCACCGCCCGACACAACCCCAGCATGCCGTGCTTGGCCGCCACATAAGGGGCTTTCAGGGGAGAAGCCTCCAGAGAATGCACCGACCCCATGTAGAGCATGGTGCCACCGCCGCTCTCGTACATGTGCTTGAGTGCCGCGCGAGTCACCAGGAAAGCGCCATCAAGATGCACATTCATGACTTTGCGCCAATCGGAATAAGCCAGTTTGTGCACCGGATCAATGTGCTGGATGCCGGCGTTCGCAATGGCGATGTCCAGACCACCCCACTGTTTAACCACAGAGTTGACGTTTACGTCAACTGCTTCTTCGTCAGTCACATCCATTTCAAGGGCGATGGCAGTGCCGCCGGCCTGCTCGATGGCGTCTACGGTGTCCTGGGCCGCCTCGAGTGTCAGATCAGCCACAGCGACCTTGGCGCCTTCGCGGCCGTAGGCCTCGGCAATGGCCCGGCCGATGCCGCGACCGGCACCGGTAATCAAAGCAATCCGGTTTTCCAGACGCATGGTTATTTTCTCCTTAGTCGTAAGCCACGCTGGGCAGCCAGGTCGCGATTTCCGGTACCACGAACACAATAGCCAGCGCTGCCAGCTGAATAATGATGAACGGTATAACGCCACGGTAGATATCGGTCACCTTGATTTCCGGCGGCGCCACACCCTTGATGTAGAACAGCGCAAATCCGACCGGCGGCGTCAGGAAAGAAGTCTGCAGGCACATGGCAAACAGGATGGTGAACCAGACCAGATCAAAGCCGAGGCTTTGCACAACCGGGGCAACCAGCGGCAGGATGATCAGTGTGATTTCCACCCAGTCCAGGAAAAAGCCGAGCAGGAATACGCCGAACAGAATGGTCAGAACCACACCATAAGGGCCGAACGGCAGACCCAACAGGGCGTCCTCGATCACCTGGTCGCCGCCCAGACCCCGCAGGACAACGGAGAACGCGGTGGCACCCAGGAAGATGGCAAAGATGAACGCGGCGGTGCGCGTCGTCTGCTGCATGGAAGAGTTCAGCACGTTCAGGTTCAGTCGGCCAGACATCAGTGCCAGCAGGAGAGCACCCAGGGCGCCCACACCGGAAGCCTCCGTTGGAGTCGCTATGCCGGCAAAGATGGAACCCAGTACGCCCAGAATCAACGCGGCGGTTGGCACTACGGCCTTTGCCACTTCCCAGACGATGGCCCAGCTCACTTTTTCGGTACCTTCCGGCACCGGCGCAATGTTCGGCTGCAGCATCGGACGGATAATCGCGTAGGCCACGTACATGGCACCCAGCATAAGGCCGGGGAAGAAGGCGCCCATAAACAGGTCACCGACTGACGCCTCGGGAACCGCCAGGCGGTCAGCCATCAGAACCAGCATGATGGAGGGCGGAATCAGAATACCCAGGGTCCCGGTGGCACATGCCGTACCCACCGCAAAGCCCTTGTCGTACTTGTTCTCCATCATTACCGGCAGGGACAACATGCCGAGGAGCACGACGGACGCCCCGATGATACCGGTGGTCGCGGCCAACAGAACGCCGATAACGATGACGGTCACCGCATAGCCGCCGCGAACGGCGCCAAACAGTTTGACCATGCTGTTCATCAGTCGCTCGGCCACACCGGACTGGTCAAGCATGATGCCCATGAATATAAACATGGGCAGGGCCACAAGGGTTTCGCTACTGACCACCTTCCAGATTCGCTCGGGCACAAGCCCCATGGAAGATTGATAATCGAACCACAGATTGGCTCCAAAATTCTCAACGGCGACGACGCCAACGACGGTCCAGATAACCGCGGTGCCGCCCAGTACCCAGGCAACCGGATAGCCGGTCATCAGCAGCGCCCCGAAGGTGAGGAACATGCCGATTACGAATAGGGTTTCAAGCTCCATCAGGACGCATCCTCTTTCTTGGTCTCACCGGACTCGACCCGGATTGGCTTCGGAAAGCCGAAAAGCAAAGCCGTCACTTTCAGCAGACGGGACAGGGCCGCGACGATCAGGAGCCCAAACGACAGCGCCAGAACGCCCTTGAGGATCCAGCGGTAAGGAAGGCCCGCCGGCGCCTGACTGGTCTCACCCTGCTCCCAGGAGCTCACGGCATAGGGAATCATTTCGTAGACCGCCAGCACCAGAAACGGCAGCAGGAGAAATACCAGGCCAAATAGCTCAATCCAGGCCTGGCCTTTGAGCGACAGGCGCTCATGAATGACGTCAACCCTGACATGGTCATCGGTCACCAGGGTGTAACCCAATCCCAACAACCAGCCGGCGCCTGCCAGGTGCCACTGGACCTCTTCAAGCGTTACCGAACCCTGGCCAAAGGCATAACGCCCCACCACCGCGTAGATGATCACGCCGGTAACCACAATCCAGAGCCAGGAGGCACTCTTGCCTATCGCAGAAATCACACCGTCCAGGACCTTGCTCAGCCGGGTGGTCGGAAACTCGGTGTGATGATGAATAAATTGACCGGCGTCCGACGCCGATGCATGCACATCGGGTGGTGAGCCTTTATCAGACACTGTCATACAACAGTTCCTCGTTCAGAAAGCCTGCCGTGAAACAAGGATGGCCCCGCAGGGCCATCCAGACTAAATCGAAGAGCACCGGAATTGCGTCCGGTGCCCAGGGTCAGCCCCGAACCTTAGAGGTCCGCCGGAACATAGGCGCGGGTATCCCAGATCTTGTAGGATTCCATGAACTCCTGCTGGCTTTCATAGACACGCTTGAAGTCGGCATCCTTGGAGGCTTCTTCTTCAAGCACTTCCTGGGTTACTTCGCGCAACTTGAGCAGAACGTCGCGGGGGATCTGGTCAGCCTGAACGCCCTTGTCCTGGAACTCGGCCAGAACCTTGCCGTTCTTGTACTCACCCTCGGCCAGACCACGGGTGGTTGCCGCAGTGCAGGAGGCCTCGACCAGCGCCTTCTGTGCCTCGGTGGCACGTGCCCACTCGTCCTTGTTGATCAGCATGTACTGGGCTGTGAACTGCTGGTGCCAGCCCGGGAACAGGTTGTACTTGACCACCTGGTTGAAGCCGAGGATCTGATCGATGGCTGGCATGGAGAATTCGGTGGCATCGATGGTGCCCTTCTCCAGTGCCTGGTAGAGCTCGCCGCCGGGCATCATGGTGACAGAGGCGCCCAGCTTTTCGAGGACCTTGCCGCCGAGGCCGGCGAAGCGGATCTTCAGGCCTTTGTAGTCTTCCAGTGTTTCGATGGGCTCGGAATACCAGCCGGCAGTCTCGGGCCCAATGATGCCGCACAGCTGTGCGTGAACATTGAAGCCTTTGTTGGCATAGGTTTCCTGCAGCATCTCATGGCCGCCACCGAAGTAATACCAGCCGATGTAGGCAGGCGGCTTCATGCCGAAGGGAACAGCGGCAAACAGGGGAATCGCAGGCACTTTGCCCTGGTCGTAACCGATCCAGGTGTAACCGGCTGAAACCTTGCCGTCTGAGACGGACTGCAGGATGTCGAACGGCGGAACCAGCTTGCCGGGCTCATAGACACGGACCTGGATGCTGCCATCAGAAGCGGTAGTGAGGTTGTCTGCGACCCAGGCAGCGGGAGAACCGAGGCCAGGAAGGTTGGTTGCGAAGGCTACGGGCATTTTCCAGCGCAGATCGTCTGCAAAAGCGGAGCCCGTGGTAAGAGCGATCGCACCGGCCACACCGGTGAGAGCCTTGAGAAGTTTCATTGGCAAGTCTCCTAACTTTGTTGTTTTGTCTGGCCTGGCGGCTTTCAACCAGAAAGGCCTGAACTGAGTATAGTCAGAGAATGCAGGAACAGACGGACAGGGTGATGTTTGGGGTCCAACAGTTAGCGCCAGTCTTGTTCTGTGCATTGTTCTGACGTCCTGCGCCTCGGATATAGCAGACACTATGCCATCTTAATTTTATTGATATAATTCAGTTAGTTATAAAATACGGCCGGGGCAGGCACGGGGAAAAGTGTCCGGAATTTAGGACATCATTAGACGTCAGTCGTAAGGGATTGTACGGATGGGCAGACAGTCGTCCGGATTTCAGGACAACTTGGCCAGTTTCTCGTACAGAACAGATCGGGATATACCCAACAGCTTGGCAGCCCGGGTACGGTTACCACGGCTTGCCACCAGAGCTTCTTCGATCGCCTGGGCCTCTGCCTCGGCGAGTGTCTGGGACAACGGCCTCACCGGTTGCGGCGCCAGAGAAGACACCGGACGTGTCCCGGCTCGGGGCAACACCTTGAAAATCGCGTCGGCATCGAGCAAGCCACCTTCCTCGCCCATGGTCATTGCCCGCTCGAGAACGTTGCGCAACTCACGGATATTGCCCGGCCAATCATAACTGCCCAGCGCCGAGACGCCAGCATCCGTAATCTCACCACGCAACTCCAGCCCCTCGCAGATCTCTTCAAGAAGGGCTTCGCAGAGCACACCGAGATCCGCCAGCCGATCCCTCAAGGGCGGGATGGGTATTTCCAGGACATTAAGGCGGTAATAAAGATCGGAGCGGAAAGTTCCTTCGGAGATCATGACCTCAAGATTTCTGCTGGTGGCAGCAATAACCCGAACATCCACCGAAACCACCTTGTTGGAGCCCAGCGGTTCAATCTCTCCCTCTTGCAGGGCCCGCAGCAGCTTGGCCTGCAGCGGCAACGGCATGTCACCCACTTCGTCGAGAAACAGGGTGCCACCGTTGGCCAGTTGAAACTTGCCTTCCCGGGTGCGGCGATCGGCACCGGTGTAGGCGCCGGGTGCGACGCCAAAGAACTCGGCCTCAAGGAGGTTGTCCGGAATGGCGGCCACGTTCACTCCCACGAACGGTTTCTCCGCACGTCCCGAGACCGTATGAATCGCCTGGGCGAGCACTTCCTTGCCGGTGCCCGTTTCTCCCAGCAGTAGAACCGGCATATCGCGACCGGCCGCCAAGCGCGCGCGACGCTTGACCTCCAGCGCTGCCGGGCTGGCACCAACGAAATCACCGAGGCTGTAGCGAGTACCTCGTGCCTTTTTCGCCAACGCCTTGCGCGCGGCCGCCAGATCCTGGTGGAGCCGACGGTATTTCGACACCAGTGGCGTCAGGGGCTGAAGGTCGTCGTAAAGTACAAAGGCCACGGCACCGACGATTTTTCCGTTGTCGTCGTAGTACGGCAGGCGCGTTACCACCAACTGTTGCTGGTTGTGCTCCATAATGTCCAGCAGCAGGGGTTTACCGGTTTCGACCACTTCGGGCATTCGGGTGTGAGGGATCAGCTGGCGCACCGGTTTGCCGATGATGGTAGACGGATCGCCCAGGCCAAGAAGATGGGAGTAGCTGCTGTTAATCCAGGTAATCCGTGCATCGCAGTCCACGGCGATGGCACCGGCGCTGGCTTCCTCGAACATGGGAAACAGGGCTTCGATCAGGTCTCTGGTCAGGCCACTTTTATTGTTGTCAGAAAACAGCTGTGTCATGTACCGCGCACCAACGGGTCGAATGTCATTCATCTGGATAACCCTCGCACCCGACAGGCCGGGTGCAGTGACGGAAGTATATGGGGCCCCCGGACCGGGGGCAAACGAAGCCGGCCCCGCAACGGGCCGGCGCGTGTCACACTTATTCCGGGATCCGGACCTGGTTGTCAGTAAAGACAATCCGGTCGCCGGCATCCGGCGCGGGATTGATCGCCGGCAGGTTGACCTCCGCCAGCGGTGTTGTGATAGCGCCCCGTGGCACCGTCCGGACTACCTGGCTTGGCGGCAACGCCTGCTTTTCAGTCAGATTCGCCCAGACCAGGTCCAGCGCCTGGAAATAATAGTGGTGCAACGGCACATACCGGTCAGCAACGCCCGGGAACCCATTAAGTACGTCCAGGTGATGCGCGTTCAGAATTTCGTAGTACCGCAGGTTGCTTTTCTTTCCTTCCACTCGCTGGTTCAGGCCAAAATAGGGCCGGGAGGTGTGGTTGATGGGTAGAATCGCATCGGCACGGCCGGTCACGAAAACCGTCGGCTTGCCCTGCAGATCACCCGAGGCACGGACTTCGGCGATACCCTCGGCAATAGCCGTTGCCAGCTCGGCGTCAGAGCCCTGCAGATCAGCTCCGCTGACGGCGTCGCTGCCCTGGGCAAGGCTACGAAGGCACAACAGTGCATCCAGGCCATAGTCCAATTGGTTGGTACTTGGTGAAGCACTGGCAGGGAGATTGGTGGGCTGACCATCGGCACCATCGTAGACGATGTTCACCCCGGCCGACGGCGGAATGCCATTGCTGGCCGAAAATAGTGCCGCCTCTGCAGCGGGCGCCAACTGGGTCACGGCTCCGGCCGAATCGGTTGCCGCCAGGCTGAGCTCACAGACACGATCCTCGACACCGGCGCGACCATAAGCATTGGCATAGGTCATGGAAATACTCTGGGCTACGGCGAGCCCGAAGTGCACCGGCGCCAGCAGATTCTGCTCCGGCTGAATACCAAAGTCCTCGTTCAGGATGCGCAGCGCGTCTGTGGCTCGGTCATCCAGAGTGGCGCCACTCACCAGACCCTTGTTGGCAAGGGAGTTACAGATATTCTCGCCGATTGCAGGGGGATTGAAGGTGGCGTTCAAAGGCGCATCGTCCCGGATCGCCGGCGCCTGGTTGGCACAGCCCTGATAGACGGCAAGGGCCGTGGTGTAATCCAGCAGGCTGCGGCTGTGCTCGGTAATCTCCGGGCCCTCGCCCTGGCGTATGGTGAAGCTTCGGTCCACCTGCGGGTTCACGTTGGGCTCGGACACCGCCACGCCATCGATAAGGCCCTTCGTATCCTGCTCGGCTGCACGCACGGAAGAACCACCACCGTTGGAGACACTGGAGGCAATGACCACGGTGTTTTTGGGTTTGATGGTCAGAAGCGTTTCGCCGTTGCCCAGCTCACGGCCAAACTTCTCGTTCAGCACGTAAAACCCGAATTCGATGGACTGCAGTACATGCTGGCCCCAGTCGGCTTCCGGATTGGCTCTGGAGTGAGCGTGCTTCCAGGCAAACCGATCCGGCCAGGCGCTGTCGAAATCCGCTCGCTGCCCATCGGTCAGGTCGGCACGGAACTGCACTGGTTCGACATCGGAGGTGAGCGTGCCATCAATCCGCTGGGCGGTGTTTGTAGCCAGGTTATGGGAACCTGTTCCTGTGCCCTTGTCGGTGTATACGACAGCACACCCTTTTTTCAGGCCCCACTCGCCGGCCGTACCGATAGCACCGTAGATGCCACGGGAGCCGGAGGACGGCGCCGTGACCATGCAGGGTCGATCCGGGTCAAAGCTATCGGGCACCTGAGCCATCACCGTAACCGGCACGTCGGTTCCGGGCACTGACATGTAGGCAATGAATTCGTCACCCGCAATCAGGCCTTCACCGCTTGCGTTAACCTGCGGACCAAAGAAGGTTCCATAACCGCCTCCGGGGGCGGTATCCACCAGTGCGCGGTAGTTGTTATAGATCGCCAACCGTCGGAGTTCAGCAGCGGTAGGGTTCAAAGGGTCTGCGAATGCAGGCCCGGGCGCACTGGCCAGACCGCTGGCACCCAGGCCCGCAGTAAGCAGGTCATCGGTAATACCGTCGTAGCTGGTCTGACTGATATCGCCCTGAATGAAATCGGGGATTTCGTTAAACGGTGGATTATCCTTGCAGGCTGAGAGGGTCAACCCCGTGGCGCCGATCAGGGCGCAGAGCATTATTCGTTTCATGATCGTTCCTTGTTTGTTGTTGTAAACGAACAGACCAGGCCGCAAGCCGGGCCCCGGGAACGCCATGCGCATCCTGTGCCAACTGGCTATGTCTATGATTTATAAATATTAAATTTACCTCTTACTTGAACCTTAGAGAATAATTCCGGATTTCCGGACAGCCCCGGGGCCGGCAATCATCAAAAAACACGCCTATTGCGAGCCTTGCAGAGATTGTCCTTGAAACCGGACACTGTACTGAATGTCGGACAATGGAGTCTGGATGAGGCAATCCGCCCCGTACCGGCATCCATCAATATCAGTCCGTCGTAGATTTGATGTGAAACCTCAATTCGCCTGAAAAAGGAGAGCCCAGTGCCCGGTTACCGAACAGGGGGCAGACGGGGTGGGTTGGTCGGCGTGATTGGCAGCCTGCTGTTGCTGGCCGGATGCGCGACCCACCACAATGGACCAGAGAACGCGACCTTGCCGGGAGAACAATCCTTTCAGGTAGAGCGCAATTTACAGTTCTCCCCCGATAACTGGCCACAACGACTGTTCGCCGACCTTTACCTGCCCGAAAACGGGGCCTCAGGGCATCGCCATCCGGTGGTCCTGATGGTTCACGGGGGTGGCTGGCAACGACGGTCCCGTGAAGACATGGCCTGGATCGCGGAAGAAGTGGCCAGCCACGGTTTCGCGGTGCTGAACATCGACTACCGGTTTGCACCGGAATACACCTTCCCGGCGCAGCTGCATGATCTCCAGCTCGCCCGCCAGTGGTTGAACGAGCATGCCGACAAATACCGCCTCGACCGCAAGCAAGTCAGCGGTTTCGGGTTTTCATCCGGCGCCCATCTGATTGCCCTGCTGGCCCTGGTGGCAAGCTCCGACAGCGAGCTGAACGAGCCCTACGGCGGGCCGGAGTCCCGGCTGCACGCTGTTGTCGCCGGCGGCTTGCCGTCTGACCTCATGGCGTTCGGTTCGGGCAAGCTGATCCGGCAGTTCCTCGGTGGCGAGCAGCAGGCGATGCCGGACACCTATCGCCGTGCCTCACCGATCAGTCACGTGACGGCCAACGCACCGCCCTTCTTCCTGTTTCACGGCGCCGTGGACATGCTTGTGCCCTTCAGCCAGGCCGAACGTTTCCGGGACGCACTCGCAAGTCATCAGGTATACAGCGAACTCTATGAAATGCATCTGCGAGGACATGTCACCAGCTTTCTCACAGCCGGCGATGCGGTTGACGAGGCAATCGCATTCCTCGACCGAAAGAAAAGCAACTGATTGCCGGGTCGCTATCCGATCCGGATGAACGGCAGCAGGCTCAGGCCCATGATGACCAGAATGGCAATGCAGGCCGCCAGAGTCCGGATTGGCCTCTGCCTAAGCATGAACCAGAAACCGCCGGATTCGCCCCGGGCCAGGTGCTCCTCGTAGGCCTGTCGCTGGGTTTCATAGCGTTGCCTCTGATACTCATCCAGCAGCGCCCTGGCCCTGGCCGCCTCATCGTCGTCGTGCACCCAGAAACCACCCATGCTGATGCCCCAGCGGCTTGGTGGCGTCTCGTAATAGGCTACCTCATGGGCATCAAACAGGGCCCGGATTTCCTCGGCCTCGTCATCGGGTACATGGCGCAGGTTCATCAGATGGTGGGGCATGGACTCTCGTTGTCTGGTATCAGGTGCGGGTATCCCTATATCCTAGCACTAAAGCCCGACGGGGCCCGACAGCCCGAATTCGACACCGGAACCCTGAATGACCGACAACCCCCTCCGATTGCTGCTGGAGTTTGACAGCCAGGCGCAACGGGATAGATCACAGCCGCCTACCTTCCTGCATCGACGCGACCGCAAGTTCGCTCTCGTCTGTGAAGAGCAGGGCGAGGCCCCGGACGCGGCCCGCTGGCTCGCCCACCTGAACCGCCTCAGCGGTCCCCGGACAACCCCGACATCCGCGGACCGGACACTGGCATCGTGGCGCCGGATCAACGGTGGTTTTGCAGTGTCAGGCGCGGTCGCGGGCACGCTGGCGATGGCTGGGCTGCTGTTCTATGACGGCGGCCAGCGCATCAACATCACGGTTTTCCTGGCGTTCGTGTTGCTGCACCTGATATTCGCCCTGTTCACCACCGTGCAAGCCATGGCCGGATGGCAGCCCTGGCGATGGTTGGCGCATCGATTGGGGGTCAACCCGGGAGATGGCGCCTTCACGAGGCTTCAGCCTGTTCTGATGGCCAGAGCGGCTCACCTGGGCGGCATTGCGTTCGCCATCGCAGGGCTGTTTACCCTGCTGGCCATGGTCGTCTTGCAGGACCTCGCCTTCGGCTGGAGCACCACGCTGGACACTGCCGCCACCAGCTATCACGGATTGGTAAAGGCCATTGCGATGCCCTGGGCCTGGCTCTGGCCTGCCGCGGCCCCGGATCTAGCGCTGGTCGAGGCAACGCGTTTTTTCCGGGCCGGTGACCCGACGGCAAGTCCTGACCCGGCCCTCTGGGGCCTGTGGTGGCCGTTTGTGGCCATGATGTGGTCGACCTGGGTTCTTCTGCCAAGGATAATTCTCTGGGCGTGTGCGTCCGTGCAGGCCCGGCAAAAAGCCCGGCGCCTGCTCACCAGCCATCCGGCCATGCACGCCCTGCTGTATCGCATGGAAACACCCGCCCTGGACACTGGCAACAGCCATCATGATGCCGACGATCTGCCGGACACCGACACTCGAGGCAACCTGCTACCACTGCCCGACAGCGACATTCTCTTGTGTTGGGCCGGCGCCGGTGAACCGGAATTGCCAGAGTCGCTTCGGTCAGGCAAGCAGCTCGTGCTCAGCGCCGGCGGCAGCGCCAGCCTTTCGGACGATGATCAGGCCCTGCACCGGATCGCCGAGCATCTGAAAAACCGCGCCAGGGCAGTCATCCTGCTGGTTCGCTGCTGGCAACCCCCGACCGGCGAGCTTCAGGACTTCCTCGCGGCCGCCCGGGACATCTGGCCCGACAACGCCAGGGTCGCGCTGGTGCCACTGGCCACGGACAGCAATCAGCAACCCGATGCCCACCAGATCCAGCCCTGGCTGCGATTTGCCGAAAGGGTGGGCAGCGAGTTCGTCCAGGTGTCTCTGCCCCCATTCCAGATGCGGGACCCCTACACAGCCATCGGGGACGGGTCATGACTCAGATACCCACGTTTGCGGTCGTCGGACACCCGAACAAGGGTAAATCCAGCGTGGTGGCGACCCTGTCCCAGAACGATGCCATTGCCATTGCCCTGGAACCCGGCACCACGCGCAGGCATCAGGCTTACCCGCTGAAGGTGGACGGCCAGACCCTCTACACTCTGGTCGACACGCCCGGATTCCAGCGGCCGAGACGGGTAATGGAGTGGCTGGAAGCCCACAGTGTCTCCGCCTCTGATCACGCAGACACCGTCAAAGCCTTTGTGGCACAGCATGAGGGGGACGGCCGATTCACCGATGAATGTGAGCTTCTCAGACCGCTGATTGAAGGCGCCGGGATCATCTACGTGGTGGACGGCTCGGTGCCCTACAGCGCAGAGCACGAGGCAGAAATGACCATCCTGCGCTGGACTGGCCGTCCGAGCCTGGCCCTGATCAACAGCATCGGTGCCGACGACTACAGTGATACCTGGCAGGCCGCGCTGGGCCAGTTCTTTCAGGTTGTTCGCCGTTTCGACGCTGTTCGCGCCCCATTCGAGCAACATCTGGGCCTTTTACGGGCTTTCGGACAACTGGAGCCGGACTGGGAAACACCACTGGAACAGGCCACTCACTACCTGTCCGCCCAGCGGCAGCAGCGCCGCCATCAGGCCGCAGTACTGATCGCCGGGACACTTCAGAGCATGATGTCCTACCAGGAAAAACGGACGCTTACCGCCGGCCAGGCTGCAGAAACCAGTGACGGCTCCCTGGCCGAACAGCTGCGGGAACGTTGGTATCGTCACCAGCGCAAGCGGGAACAGACCCTGCGCGTGGATATCGAACATCTTTATCAGCACCAGCGCATCCGTCGCCAGGAAGCCGAACTGGAGTGGCACAGCGAACACGACCTGTTCTCGGAAGACAGCCGCAAAGCCTGGGCGGTCAGCAAGCGCTACCTGGCCACCGCCGGCTTCGGCGCGGGCGCCGTCAGTGGCGCCGGAATCGACGCGCTGACCTTCGGCTCCTCCCTTGGAACCGGTGCTCTGGTGGGCGGTTTGATCGGTGCTGCCGGCAGCTATTTCTACGGCGATCGGCTGGCCCTGCCGGCCCTGAACATCGGCGTGCTCAGGGACGGATTGAAAACAGCCACCTTCGGTCCTGTACAGGACAGCCAGTTCGGCTATGTTGTATTGGGAAGGGCCGTGGATCACTGGTGGCATATCTCCCATCGGAATCACGCTGGTCGCGACCTGCTGGACCTTGAGCCAGCAGACCATCACTGGCTCGAGCGACTTGAAAAATCGAGCCGACAGGAAATTCAGAAAGCCTTCGACAAGTGCCGGAAACGGCGCCCCCTGGATGAACGCCAGCGGGAAAGATTCGCCACCTCGATCGAACAGGCCATGGCCGTTTACGACGATTGGCGGTTGAACCGCACCTGAAAGGGATGTTTATACTAAAAGGCTATTCCATCACACAATGAGGAATGCTCATGAAAATCGTACGAGTGCAAGACATTATCGGTACCGAGCGGGAAGTCACCGGCCCCGGATGGACAAGCCGCCGCATGCTGCTCAAGAAAGACGGCATGGGCTTTTCCTTCCACGAGACCATCATCCCTGCCGGGGCCGAGTTGAACCTCTGGTACAAGCATCACCTGGAAGCCGTCTATTGCGTTGCCGGTAACGGCAAGATCCTGGACAAGGCCACCGGTGAAACCCACGAGATCACCGACGGCACTCTCTACGCACTCGACAAGCATGACCAGCACACGCTGTATGGTGGCACCGAGGACATGCGACTGATCTGTGCCTTCAACCCACCGGTTACCGGCCGTGAAGTCCACGACGAAGACGGTGCCTATCTGCCGGACACCAGCGAAGACTGAATCGTCTTGCCCGTGGCTGAACACCAGGCCGCGACCACACCGCCACCGCCAGCGAAGCTGCTGCCGGTGGCGGTGTTGCTTTGGCTGGCAGGCGTTTACCTGAGGATACCGGTACTGGTCGCGCCGCCCCTGGCGCCGTTCATCAGCGACGAACTGGCACTCACCCAGGCACTCACCGGCGCCCTGACCACCCTCCCCATCCTGATGCTGGCCATCGGCTCCATGCCCGGCTCACTGGCCATTGCCCGGATTGGCCCCCGCAATACCCTGGCTCTGGCCATGGTGATCATGGTGATCGGCTCCGCCGGGCGCGGCCTGATGCCCGACACCCTGACCCTGATGATTGCAAGTGCCGTCATGGGCATCGGCGTTTCCATGATGCAACCATCACTGCCGGCACTACTGCCCCGGTGGCTGGAACCCCACCACCTCGCGTTAGGCTCGGCGATCTACATGAACGGCATGCTGATGGGTGAGTTCATCGGTGCCGGCATCACGCTGCCTGTGCTCATGCCCCTGCTGGACAACAGCTGGCGCGCCACCCTGGTGGCCTGGTCACTCCCGGCGCTGCTGGTTGCCGCAGCCCTGTTCCTGCCCAAACGGGACCGCGCCAAACCGGTGCGAAAAGTAGCCTGGCTACCGGACTGGCATAACCCCTTGACCCTGAGAATCGGTCTACTGCTCGGCCTCTCCGGCTCGCTGTTTTTTGGCCTCAACGCGTACATGGGCAACCTGCTGCAGCATCAGAGCCAGTTCGACAAACTGCCGGATGCCCTGTTCTGGTACAACCTTGCCCAGGTCTTCGCCTCCCTGATCATGCTGAAAATGGCGCGCTACTGGGTCGGGCGTCGTGGCGTCATAGCCACCCTGGCCAGCATCAGCCTGCTCGGCGCCATTGGCGCGGTCATGCTTACCGGCTGGTGGTCCATCGTCAGTGCCACCCTCATGAGCCTGGTCGCCGGCATGCTCCTGATCCTGCTCGTAGCGATACCTCCGCTGGTGGTCTCCTCCGCCGAAACTGGCCGCCTCTCCGCCGGCACCTTTCTGGTCGGTTACACCGTCGCTTTTTGCGTGCCCATGCTTGGCGGTGTCGTCGCCGACTGGACCGGTGATGCCCGCCATGCCCTGATGCTGATGATCACCTACGGCCTGCTGGTCTTGCCCCTGGCCTTTACCCTGAACCTGGAACGAAAAAAGGACCAGCCCGAAAGCTGATCCTTCTCTGAATACCAATTTTCCCTTCGCGGGCTCCCCGTATCCAGCCGGAACGGCCGTGGGGCGGGGGTGTCCTTTCCGCCGGGAAAAAATGTCTGAGCAAAGCGAGTTGTTTTTCCCAGAGGAAAAGACACCCTCGCCCCGCGGCCAGACTTCGAACTAATACAGGGTCAGATGTAATAGTCCTTCAACGGAGGAAACCCGTTAAACTCAATGGCGCTGTACGTCGTTGTATAGGCTCCGGTAGACAGCCAATACATCCGATCCCCAATCGCCAGATTCAACGGCAACGGATACTTATGGTGCTCATACATGATATCGGCACTGTCACAGGTCGGCCCGGCAATCACACAGTCCTCGCCTTCGCCCACCTTTTCCGTCCAGATCGGAAACTTGATCGCCTCATCCAGGGTCTCGATCAGGCCTGAAAACTTGCCCACATCGGTAAACACCCAGCGATGCAGGGCAGTACGGGATTTCCGGGAAATCAGAACCACCTCGCTCACCAGAACACCGGCGTTGGAAATCAGCGATCGGCCCGGCTCGATGATGATCTCCGGCAGCTCCGCACCAAAGTCCTCGTGCAGGAAGCGGGCAATCTCCTCGGCGTACACCTTCAGCTCATTGGTGCGAGTGATGTAGTTGGCCGGGAAACCACCGCCCATGTTGATCATCTTCAGCTCGATACCGTCTTCTTCCTTCAGACGCTCGAAAATCACCTTCACCTTGTTCAGGGCCGCATCCCAGGCGCCAATCTCGCGCTGCTGGGAACCGACGTGAAACGACACGCCGTAGGGCACCAGGCCCAGGTCACGGGCAAGGATCAGCAGGTCCATGGCCATGTCAGTCTGGCAGCCGAACTTGCGGGACAGCGGCCAGTCTGCCGTCAGGGTACCTTCGGTCAGGATACGCACATACACTTTCGAGCCCGGGGCCGCCTTGGCGATGTTCCGAAGGTCTGCCTCCGAGTCGGTGGCAAACATACGAACGCCTTTCTCGTAGAAGGTGCGAATGTCCTTCGCCTTCTTGATGGTATTGCCATAGCTGATCCGCTCACCGGTCACACCCAGGGCCATCACCTTGTCCAGCTCGTAAACCGACGCGATATCGAAAGAGGCACCCTTGTCGCGCAGCATAGTCAGGATCTGCGGGGCCGGGTTGGCTTTCACCGCGTAGTAAACCTTGGCGTAGGGGAAACCCTCGACCAGCTCGTCGTACTGACGGTCAATCGTTGCGGTATCGATCACCACAAACGGAGTTTCCTTGCCGTCGGCAAAGTCCTTGATGCGCTTGAACGTGTCGGCTTCGTAGTAATCGGCGATATTGGCGTTAGCGGCTTCGGTCATGGGTGGTGTGTCCCTCCACAGGGCAAACAGGCATAAAAAAAGGCACTACAGCAACGCTGCAGCACCCGTTAGATAGCGCGATCATCGGGCTTTTTTGAGGGCCCGGATATGAGCACTTTTACCCATAAAACGAAGGGAATTTGTTACCGAATGAAAAGGGGCGTTGAGGGCTATTCCGCTCGTGTTAAACTGAGCATTATTTGATAAGAACCCAGTGGTTTTTATATGTCGGACATCAGCTCAATTGCCGCCGCCAGCACTCAACTGAATCAGCAGCGCGTGCAGGAGCAGGCACAGCTTTCTGTCCTGAAAGCCTCCCTCGATATGGCCCAGCAGGGCGCCCTGCAACTGCTTGAAGGCGTAACGGAAACGGCTGTAGCGACAGCCGGAGCGAATCCGTCTGACAACGTCGGCAGTCTGATCGACGTTCGCGCGTAGCCCTCAGACCGCCACCGGCCATATCGGCGGTGGTTCGGTAGGCCCGTCCGGGTCTTCCGGTTCAGTCTGTTCCCGTAGATAGCCGAGAATCGCTTCCTGGAGCTCCGTGCCCTGGCCCAATCCCTTGTTTCCGAACAACCGGTTGAATTCCAGTACGTAAGGGTGGCCATCCACCAGCGCAATATCAAAGCCGGCGTGATCAACACCCAGATCCCGGGCCAGCCGCAATGCCAGCGCCGTCATCGCCGGGGGAACCGGGCTGTTGTCGATGCGGCCACCTTGGGCCACATTGTTGTAGAAGCCCTGATCGGCCTGGGTTCGCCAGTAAGCCGTCAGCATCTGATCGCCAACCACAACAACTCGTGCATCCCGGTCCAGAGGCAGGTATTCCTGGGCGTAGAGCACGTCAGTGCGCTCGCAGTAGCGGCGCCAGTCCTCACGGGATTCAATCAGCCAGACGCCTTCGCCCATGCTGGCCTTGGGGAGCTTTGCCACGAACGGATGCACCATGGCATCCCAGATCATGTCACGTTCCACCGGGCCGTTGGCCTCAATCATGGTCCAGGGCGTGTGCTCCGGGGCCACTGCCTGGAATGCACGGGTCATCTCCACCTTGTCGTGGCCGATGCGGTAGCTGGCTTCGCTGGGAAACACCCGGCACTTGAGACCGTGAACCAGGGCATTTAACTGCCAGTATTCCGGGAACAGGACCCAATCCGCTTCCCGCAACAGTTCTTTATGGCGCAGAAACTGCTCCGGCTTGAGGACGGTGGTGTCGGGAAAACCCAGGGTTCGGAAAATATCGAAGGAAACAAGGTGCATGGACACTGCGCACTCGGGGTTGAGTTGCGCGTATTTTATACAGGGCTGACATTCAGGCAAGTGCTATTTTCACGTCCGGACATCAGGAAAAGACCGTACAGGTGCTACCCTTGAAGCAGCACAAAAGCACGGGAGGGCGGAATGCAGGAACTTGATGCGAGGGCAGAGTCTCTTCTGGCCGCACTGAAAGCGGACTCCCGGTCAGGCGCTACACAGCTGGCACTGAACACCCTCGATCAACTGCTATCTTACCTCGACGAGGTCGAGCCAGAGGGCGAGACATTTCTGAGGCTACTGGCAGAACTCCGGGCGGCACGCCCGAGCATGATCGTGATTGGCAATGCACTGGCCATGATCGAGCAGCGTCTTTCCAGTGATGTTCAGGTCGCACGGCAGGCCATCATGGACATCAGAGACCAGCTGGAAAATGCCACCGGAACCATTGCCCGGCACGCCATCGATCTTCTGCCAGGGTCGCCGGTGATACTGACCCATAGCGCCAGCTCCGCGGTGCTGGCGCTGTTTCGGAACATGGCGCAACAGCGCCAGGCCTTCTCTGTCATCTGCACCCAGAGCAGCCCGGGCTTCGAGGGCCACTCCCTGGCACGGGCGCTGAACGAGCTAGCCATACCCGTCACCCTGATCACCGATGCGCAGATGGGGCTGTTTGTGCCCCAGGCTGACCTAGTGATCACCGGATGCGATACCTGGCTTTCCAATGGGCATTTTATCAACAAAAGCGGTACACACTTGTTGGCTCTGGCGGCCCATGCGGCCGGGAAGCCCCTCTGGGTTCTTGCCGACAGCTTCCGGAACAGCGACGCCGACCCCGGGTCGGTTGAACTCGAGGAAATGCCCGCGGAAGAACTCAACGCACCGCCGGGAGACTGGATAACGCCACGGAATATCTATTTTGAGCGGGTGCCACACGCGCTGGTCAGCAAACGCATCAGCGAGTTGGGCGTTTTTTCGTGCCCTGCTGAGCCTCGGCGGTAAACGGATCTTCCGGCCAGGGATGCTTGGGATACCGCCCACGCATATCCTTGCGCACCTCAGGGTAGGCGTTACGCCAGAAACCGGCCAGATCTGCGGTGACCGCCAGAGGTCGTTGCGCGGGGGACAACAGATGAAGCACCACCGGTACCCGCCCACCGGCAACGGCAGGGGTTTCTTTCCAGCCAAACAGCGCCTGGAGCTTGGCTGCCAACACCGGGCCATTGTCGGCGGTGTAATCCAGACTCACCCGCTGGCCGGTCGGTATGGTCAGGTGTGTTGGCGCCAGACTCTGAAGTTGCTGCTGGGCCGGGTAATCAATCAGGCTGTTAAGGGCCGCCAGCAGGTCGATCCGGGCCAGATCGGACCATCGGGTCATGCCGACCAGAAACGGGCCCAGCCAAACCTCGAGATTATCCAGTAGCGCCGCGTCATCGGTGTCCGGCCAGCCGGAATCCGGGAAGGTTCTGGCGAGCAACCTCAATCGGGCACGCCACTGGCGACTGCCATCACTCCAGGGCAGGCTTTCCAGGCCCTTCTTCCGAATCGCACTGAGCAGCCCCTGCCGGACCAGTTCCGGATCCACCCGGCCAAGCGGCTTTTCCTCAAGCACGAGTTCACCCAGTTTTCGCGCACGTCGCGCCAGAATTTTACCCTGGCTGTCGTCCCACAGCGCCTCTTCGATCTCCTTTATGTGGTCAGCCAGGTCGAGCTCCAGGTCCGGAATGTCCACCGGCGCGGCCAGGTAAATCGTGGCTTCGCGGGCCTGGCCATCCAGCTCGGCCGCCACCAGCCACTCGTGCCGGGCCAGGGGATCATCCTCTCTCAGTACCGCACCTTTGCCATTACTGAGCTGATACCTTGCCGCCTTATCCGATCGCCGCCTGGCAATACGGTCCGGATAGGCCAGGGCAAGCAATCGGCCGATCTCGGTCTCCGTGGGCGGTGTTGCCTCAGTCGCCCCGGGCCCGGAAAGACGCCGGGCCGACTGGCGTACAGCCTTCAGGCGAGCGACATCCAGCGTGCGATCCCGCCGTTCCCCGAAGAACACCCGAACCCGCTCGTGCATGTCCGCACCAGTTCCGGGGCCCAGGAGATCACGCTCTTCCAACAAGGCGGCCACGGCCGCAGCCGCGCCTCCGAGCCCTATAGAACGGCCTTTCAGCACCATATGCGCCAGTCGCGGGTGTATACCCAGCTCCCGGGCCGCTTTGCCGTGGTCCGTAATGGCTCCGTCTGAATCGAGCAGATCGAGCCACTGCAGGAGGGCCACAGCCTGCCTCCAATGGGCGGCAGGGGGCTTATCAATCCAGGCGACGGCATCGGCTTCCCGCGCGCCCCACTGGGCCAATTCCAGCACCAAGGGTGCCAGATCGGCCTCCAGAATTTCGGGAGGCGTGTAATCGGCCAATCCGAACTGTTCCGATTCGCTCCACAATCGATAACAGACCCCGGGCTCCATCCGGCCGGCCCGGCCTTTACGCTGTTCCGCAGAAGCCCTGGATACCCGGCCAGTAACCAGGCGGGTCATGCCACTGTTGGGATCAAACACGGCCCGACGCTGCTGACCACAATCGATAACAACCCGAACCCCTTCAATGGTCAGGCTGGTTTCGGCAATAGCCGTAGCCAACACCACCTTGCGTTGGCCTTCGGGAGCCGGCGAGATTGCCTGGTCCTGCTGCTCCGATTTCAGGTTGCCGTATAGCGGAGCAAGCATCACCCGGTCCGGCAGGTTTGCACGGAGCTGTTGCTCAACCCGACGTATCTCACCCACACCGGGCAGAAACACCAGCAGTGAGCCGCTTTGTTCAGCCAATGCCTCCCGAACCACAGCGGTAACCTGATCCACCATGCGGCCACTGCGCGGCAACGGCCGGTAATGAACATCGACCGGAAACGCCCGTCCTTCACTGGTTATTACGGGAACGTCTCCAAGCACTTGCGCAATCGGCCCGGTATCCAGGGTTGCGGACATCACCAGCAACCGCAGATCCTCCCGCAACGCCTGCTGCGATTCCCGCACCAGGGCCAGGCCCAGATCCGCCTGCAAAGAGCGCTCATGGAACTCATCAAAGATGACCGCCGCGTACTCCTCCAGCATCGGATCCGCCTGGATCAGCCGCGTCAGGATGCCTTCGGTCACGACTTCGATCCGGGTGGCCGCAGACACACGGGTATCCAGCCTTGTGCGATAGCCTACCGTCTGGCCGGGCTGTTCATTGAGTTGCCGGGCCATGAAACGGGCGGCAGAGCGAGCTGCAAGCCGACGGGGCTCCAGCATCAGGATCTTGCCGTCACCGCGCCAGGGCGCATCCAGAAGGGCGGCAGGCACACGGGTGGTTTTACCGGCACCGGGCGGAGCCTGCAGAAGTACGGTAGTCGTGCGTTCCAGGGCCGCTTTCAGGTCTGGAAGAATGGCATCAATAGGGAGCATCGGATTCCGGGTTTCTGAAGCGTCAGGAGCTCACCCGTTCACGATTGGCCTTTGCCCACTGGTAAATCCGCTCAAAGGCCTCGGCCAGGTTGTGCGGATTATGGGGCGGCTGGATTACAGCAGCAAGTTCGCCGTCGGGGTTCAGCAGCGCAAAATGGCCGCTGTGATCCACCAGCAGCTCATCATCGACCTCACGATGGACAAACACCGCGTTCAGGCTTTTGGCCAGTTCCCGCAGGGTGTCCAGATCTCCGGTCAGACCATGGAAATTTTCACCGAAGAAGTCCGTGTAGGCTTTGAGTTTCTCCGGCGTATCGTGCTCCGGATCGGCGCTGACCAGCAGATAGTCAGGCTGGGGCAATTCCTTGGACAGCAGTTTGTCGGTCTGGCGCAAATTGGCCATGGCTGCCGGGCAAATATCCGGGCAATTGGTGTAGCCCACGAATGCAATGGTCCAGCGACCCCTCAGACTCTCCCGTGTGACCGTTTCACCGTTCTCATCCGTCAGCGTGAACTCTGTCAATTGCCGAGGCTGATCATAGACATACGTATTGAACTCCGTCAGCTCCGGCGCCGGAATCGGTTCCTCGTTGCCCACCAGGAACACCTGCCGTCCGACAACCAGCCCAAAGATCAGAACAACGATTAGCAGAAGGCAGAACAGGGTAAGGCGAATAGAGCTGGAGCTTTTCATGGGTGGTCCACTTCGTTGATCAGATAAGCAAGCGGGGATGGCTTTCCGAAACCGTGCGGAGCCATGGATGGCGTAGCCGAGCGTACACGGACGTATTTACAGCGTGTTTCGGAAAGCCATCCCCGCCTGCGTCAGCACAATGTCTGACTCAGAAGAATACAAAATGATCCACAAGCAATACCACAAACAGGGCCATGAGGTAAGTGATGGAATACTTGAAGGTATTCAGGGCCACCCGCCGATCGTCACCCTTCAACAGCCTTACCGCATACTGCAGAAAGCGCAGGCCAAGGGCCAGGGCGCCCACCAGGTAGATACCGCCGGACATGCCTGTGACAAAAGGTAGCAGACTGACTGCCAGCAACATCAGGGTGTAGAGCAGGATGTGCAGCTCGGTGAACTTGTTGCCATGGGTGACCGGCAGCATGGGAATGCCCGCCTTGGCGTACTCTTCCTTGCGATGGATAGCCAGAGCCCAGAAATGCGGCGGGGTCCAGGCGAAAATGATCAGCACAAGCAGCAGAGCGTGGCCCTCAACCTGGCCGGTCACAGCGGTCCACCCCAACAGCGGTGGCATGGCTCCGGCAAGACCACCGATGGTGATGTTCTGGGGCGTAGCACGCTTGAGGAACAGGGTATAGACACCGGCGTAACCCACCAGGGAGGCGAGGGTCAGCCAGGCAGTGAGGTGGTTCACCTGCCACATCAGCACGGCCATACCAACACACGCGAGTATCGTTGCGAACAGGATCGCATCCACAGGCGAGATCTTGCCTGTGGCCACCGGGCGCTTGCGGGTGCGAGCCATGACGGTGTCAATTTTCTGGTCTACCACATGGTTGACCACCGCAGCCGCGCCGGCCAGCAGGGCGATACCCAGATTGCCCCAGACCAACACGCCCCAACCGGGCACGCCTGGCGCCGCCAGCAGCATCCCGATAACCGATGTGAGGATCATCAGCGCGACAACCCTGGGCTTGGTCAGCTCCAGGTAGTCACGCCAGGAAATGGTTGTTCTGGAGTCGCTCGCAATTGCCTGGGCCGGCAGTGCTTCCACTTGCTCGCTCATGCCGTAACCTCCTGGTTCATTGTTGTTGTGTGTGTTGCCGGGATGCTATGTGGTTCGAGTAATAGCTGATGCCGCCAGATCAGGTGAATGACTGACAACAGCAGACCTGCGCCCATGGCGTTGTGGGCCACGGCGATGGACAGGGGAATATGGAAAATCACGTTGGCCAGACCCAACAGGATCTGAACACCCAGCAGGACCGCCACCAGCCGGATGGCGTTATCCAGCCCGGAATCACCACGTCGACGCCACATCAACGTCAGTAATGCTGCGAAATAGACCAGCACCAGCATGGCACCAAGTCTGTGAGTGACATGAATGGCCACCCGGCCATCCGCCGTCAGTTGACCACCCAGATAGTTCGGCCCCACGTGCTGGGTCACGTCAAAGCCGTGCCGAAAATCCATGCCCTCAGGCCACCACTGGCCCTGACAGGTGGGCAGATCGGTACAGGCAACGGCCGCGTAGTTGGCCGCTGTCCAGGCCCCCAGGGCAATCTGCATCACCACTAACAGCAGCCCGCCATAGAGCCAGGGCCGGAAACCGGACAGGGCATTGGATGGCGGGGGCTCCCGATCCCCTGTCCGTCTGGCCTGACGTCGCAACCGGAGGGCCAGCAGCGTCAGGAGACTCAGGGTGGTAAAGCCGCCAAGCAGGTGCAGCGCCACCACCTGGGGCCACAGTTTCAGGGTCACCGTCCACATGCCGAAAGCGCCCTGAAGAATGATGAAACCAGCGATAAACAAAGGCAGCTTTACCGGAACACCCTTGCGCCGGTTACGAACCGCGTAGGCCGCCAGGCCGAACACCACCAGCCCCAGGGTGCCGGCGGCGTAACGGTGGATCATCTCGGGCCAGCCTTTTTGCACATCCACCGGCGTATCGGGAAAACGGGCATTCGCGATGGCAATGTTCGATTCGCTCTGGGGCACCGTGAGAAAACCGTAGCACCCGGGCCAGTCAGGACACCCCAGCCCTGCGTGCACCAGGCGGGTCCAGGCACCCAGCATGATCACGACAACCGCCAGCAAAACGGCAAAGGTTGCCCACTTTGCCATCTTGTGGGCTGCCGTGGTTGGGGAAACAGATGACTGATTCAAGGCTGACTCTCCGCTCTGGCCATTAACCGATCTGCGACAGTTTGAGCAGGTGTTTCAGGTCCTCCAGCATATCCTTACCAGTATGCTCGGAACCGTAATGCATCATCACATTACCGAACGGATCAACCAGCAGGATGCGCGGCTCCGCTTCCGGATTGATACCGGCTGGCCAGTCCGGCCGGGCACCCGCCGCAGGCACAAGGCGCTCCATGGAGCTGTATTCGGAGGACCAACGCGCCTGCAGATCGGAGGGCACACTACCCAGTGCGGCAGCCCGGGAGACCCGGTTGGCGTTCTTGCCAAGGGCGATATTCACCTGCCTGGCCAGATAGAGCAGCTCTTCGCACTGACTGCCACATTGGCCGGCAGCCACAATCATGAGCCAGTCCGGATCGATTTTTTCCGGGCCAAAGCGTTCTGCCAACGGAGTACCGGAAGCCGTTTCGAGATTGAGCGTTGAAACCGGGGCCACTGGCTGGAGCAAAACGCCGTTATTGGTGTGGCCGGCCGGGTTCAGCCAGCCGGTATAAAACATGATGGTTGCAACAATCATCGGGCCAAAACCCAACGCAAACAGGAGGAATGCCGTGCGACGGCCGCGACGCACCTGTTCCGGGGTTGGCCCTTCGTTGTGTTCCTGGTTGGATATCCGGTTAGCCATTGTCATTGTCATTATTGGCTCCTGTCTTTCGGTAACTCGCCACTATAGTCAATATAGTCAGCGCCACGGCCAGCGCAAACCATTGCGTGGCATATCCGTAATGGGTTTGTGGCCCCATCAGGTCCGGTTCCCAGTCAGCCCGGTAAGCTCCCGGCTGGCGATTGCCGGAAAGCCTTACTATTTTGTCGGGAAGATCCGGAATCTCCTTTCGTGCGGCCTCTCCGGACAGACTCTGTACCCGCCGGGGCCACGGACCGCCTGCCTCTGGCTGATCCACCAGCACCGGCGGCACCGGATAGTCACTGAGTCGTCCTTCCAGGGTAAAAATCCCTTCCGGCGTTTCCAGCTGCGGGAGCTGATCCCGGGTTCTCGGCGCCTGAACCCAACCGCGATTAACCACCACCGGCGGCCCTTCCAGAGGACGAAACTCTGTCAGGACTTCATAACCCGGGATGCCATCACGGGTCCGGTTATCCAGCAGCCAGTTTCGGCTTCCGTACATCCCGGTCAGTGTCAGAGGCCGACCACGGGTCAGATCACCGGACACCATGTCCTGCCAGGCCCGGTTTTCCGCTTCCTGCTGCCACTGGTTCAGGAGAAGCTGTTTTTCTTCCGCCCGATTCAGCTGCCAGACACCGAGGCCGATAAGTATGGGCAGGAAGACGCCGCTGAACACCAGCAATCGCCAGTCAAAGTGCCATTGACGGTGTTGGCCCTGCGAATCAGACATGCTCTGCTATAGTGACCTCAACGGGTCTGGAACCTGTTCCTGCCCGGACATTCACTGCACCAACAAAAACAGGAACTCCCATGCTCAAGGGCTTTATCATTTTTTTGATGCTTGCCGTCGTGGTGAGTCTGTTCAGTGGCCTGTTCTTTCTCATCAAGGATGGCGGCAAAACCAACCGGGTGGTGAACTCCCTGGCGGTTCGGGTCACACTCAGCATACTGCTCCTGGCGGTCATTCTGATTGCTCTGTGGCAGGGCGCCCTGACATTGAACCCGACGCCCTGATCAGCCTTTTTCAGAGAATGTAGACAAAGACAAAGAGACCAAGCCACACCACGTCCACAAAGTGCCAGTACCAGGCCGCCGCTTCAAACCCGAAGTGATTATCGGCCGTGAAGTGGCCTTTGTTTATGCGAATCAGCATGATGATCAGCATCAGTGACCCGAGAATCACATGTGCCCCGTGGAAGCCTGTCAGCATGAAGAAGGTGCTGCCGTAGATCCCGGATTGCAGGGTCAGGTCGAGGTCCTGATAGGCGTGCATGTACTCGTAGCCCTGGACAAACACGAATACGATGGCCAGCGCAATGGTAAGGGCGAGCCAGAGCTTGGTTTTCGCCCGATTGCCCGCCTTCAGGGCATGGTGAGCCACGGTTACCGTGAAGGAAGATGTCACCAGCAGAATGGTATTCATTAACGGCAAGCCCCAGGCACTGATGACCTCTTTGGGTCCGGGGTAGGCCTCCGGGCTAGGATTATTGATGAGGGGCCAGCTCGACTGAAAGCCTTCCCACAGCATGTTGGAGGAACCCCGGTCGCCCTCGCCACCCAGCCAGGGCACAGCGAAAACCCGAACGTAGAACAGGGCCCCGAAAAACGCGGCGAAGAACATCACTTCCGAGAAAATAAACCAGCTCATGCCCCAGCGGAAAGAACGATCCATCTGCGGACTGTAAAGCCCGGCCCGGCTTTCCTTGATGACGTTCCCGAACCAACCGAACAACATGTACGCCATGATGATGGCGCCAATCATGAACATGATCCAGGCACCGGTGGTGCTCTCGCCCTGCTTGCCGTTGACCATGATGGCCGCAACCCCATAGAGGGTCACGCCGAGGCCAACCGTCGCAATGATGGGCCACTTGCTCTGTTCCGGAACGTAGTAGGTCTGGTTTTCCGCCATGACAGTCTCCGATGGCTTATCCGTTATCGTTTGTTGTTGTGTCTTTCCGGGAAGTTTGCGTTACCGCCGGCTGCTTGCCCTGATCGTAAAGCGTATAGGACAGGGTGAGTTTCGTGATGTGCGCCGGCAGGTCTTTATCGACGATAAAAATCAGGGGCATTTCAGTGCTTTCGCCGGCTTCAAGCGGTTGCTGGTTGAAGCAGAAGCACTCGGTCTTGTGGAAGTAGAGCGTGCCTTCCGAGGGCGCAAGGCTGGGAACCGCCTGCCCGACCATCGGCTCGGCCGTGGGGTTCTCGGCATAGAAGTTCACCGTCGTCGGCTCTCCGGGATGTACTTCCACGGAGCGCACAACCGGGCGAAACTTCCAGGTCATTCCCGGTCCATTGGACGCAAGAAACTGAACTTTTACCGTCCGGCTCATGTCAGCTTCGGCCACCTCGGTGGACTCGTATCGCCCGCCGGTTTTGCCGTTTATCCCGGTAATCTCACAGAACACGTCGTAGAGAGGCACCATGGCAAAGCCGAAGGCAAACATGCCAACTACCCCGGCCAGGCACCAACCCACAACACGGTTGGTGCTGCGGGATGCGCCTGCCTTGTTTGCCTGCTGGTTCGACATGGTGCCGGCCTCCGGTTACTTCACTTCCGGTGGTGTCGAGAAGGTGTGGTAAGGCGCCGGTGAGGGCACGGTCCACTCAAGCCCTTCGGCACCATCCCAGGGCTTGGCGGCCGCCTCTTTGCCACCCCTGATGCACTTGACCACGATAAACAGGAACAGCAGCTGTGTGGCACCGAACATGAATGCGCCCACACTGGAAACCATGTTGAAATCGGCGAACTGCAGCGCGTAATCCGGAATCCGGCGTGGCATGCCTGCCAGTCCCAGGAAGTGCATCGGGAAGAACGCCAGGTTCATGCCAACGAAAGACAGCCAGAAATGGGTCTTGGCCAGGGTTTCGTCATACATGTGCCCGGTCCACTTGGGCAGCCAGAAGTAAGCCGAAGCGAAGATCCCGAAGATGGCACCCGGCACCAGCACATAGTGGAAGTGGGCAACCACGAAATAGGTATCGTGGTACTGGAAGTCAGCCGGCGCGATGGCCAGCATCAGACCGGAAAAACCTCCAATGGTGAACAGGATCACGAAGGCCACGGCAAACAGCATGGGCGCCTCAAAGGTGAGAGAACCCCGGAACATGGTGGCCACCCAGTTGAACACCTTCACCCCGGTGGGCACCGCAATCAGCATGGTGGCGTACATGAAGAACAGCTGGCCAACGATGGGAATACCAACGGTGAACATGTGGTGTGCCCAGACCACGAAAGACAGCAGGGCAATGGCACCGACCGCATAGACCATGGAGGCATAGCCAAACAGGGGTTTGCGGGAAAATGCCGGAATGATATGGGAGACCGCCCCGAAGGCGGGGAGGATCATGATGTATACCTCCGGGTGCCCGAAGAACCAGAACACGTGCTGGAACAGTACCGGATCGCCGCCGCCGGAGGCGTCAAAGAAGCTGGTGCCGAAGTTGATGTCCATCAGCATCATGGTCACCACACCGGCCAGGACCGGCATCACCGCAATCAGCAGGAACGCCGTAATCAGCCAGGTCCAGACAAACAGGGGCATCTTCATCAGGGTCATGCCCGGCGCCCGGAGGTTCAGGATGGTAGCGATAACGTTGATCGCGCCCATGATCGACGAGATACCCATGATGTGGACCGCGAAGATGAAGAAGGTCGTGCTCGGCGGCCCGTAGGTTGTGGACAGGGGCGCGTAGAAGGTCCAGCCGAAGTTGGGACCGCCGCCTTCCATGAACAGGGTGGAAACCAGAATCAGGAAGGCGCAGGGCAGCAACCAGAAGCTCCAGTTGTTCATCCGGGGCAGCGCCATGTCGGGGGCCCCGATCATCAGCGGCAGCATCCAGTTGGCAAGGCCGACAAACGCCGGCATGACCGCACCAAAGACCATGATCAGACCATGCATCGTGGTCATCTGGTTGAAGAATTCCGGCTGCACGATTTGCAGCCCGGGCTGGAAGAGTTCTGCCCGGATGACCATGGCCATGCTCCCGCCCAACAGGAACATGGCAAAGCTGAATATCAGGTACATGGTCCCGATATCCTTGTGGTTCGTGGTCAGCAGCCAGCGGCTGATGCCTTTTGCCGGGCCGTGATGATGATCCTGGGCGTGGGTATCTGCAACCGCACTCATGAAAACCCCCGTTACCGCCATTTATTGTGGCTGGTGATATCTGTTATCTGGCGTTGATTACTGCTGGTTCTTGTAATCAAAAATTTCTTTCGGAGTGACCATTTCACCGGTGTTGTTACCCCAGGCGTTCCGCTCGTAGGTAATCACCGCCGCCAGGTCCACTTCGCTCAGCTGGTTGCCGAAAGCCTGCATGGCCGTGCCGGACTTGCCGTTCACAACGATGTCTATGTGAGCCGCCATGTCCTGGGTTGCAATGGGACTGCCCTTCAGCGCCGGGAACGCCGGTGGCGCGCCGCTGCCGTCGGCCTGGTGGCAGGCAGCACAAGCGGTCTGGTAGGCTTTTTCGCCCCGTTCCATCAGCTCGGCCATGGTCCAGTCTTTCTGGGTCAACTGGCGCTCGCGCTCGGCAGCTTCCTTCTTCTCCGCGACCCAGGTGTTGTATTCCTCCTCGGGAACCGCCTCGACAACCACCGGCATGAAGCCATGGTCCTTGCCACAAAGTTCGGTGCACTGACCGCGGTAAATGCCGGGCTTGTCGACGCGGGTCCAGGTCTCGTTGATGAAGCCTGGAATCGCATCTTTCTTGACGCCAAAGTCCGGCACCCACCAGGAGTGGATAACATCGTTCGCCGTTACCAGAAAACGAATCTTTTTCCCGACCGGAATCACCAGATGGTTATCCACCTCGAGAAGGTAGTTTTCACCTTTGGCCTGTCGGTTCTCAATCTGGTCTCGTGGCGTCGCCAGGTTGGAAAAGTAGCCAAAATCTTCATTGATATATTCGTATTGCCACTTCCACTGATACCCGGTGATCTTGATGTCCACCTCCGATTCGGAGGTGTCATACATGTCGACCAGGGTCGCCGTGGCAGGAATCGCCATAACAACGAGGATCACAAACGGTATGATGGTCCAGAGAATTTCTACCAGGGTGTTCTCGTGAAAGTTGGCCGGTTTGGCGCCCTGGGATTTTCGGTGGGCAAAAATAGACCAGAACATGACTCCGAAGACCACGACGCCAATGACGACGCAGATCCAGAGTATGGTCATGTGAAGGCTGAAAATTTCGTTACTGGTGCCGGTCACCCCCGGGGTCATGTTCAGTGTCCAGTCCGCCATGGACCAGGCGGGGAACATCAGACCGCCTAAAAGGGCACCTGCCCGCTGAGCGTGCACGCGCATACTGTGTCTCCACAGAGTGTTATTCTTGTCGGATTTTGCGTTATCCCACCGGCCTTACTGGCGCTCGCATACACCGGAAAAACCAGAGTGGAAGCCTGCTTACGGATACCTCAAATTCGAGTATAGACACAGATCAAAAAAAGACTAAAAAATCAGCTAAATCCAAAAAAGCTAACCGCGGAATTTTAAGACTCAAAAAGAATATGACTTTTAATCTGCCGGCAACCGACCGGCGCCTCTGGGCTCTGGCCTGGCCACTGATGCTCACCAACCTTACTGTTCCTCTCCTGGGACTGGTGGACACCGCCGTGCTCGGACACCTGGAAAGTCCGGAGTTCTTGGGGGCGGTTGCTGTCGGCGCCAATCTGTTCAGCATCCTGTACTGGACCTTTGGCTTCATGCGCATGGGCACGACCGGCCTGGCCGCTCAGGCCTGGGGCAAGCGGGACAACTTCAGCCAGGTCGCATTACTGCTGCGCTCGATCCTGTTGGCAACCGGGATCGGCCTTCTTCTCATTCTGTTTCACCAGCCTCTGATCCAGACCGGGCTGAGCCTGATGAATCCCAGTGACAACGTGACCGAACTGGCGGCCGAGTACGCCGGAATCCGAATCTGGAGCGCGCCGGCCGTTCTCTGCCAGTACACGCTGGTTGGCTGGCTCATCGGCACCCAGTTTCCACGGGGCCCGATGATCATGCTGATTGCGGCAAACGGCCTGAACATCGTGCTGGATATTCTTTTTGTTACCGTGCTTGGCTGGAACAGCCGTGGCGTGGCCATTGCCACTGTGATCGCCGAATACGGCGCCGCCGCCATCGGTTTCCTGATCGTATTACGGCGAATGCCTGAGGGGCAGGGGCTGACGAGGGCTCTGTTCGGCAAACTCGAGGATTACCTGAGGATTCTCCGGGTTAACCGCTACATCATGGTCCGAACCATCGCGCTGTTATTGGTGCTGGCATTCTTTACCGCCCAGGGCGCCCGTCAGGGAGACACCATCCTCGCTGCCAATGCCGTTCTGATCACCTTTCTTCTGTTGATCTCCAACGCCCTGGACGGTTTTGCCAATGCTGCCGAGGCGCTGATTGGCGAGGCTATCGGCAAAGGCAGCCGGCGGCGCTTCCGGGTGGTCTTTCGCAGTGCCCTGCGATGGTCACTCTGGGGCGCCCTCTTGCTCACCATTGTTTTTGTTGCCGGCGGGCATTGGCTCATTGCACTGCTAACCGGTATCGAGGAAGTGAGAGCCACCGCCTGGCGTTACCTGCCCTGGCTCTGGCTGCTACCTTTTGCCGCAGTCTGGGGCTTTCTTCTTGATGGGATTTTTATCGGCGCAACCCGGACCCGGGACATGCAGAACACCATGCTGTTTTCGGCCCTTGCCGTGTTTGCACCGGTCTGGTGGCTGACAACCGGATGGGGCAACCACGGGCTCTGGTTCGCGCTGATCTCCCTGATGGTGGCGCGGGCTCTGAGCATGGGATGGCTGTGCTGGTCCCATACCAGGAACGATCGTTGGTTCCAGAGCCAGTGACGCAGATTCAATCCGTAACATTACAGGCGGGTATTTTCACCACAGCGGAAAAGCAGGGGCAAAAATCTCGGCTACACTTGTCTGAAAAGGCAGGCACGATGTGGTAGCCAGCCCTCCTCTCCTGCCCGGGAACTCGTTGCTATCAGTTGCTAACAACGGGAGGCGCCTTGCGACCTCAATTCGTTCAGACATCGGCTTCTCCTGAAATGACACCACAGGTAGTCCTTGAGATTATTGACCAGGCGCGGCGCAAGGAAGCCCGCTCCGGGACCTTCCTCCGACAGCTTCACGAAAAGGTTGCCGCGCTCCCGTCTGCGGTCACTATTGAGGGGTATCAGCCCGCCACCTGCCTGTTCCAGTTCGTGGTTGAGTACATCGAAATGGCACCAAGGCTGATCGAATGCGTCGAAGCCTGTGCCCGGGAAGCCGGCAAAGCCGATCTGTTTGAGCCCTTTGTGAATGCCGCCATCCGGTATTTTACCCAGCCATCAGCGCTCCTGGTTCGCTACGACGGTCTCGATGGCCTGCTGATCCGCGCCTACCTTTGTCATCGGTTGATGGAAGAAATGTACGAAAACAACCGGTGTACCCGGGCCAGCGAAATCGTGGATATGGAAGCAACTCGTGCTAATCTTCTGGCTCATCAGCTTATCGGCGAGCCCTTTGCCAACGAGCTGGACGACTCCATCACCGTAACCGTGTTGCAGATAGCAGGCACGCCGGACTACTACGAACTCAACCTCGACCCGTTTGTCGAGCAGGTGAACAACGCCGCCTGGGACTGGATGCGGCATTACTGGGAAAATCTGCTGGTAAGGAACCACATTCGATTTTCTCTCGGGTCCGGCCTGGCCTGACAGGTTCAGAGGTTTAATGAAAGTATCAGCGATTGCAGTGCTGGCGGGACTGTTGATTTCTGCCATGGTATCGACAGCCAACGCGTACGAGCTGTCCGTAACCGTCACCCTGGAAGGCAACACCGAACCCGTGGCCAATGCCGTGGTTTCCGTAGACAGTGCCCGTCCGGCAACACCGGTTTCTGCCGAAATCTATCAGAAGGATCGCGCCTTCCATCCCCATGTATTGGTGGTGCCAGTCGGCTCCAGCGTGGATTTCCCGAATCGCGACAATACCCAGCATCACGTGTATTCCTTCTCGCCGGCAAAAACCTTCAACATCGAGCTTTACGCCGACCGCCCGGCGGCTCCCATTGTTTTCGACAAGCCAGGCATCGTTGAACTGGGCTGCAACATTCACGACCACATGCAGGGCTTTGTGGTGGTCACCGACACCGCTGCCACCGGCCGGACAGATACCTCCGGCAAGGTCACCCTGTCGCTCGATGCACTGCCCAGCGAGGGCAGCCAGGACACGGTGACACTTGAGATCTGGCACCCACGACTGCCGGATAATACCCGCCCGGTCACCCGTGAAATCGAACGTGGCATTGAGGCCGCAACCGTCACCCTCAATCTTGAGCCCGAGCCCGCCGCGGAAGGCTCGCTGGACCGTCTCCAGCAGCGCTTTCGGGAGCTTTGATGAGTCTGGTATCTCGTCTCGGATTCCGGGGCCGGCTTATTGTCGCCATGATCTCTCTGGTGGCGCTGGTCAGTCTGGTGATCGTCGCCCTGCTGATGGTGTACCTGTTCGAGGATGAGAAAAGCCGGGCACTGGAACAGCTGGCCATCGGAGAGCGGCTGACCAACGAGGTCATTGACCGCCGGACTGAGCTGGAACTGTCCCGGCTCAGTGTTGTGGTGCAGGATTTCGGCTTTCGCTCGGCCATTGCCAGCCGCGACCCGGCAACCATCGACAGCGCCCTGGAAAACCACAGCGGCAGGGTGGGTGCCGACTTCGCGCTCTTGCTGGACAGTCAGGGAGAGCCCCTGGCCTCGACCCTGCAAAACCCTTTTCCTGCCGTCAGCCAGGAACAGCTGACAAGCACCCGTCGTAATGGGTTTACCCGGTCACTGCGGGCCATTGATGGCAGGGGCTACGAGATTCTCATCATCCCGATAGAGGCCCCGGGGCTTCGGGCCTCGCTGGTCAGCGGCTTTGCCATGGACCAGTCCCTGGCAGAGGTCATCGCCAGGCTCAGTGGCACCTCGGTGATCTTCCGGGCGCGATCGAACCAGAACGACAACCTGAACAGTTTTGCCGCCACCAGCAGCATCGATGCCAAGCTGGAACAGGAGCTTGCAGGCGCATCCGCCAACGCCAATTTTATTGAAAGTGCCGGTTATTTCACCCGGATCATCAACCTGGGCGAATCAGACCCCGCCGCCGTCCAGGCCGTGCTCCTGATCAGCCGTGATGCCACGCTCCAGAATTACTACCGGCGAGCGGTGGAAATTGCCCTGCTGGTGACCGCCATCCTGATTTTCGCCATTCTGCTGGCGCTGGTCATTGCCCGGAACCTCGGACGCCCGGTTTTGCAGCTGGCAAGCTACGCGCGGGCTATCGGTGAGGGCACCACACCCGAGGCACCGGCCATCCGGGCCGGCGGCGAACTGACCCAGCTCCGCAACGCCCTGCGGGATATGCTGTCTGGCCTTCGGGAGCGGGAAGCCCAGATCCGCTATGCGGCGACCCACGATGACGTCACCGGACTGAAAAACCGCAACGCCCTGATGCAGGAGGCCGCCGAGCTGTTTGAGAACCGTGGCACGGGTTCACTGGTGGGGATCCGGCTCAACGATCTCTCCGATATCAACGACACCCTGGGGCTGGAATTCGGCGACAAGGTCCTGATCGGTATTGCCAAGCGCCTGCAGCAGGAACTCCCGGACGCCCATATCCTCGCCCGCACCGGTGGCGGCGAATTCCTGGCCCTGATCCCTTCACTGCCCCCGGAGCAAGGCAGTGACAGAATCCGGCAACTGCACGCGCTCATCGAATCTCCCTTGCAGGTAGACCAGACGCCCTTCTCCCTCAGGGTCACCATCGTCACCATGGAACTGCCGGAAGATGCCTCGGATACCGACGCCCTGCGTCGCCGGCTCAATCTCACCTTCGAGCAGGCCGAGGCCCATCCCGAAGCCTTCACACGCTACAAGCCCGGACAGGATGAAAGTCATCTCCGGGAACTGAAACTGGTTACCGATCTGCACACCGCCATCCTGAACAACGGGTTGCACATGAACTATCAGCCAAAACTGAACAGCCAGACCGGTGAGCTGGTTCAGGTGGAAGCCCTGGTACGCTGGATTCACCCGGAGCTGGGTTTTATATCCCCGGAGGAGTTCATCTTTCTTGCCGAGCAGTCGGGGCAAATCCACGATCTGACAGCCCATATCCTGCAACGGGTCGCCAGCGATGCCCGGCGTTGGCACGAACAGGGTGTTGATGCGGGCGTCGCCATCAACCTGTCCGCCATGGACCTGACGTGGCCCGCCCTTATCCAACACATTGGCGACACCTTCGAGGGCTGGCACCACAATCTGGAGCGGGTCACTCTGGAAGTCACCGAAAGCGCCCTGATGGAAGACCCGGAAGAGGCGATGGCAACACTGAACCGGCTCCGGGAACTGGGCGTGACCCTGTCGGTAGACGACTTCGGTACCGGTTATTCCTCGCTGTCCCAGTTGCGCAAGCTCCCGGTACAGGAGCTGAAAATCGACAAGTCGTTCGTGCTCAGGCTGGATACCGAGCCCCAGGACCAGCTGATTGTGCGTTCCACCATTGATATGGCCCATGGCCTCGGGCTGAAGGTCGTGGCCGAAGGCATCGAGAACCTGGAGGCATGGCGCCTTCTGCAGCATTGGGGCTGCAACCTGGCTCAGGGCTTCTACCTGAGCCGCCCAGTCGCACCGGAGGACCTGCCTGAGACAGCCCGCGCCCTGGCTGACCGCCGGGAGGAATTGACCCATACCAACCCGGAGTATTCAGAATGACAGCAAGATGCCTGGTATTAATGGCCGTGGCGCTCCTGTTCGTACCGGTGGCCGGCGCCGACATTGGCAGCCGTATCTGGGCGACCGGAGGCGTTACCACCATCGAGGGCAGTGCCGGCGGCGGCCTGGTGCCCTGGGCACTGCTTGGAAGCTACGCCAGCGACGAAGAGTGGGGCGGCACCCTTGCACTCAGCCGGGCCGAAGTGGACGATTACTCGCTCTCGGTCACCGGTGCCGGCCTGAACTGGAACAACCGGCTGGAACTCACCGTGGCCCGGCAGACCCTGGATCTGGACAGCCTGGTGTTTACCCTGAAAGACGGCTTCGGTCTGGAACAGGACGAACTGAACCAGGATATTTTCGGCGCCAAGGTCCGGCTCGTCGGCGATGTGCTGTACAGTCCCTGGGGCCAGTGGTCTGCCGGTGTGCAGTACAAGCGCCAGCGTGATTTCACCGTGCCGTCGGCAATCGGCGCCCGGGACGACAGTGGCACCGATGTGTATGTCAGTGGCAGCAAACTGTTCTTCGCCGCCGTGATGGAACGCAACCTGCTGGTAAACCTGACCGCGCGGGCAACCCGGGCCAACCAGGGCGGGCTTTTGGGATTTGGCGGTGACCGTAACAACAGTCACGAACTGATGATGGAGGGCAGTGTCGGGCTTTTCCTGAATCGTCAGTGGCTGGTAGGTGCCGAATACCGGCAGAAGCCGGACAACCTGAGCTTTGCCACCGAAGACGACTGGTGGGATCTGTTTGTCGCCTGGGTTCCGGACCGTCGCCTGGCGATTACAGGCGCTCTGGTCAACCTGGGTGACGTTGCCACACTGGAAGACCAGCAAGGTCTGTATCTGTCGCTGCAGGGGAGTTTCTGAACATGGGCCTTACCAATCGCTGCGCCACGCTTTCCGCCCTGTTGATGATGCTGGCACTTCTACTCGGTGGCTGCCAGAGCCTGAATACCGAACCCGAAAACAGTCTGTATCAGCAGCTGGGTGAGCGGGAAGGCATCGCAAACGTGGTGGAAGACCTGCTTTACCTGATCGTCGAGGATGAGCGCATCAACCAGCAGTTCAAAGGCATGGATGTTGCCCAGTTCCACCGCAACCTCACGGATCAGTTGTGCGAGCTCAGTGGCGGGCCCTGTGCCTATACCGGTCGGGAGATGCGCGAGCTGCATTCCGACATGGCCATCACCGACACCCAGTTCAATGCCCTGGCGGAAAACCTGATCCTGGCCATGGAGAAGAACGATATTCCCACCGGCGCCCAGAACCGGCTGATCAAACAGCTTGTGCCGCTGTATCCTGACATTCGCAACCTATAGAACGGAGACCCGTACCTTGCTCGAAAACGCTGATCTGGGAAAACTGATTATCCGCCTGACCCTGGGCGGGCTGATGCTGTTCCACGGCATTGCCAAACTGCTTAGCGGTGTTGGTTTTATCGAAGGCGAACTGGCCAGCCACGGCCTGCCTACCTTTCTTGCCTACGGCGTATTTGTCGGCGAAATCATTGCACCGCTGATGGTGGTTCTAGGCTATCAGACCCGGATCGGAGCCCTGCTGATCATCTTCAACATGCTGTTTGCCATTATCCTGGTACATGGCAACGAACTTCTGAGCCTTGGACGCGGTGGCGGCTGGGCACTGGAACTGCAGGGCTTCTTCCTGTTTACCGCCGTGGCAGTGATTTTCCTCGGGCCGGGCCGTTACAAGCTGAAGAACTGAAACTCAGAGACACCTCAGGCACCGGGTACGGTCGCGGCCCTGAAATCACGGGCCACCATGACCCGGTTTCGGCCGGACTCCTTGGCCGAGTACAGGGCTTCGTCGGCCTGACGGATCAGTTCCTGGGGCTCCATATCCGGATCCGGAACCACGCAGGCAACACCCACGCTGATAGTGAGACTGACCGGGGCGACCCGCTCGCTGGAATAGACCGGCGACCGGGCAACAGCCTGACGCACTCTCTCGGCCACGCGAACCGCGCCTTCTTCCGGTGTTGCCGGCAACAGAATGATGAACTCCTCGCCGCCATAGCGGGCCAGCAAGTCGCCGGAACGCTGGACTTCGGCCGCACACAGGGCGGCCACTTCGGTCAGGCAGTCGTCGCCGACCAGGTGGCCGAGCTCGTCATTCACCCGCTTGAAGTGATCAATATCGAGGAGTAACAGGCTCAATGGGTGACCGTGTCGCTGGGCCCGTTTCCATTCGTCCTGCAGCTTCTCATCGAACCGGCGCCGGTTGGCGACGTGGGTCAGCCCATCGGTGAGACTGATCGCTCTGAGCTGTTCGTTGGCGCGCTCCAGTTCGTCGGTGCGCTCCTGAACCCGCATCTCCAGGGTCAGGTTGGCCTGCTGCTGGATCGACAGCGCCTGCTCCTGTGCCTCATGGCGTTTGCGACGCTCCAGATTGATCCGGTAGGCGAGGGCAAAAGACAGCAACACCACCTCCAGCGCCACGCCAATCTGGGGCATGAACTCGGTCAGAAAACTGCGCGGCATGATTCCGAGCTTGCTGACGGCCAGAATCAGATGGCCGATCAACAGGGGGGTCCAGGCCAACATATAAAAGCCACCCAGCACCTGGCCCTTGCGCCAAACCAGAAAACCGATGACCCAGGCCGCGGGAGTGACCAGCGCTGCAATACCGCTTACCAGGACGATACCGGTCTGATAACTGCCAAAGAGGGTAAAGACAAAGCAGGCAGATATAGCGGTCAAAACCCATTGCAGAAACCGGTAGCTTCTCAGGCTGTAGGACCGGATATTGAGGAAACGGATCGCAAAAATAATCGCGGAGAAAAGGGCGAAACAGATAACCGGAACGGTGAAATATCGATTGATACCGGGAGCATCCGGCCACAGCCACTGGAACAGCAGGCCATTGAAATTAAGCTGAACCAGCCCGGTAAACACAACCGTCAGCACGTACCATAGGTAGGTGGAATGGCGCACGATAACGAACAGGAAGAGATTGTACAGCGCCATGGCAACGATGATGCCCAGAAACATGGTCTGCCAACCATAGGACAACTGCTCATTGGCGAGGAATTCCGCCGACGGAATAACTTCCAGTGGAATCTGCACCGAACCCAGAGTTTTCACTCGCACGAAGGCGGTGACCGGCTCGGTGTTCGAGGGCACCAGGAAAACAAAATTCCGATGGTGAATCGGGCGACTGCCGAAGGGCAGGGTATCGCCGGTGTGGTGGGTCTGTATCAGCTCACCGTTCAGGACCCAGTAAACAGAGACCTCATCCAGCAACGGATAACCGATTTCCATCACCCGGTTCGCCGGCTCAGGCGGAATCTCGACTTTCAGCCAGAAACTGCCATCGCTGAAGCCACGATTGAACACCTCACTGGAGCCGGATGTCTGCCAGTCGCCCGGAGGCAGGGCGCGAACGTCTTCCAGCGCCAATTCATCCTCGGGCGCCTCCAGCCAGTCAAATGCGACAGGAGCAGCCTGAACAGGCGCGCTGACAAGACACGCCAGCGACAATAAAACGAGGAGGATGCAGGTTAACTGCCGCATCATAGCTGTTTCCGGTTTCCGGGCCCGTCCGGGTGATCTACACTTTCAGGCCCTGACTGAGTCGTACGCATCCCTGCAATTGTGTCCAGTTTAGACGGTTGCGCGTGCTCCGTCCTCCGTAACGACAGGGCCAGCATAGCCCGAATCCATTGAGGCCAATAATGACCGAGCGCAAGAACGAGATACGTCCGGGTAAATACCGACACTACAAGGGCAAGGATTACGAAGTCATCGGCGTTGCCCGGCACAGCGAGACCGAAGAGCAGATGGTGGTCTACCGCTGCCTTTACGGTGACTACAGCCTCTGGGTGCGCCCTCTGTCCATGTTCCGGGAAACCGTGGAAGTTGCCGGCGAACAGGTGCCCCGCTTTGCCCGCCTTGATGAAGCCTGACCGTTACACAACCGCTTTGACTACCGCGACCATTTCCTGCACATTACCGCGCTTTTCATGATGCCGGCCCCCACAAGGGGCCGGGACAACCGTTAATTCCTACCCGGAGTTTTGCCATGAATGCCGTCGTTGCCGCGGTCGCGATTATGCTCGTCCTGAGTTTGTGCCGCATCCACGTTGTTGTTGCCCTGATCATCGGTGCCGTATCCGGTGGCCTGATTGCAGGAATGTCCCTGGAAGCCACCATCGAAGCCTTCAATAGCGGCCTCGGCGGCGGTGCCACCGTGGCACTGTCCTACGCCACGCTCGGTGCCTTCGCCGTAGCCATCGGAAAATCCGGCCTCGCTCACGCCCTGGCCGACCGGGCCTTGGCCCTGGTCGGTCGCCAGGAAGAAGGCGCCGCCGTAAACGGCATCCGCTTCCTGATCATCGGCCTGCTGCTGGCCATTGCCATCTCGTCCCAGAACATCCTGCCGATCCACATCGCCTTCATCCCCCTGGTGGTACCACCGCTGCTCTACGTGATGGCCAAACTGAGCATGGATCGCCGCCTGGTGGCCTGCGTGCTGACTTTCGGCCTCATCACCCCCTACATGTTCCTGCCAGTTGGTTTCGGCGGCATCTACCTGAATGAAATCCTGATCGCCAAGATCAACGCCAACGGCGTAGACGCCTCCGGTCTGAGCGTCATGAAAGCCATGGCGCTGCCGGCACTGGGCATGCTGTGCGGCTTGCTGATCGCGGTCTTTTTCAGCTACCGCCGCGGTCGGACCTATAACCTGGAAACCATCACCAAGGCCGAGCGGGTAGACACCAGCTATAGCCCGCGCACCCTGGTTATGGCCTTGCTGGCCATCGTTACCGCCTTCGTGGTGCAGCTCTGGCTGGGCTCCATGATCCTGGGCGCCCTGGCCGGTTTCGTGCTCTTCAACCTGTCCGGTGTGGTGCGCTGGAAAGAAGCCGATGACCTGTTCACTGAAGGTATGAAGATGCTGGCCATGATCGGCTTCATCATGATCGCCGCCTCCGGCTTTGCCGAAGTGATGCGGGAAACCGGAGAAATCGCCAGCCTGGTGGACAGCTCCGTGGGCGTGATCGGCGAGAACAAGGCCATGGCCGCACTGCTGATGCTGGTGGTAGGTCTGCTGATTACCATGGGTATCGGCTCGTCCTTCTCCACTATCCCCATCATCGCGGCCTTATACGTGCCCCTGGCCCTGCAACTCGGCTTCAGCCCGCTGGCCATCGTGGCCCTGGTCGGCACCGCCGGCGCTCTGGGCGATGCCGGTTCCCCGGCCTCCGACTCCACCCTCGGCCCCACCGCCGGCCTGAACGCCGACGGCCAGCACAACCACATCTGGGATACCGTGGTGCCGACGTTCCTGCACTACAATTTGCCGTTGCTTGGCTTTGGGTGGTTGGCGGCTATGGTTCTCTGAGCTTGGAGTTTGCCGTCCCTTGTAGCCTTCGTGTTGAGGGGAATTGCGAGGGGGCCGGATTATTTTTCCCTTGGAAATGGCAACTCGCTGCGCTCAGACATCAATTTCCGGCGGGAAAAATAATCCGGCCCCCTCACATAAGAACTCACGGATATCGCTGAAAAGATCTTGTTCTGAAGAAATATCTTTTGAGTCAGGTAGAGAGGGTGTGGGTGTGCTTTTCTGGCGGGGAAAAGATGTCTGAGCGAAGCGAGTTGCTTTTCCCCAGAAGAAAAGCATTCCCATGGCCTCTCCGCCCGCAAACCTGCAGGCTAGGAAGAACAGCTTACTCGTCGTCGGCAGAAGACTTGAAGAACACGACTTGCTTGACCGTGTGATCGTCCTCGTTCTTGCGCTTGTTCACCCGCGTCTCGAGCTCCGGATTGGACGGCTGTTCGGCGTCAGACACCGCATCGGTGAAGCCGCAGGCCACGCACTCGCGAACCTGGTCATCGTCGTCGGTGGTGAACATCATGATCTTGTCCATCTCCGCGCAGCGGGGACAGACGGCGCCGGCGATAAAACGTTTTGGACTCGCCATAAAAATACTCCCGTTTGGAACAACCGGCAGCCTTTACGACTGCCGGCTCAAATTGGGTCAGGCCGCTTCGTCCGTGATCCCTGTTTGCTTCAAGAGCGCATCCACCTGTGGTTCACGACCCCGGAAAGCCTTGAAGAGCTCCATCGGCTCCTTTGAGCCGCCTTTTTCCAGAATATTGTGAAGGAAGGCCTTGCCGATTTCCGGGTCGAAGATGCCTTTCTCCTCGAACAGGGAGAAGGCATCGGCCGCCAGCACTTCCGCCCACTTGTAGCTGTAGTAGCCAGCCGCATAGCCACCGGCAAAGATGTGCGAGAAGGAGTTGGGGAAGCGGTTGAATTGCGGGGCTTCCACCACGGCAATCTCGCTGCGCACCTTGCGATGCATATCCAGCGGGTTGGTAGGCGCTTCGTCGGTGAATTCCGCGTGCAGACGGAAGTCGAACAGGGAGAATTCGAGCTGGCGCACCATGCCCATGCCGGACTGGAAGTTCTTGGCCGCCAGCAGTTTCTGCAGCAGATCCTCAGGAAGCGGTTCACCGGTCTCGTGATGCGAGGCGATCAGCCCCAACGATTCCGGATTCCAGCACCAGTTTTCCAGGAACTGGCTGGGCAGTTCCACCGCATCCCAGGCCACACCGTTGATACCCGAGACGTCCAGCACATCGACCTGGGTCAGCATGAGATGCAGGCCGTGGCCGAATTCGTGAAACAGGGTGGTCACTTCGTCGTGGGTCAGCAGCGACGGCTTGCCATTCACCGGCGGGGTGAAGTTGCAGGTCAGGAAGGCTACCGGCAACTGGAGCTGGCCACGCAGGTTGCGCCAGCGCACACGGCAATCGGCCATCCAGGCACCGCCACGCTTGCCCTGGCGGGCATAGAGGTCGAGATAGAACCAGGCCAGGGGCTCACCGTTGCGGCTGATGCAATACGCCGTGGCATCCTCGTGCCAGGTTTCAACCTCGGGCTTCGCTTCAATCTGTACGTCGAACAGCTTCTCTGCCACACGGAAGAGTCCGGGCACCACCTTGTTCACCGGGAACCAGGGGCGCAGGGTTTCCGGCGAGATGTCGTAGCGCTTCTGGCGAAGCTTTTCGCTGTAATAGCCGATATCCCAGGCCTGCAATTCCTCGGCGCCGTACTCGTCTTTCGCGAACGCCTTGAGCTCGGCAAATTCTTTCTCGGCCTGGGGCTTGGACTTGGCCGCCAGTTGGTTCAGGAAGTCCAGCACTTCGTCGCTGCTGCGGGCCATCTTGGTGGCCAGGGAGCGCTCGGCGTAGTTGTCAAAGCCCAGCAGCTTGGCCTGGGCGTGGCGGCGTTTGAGGATTTCCGCCATCACCGGGGTATTGTCCCACTGGCCGGCATCCGGGCCTTGGTCGGAGGCGCGGGTCACAAAGGCCTCATAGACTTCCCGACGCAGATCCCGGTTGTCGCAGTAGGTCATGACCGGGAAGAAACTGGGAAAATCCAGGGTAATGACATAGCCGTCCAGGTCTTTCTGGCGGGCGGCCTGCTTGGCGCTTTCAATAGCGGTCTCGGGGACGCCAGCGAGTTCATCGACGTCGGTGATATGTTTGAACCAGTGCTGGGTAGCATCCAGCACGTTATCGCTGAACTTGTTGGACAGCTCGGACAGCTCCCGGGACAACTCGGCGTACTGCTTTTTCTTGTCTTCCGGCAGGTCCACACCGCCCAGGTGAAAGTCCCGGAGCGTGTTCTGCACGGACTTGCGCTGGGCCTCGTTCAGGTTCTTGAAATCGTCCCGATTGGCCAGCTTCTTGTAGGCGTCACACAGGGCTGCGTTCTGGCTCACCTCGGTGCTGTATTCGGTGAGTTTCTCCAGGCAGTTCTTGTACACCTTCCGCAGCTCGTCGTTGTTCATCACGCCGTTCAGGTGCGAAATCACCGACCATGCGTTGCTCAGCTTGTCATCCAGCGCCTGCATCGGCTGCGCCAGGGTTTCCCAGGTGGGATCGTCCTGGTCTGCGATTTGGCTGATTTTCATCCGGTTTTCACTGAGAATCTGGTCGATTGCCGTTTCCATGTGTTCGGTGCGGACATGGTCAAATTTCGGCAACAGGTCGTCAGTCAGTAACGGGTTATTCATAGGTCCCCTTCTCAGTTCGTCGAATCTTGGGTAGTTTGGTTTCTTAATTCTATGGGGCTGGCACCTGTGGGAGAGGTCCTTCCAAAACACGCTCCTGGCGGCACGTCCATGTGACGCTTGACTGTCGCCATCCATGGCGACAGTCAGTTTTGGAAGGACCTCTCCCACAGGCGCCCCGGGCCTCCGGGTATACGCGTTCAATTTCACTCGAACAGGTACTATGTAATGACGAATATACGTTCACACAAGGGTATCACGCCACATTTTGGGGAACGGGCATGGGTCGATCCAAGTGCCGTGGTGATTGGCGATGTGGAAACCGGCGATGATGTTTCCATCTGGCCGATGACCGTTGTTCGTGGTGATATGCACAAAATCCGTATCGGACATCGGTGCAGCATCCAGGATGGATCGGTTCTGCACATCACCCACGCCAGTGACTACAACCCCGGCGGTTATCCGCTCACGCTTGGCGATGATGTAACGGTGGGCCACAAGGCACTGCTGCACGGCTGCACCATTGGCAACCGGGTTCTGGTCGGCATGGGCTGCATCATCATGGATGGCGCCGTGGTAGAGGACGAAGTGATTGTTGCCGCGGGCTGCCTGGTTCCGCCCGGCAAGACCCTGGAATCCGGGCACCTTTATGTTGGATCACCGTGCAAGAACGCCCGGGCGCTGACGGAAAAGGAGCGGGGCTTTTTCAAGTACACCGCCGCCAACTATGTCCGCCTGAAGAATGAGTATCTTAACGATCAGTAAGCCAGTGGTCTGAAGTCACCGCCGTGGCCGTATCTTTCGGGGTACCTTACATCCCGGAGACCACTGTGGACACACCAGACCAACCGTTTGATCGAGCACTGCTCTACCTGCGCGCGGCAGGCCACGATACCGGTCCTGAAACCCGGGCGCGGTTGCACAGCCTGCTGCAGGTACACGCCACTGAAAACCCGGCCTTGAGCAACGGGCAGTTGCTGGCGCGGATGCCGGAGTGGTTTACCCTGCCCGGGCCATGCCAGGGGCGCCCTCTGCCACCCATTACGCGGGCCAGTATCGGTTACCCTCGTGAATAGCGCCGCGTGCTGGCGCCCGGTCGCGTTCCGGCGACGCCTTCTGCTTGTTTTCCTGGTGGCCGCTCAAACCCTGGCCGGCGTCTATTTGTTTGCCCAGACAGTGCCGGAGCAGGCGAATGGCGGAACGACTGCCACGTTGCTGGCCGTCTTCGGGCTCCTCTTTGCGTGGATAGGCGTGGGCTTCTGGACCGCCGTTTTTGGCTTTTTTGCGCTCCGCTTTGGCGGCGACCCCTGGAGCCTGTCCAGCCGCGTTGGGCAGCCTACGCCCGAAGAAGCAACGGTCGCACCTACCGCCGTCGTGATGCCCGTTTGCAATGAACCCGTGCAGCGCACCCTCGGCGGTCTGAAAGCAATCATCCGCGATCTCGAACGAACGGGACAGCAGGAATCCGTTGATTTCTATGTGCTCTCGGACAGCCGGGACCCGGAAATCTGGCTCGAGGAACAGGCCACCTGCGACCGGATACGCACAGAGCTGGCGCCCGGCCAGCAATTGTTTTACCGGCGACGCAACATCAATCTGAACTACAAGAGCGGCAATATCGCCGATTTCCTGCGTCGATGGGGCCGGCGCTACCGCTACATGGTGGTTCTGGATGCCGACAGCCTGCTCAGTGCCCATTGCATTACCCGCCTGATACAGCTCATGGAAGCCCGGCCCGAAGCGGGGATTATTCAGACCACACCCCGCCTTGCCCGGGCAGAAACCCGATTTGCGCGTCTGCAACAGTTCGCCAACCGCTGTTATGGCAGGCTTTACGGTTCCGGACTGGCCGCCATTCAGCTGGGAGAGGCCACCTATTGGGGCCACAATGCAATCATCCGGGTAGCGCCGTTCATGACCCACTGTGGTCTTCGCAAGCTTCGCGGGCCCGGTCTGTTCCGGGGGCCGGTACTCAGCCATGATTTTATCGAAGCGGCACTGATGGGACGGGCCGGCTACGAGGTCTGGCTGGAACCTGCCATCGCCGGCAGTTTTGAGGAATCACCGCCGACTCTCGAGGATGACCTGATCCGGGACCGGCGCTGGTGCCGTGGCAACCTCCAGCATCTTTGGTTACTGGCAACCCTGGGGAAGATCCGGCTCGCCCATCGGATGGCCCTGGCAACCGGAATTTTCTCGTACCTGGCCTCTCCGCTCTGGCTGGTTTTCCTGGGCTTGTCCGGCTATGTGGCGCTGGCCGATTCGACGCCGGCTTTGCCGGGCGTGATGGCTACCACGGACACAGGCTCTGGTCCGGGCTTTCTGCTGGTCCTGGTGACTTCGGTGCTGCTGTTCGGCCCCCGGCTGCTTGCGATAACGGACCACGCGCTGGCAAAGCGGACTTCCAGGTTTGGCGGGCTGCTCAGGCTCTCGGGGAACACGCTGATGGAGACGCTCGCAGCACTGGCGCTGGCCCCCATCCGGATGTTGATTCACACCTTCCATGTTGGGGGCGCGCTGTCGAATCTCAGAGTTGGCTGGCAGGGACAGAACCGGTCCGGCGGTGCCAAGCCGGGGCTCAGCCTTCGGCACTTTGCCCTCCTGCTGGCTTCCGCCGTTGCGGCGCTCAGCCTGATCCAATGGCACGCGCCGTCGCTGACACCCTGGGCCCTGCCCGTATTGGCACCGGTATTGTTTTCACCTGCTCTGGCCTGGTGGCTGAGCCGAAAACCGGGGGAAGGGCAATGGTTGGCTGTGCCCGAAGATTACCGGACAACGAGGGTGATTGATCTTGCCGGTCCCGCACCTATGGGTCATCGGACACCGGGCGGCCTGGACTGGTTCGAACAGATGGTTCTGTCTCCCGTTTCCGCCCGGGACCACAGGCGAAGTGCCTCGCCATTACGGGGCAAGAAAGCGCGGGCCCTGGCGTCTCTGGTGGATCGCTGCGCCACGGAAGGAAAGCAGGGCCTGACTCACCGGGAGCTCAGCCTGATCTGCAAACATCCGGAGGCGTTAGCCGCCCTGCATTGGCGCGTCTGGCATGCCTCCCACGAATCACCCTGGCGGGAAACACTGACTCGTATGGCACAATCGGTTGAGGGAGACTCGCCGATACCGGCGCCCCTGCCCCGTCGGCAGGAACAGATCGCCTGGGTTGAGGTCGCGTCGTGATACTGGTCTGGCTTTTTCTGCTGAACGGGTTGTTCCTGTTTCCATCTCTGGCATTGCCGGGTAACACCCCCTGGCTTTCTCTGGAGGCCCTGGTCCTGTGGGCCATCATTTGCGGGCTCAGGGATCCCCAGCGGAGATACCGCGTCGCTCGTTTGCTGGCCGTCGCCTACGCGTTTCTGTTCCTGCTTGTTCTGGCAGATGCCCTGGTTCGGGAGAGTCTTGGCCGAGGCCTGAACCTGTATCTTGAAGTTGGCCTGTTGGATGCGGCCTGGAATCTGCTCAACACAAACCTGGGAGCGGTTCTGGCGATTGCAGCCCTCACCGCTCTGCTGGGTTTGCTTGCAGGCGTGGGCTGGCTGTTTCGCCATGGCCTGGAACGGCTGGCGCACCACTCGCCGGCACACTTGGGCAAACCGCTCTGGTTTGTGGCTGGCCTGTTTCTGGCCGGGGCCATCACGCCCTGGATTGGCAGCCCGGCGCTGGCCTTCGTTGCCAATCAGGCCTCCCTGATCACTCACACTCACCAGACAACCCGCGACTTTGCCAACGAATTGAGTGCGCAGCCAGGGCGGGAAGGCCGGGCAACGCCCCTGCCAAGGCTGGCACATACCGATGTCATTCTGGGTTTTATCGAATCCTACGGGGTGTCGACGGTCACGGACGAGCGCTACCGGTCACTCGTCAATCCGGGCCTTGAGGCCCTGGGCCGGTCCCTTGATGCGGCCGGGCTATCGGTGGTGACTGGCCGGCTGCAATCACCCATCCAGGGTGGCCAGTCCTGGCTTGGTCATCTATCCGTGTTGAGTGGCCAGTGGATCCACAACCAGCTTGCCTACGAAACCCTCCTCAGCTCCGGCTACGCCACGCTGATCGATGACTTCCGCAGCACAGGGCACAGCACTGTCGCCGTGATGCCGGCTATCACCCAGGCCTGGCCCGAGGGCCGGCTGTTCCGCTACGACCGGATTTACGATCACGATGATCTGGGTTACCAGGGGCCACCATTCAACTGGGTCACCATGCCCGACCAGTACACCTGGCACCGGTTTCAGGACATTCGCGATGCGAATGAGGGGCCGCTCTTTGCCGAGCTGGCGCTGATCAGCAGCCACGCTCCCTGGGTGCCGATCCTGCCGGTGCTCGATGACTGGCAAAGCATCGGCAACGGTGAAGTGTTCCGGCGCTGGGAGGGTGCTGGCGAGGCGCCGGTTTCGCTGTGGCGCGATCCGGACCGGGTCAGGGAACATTACGGTCAGGCGATTGCCTATGCCCTGGAAGTTGCCGGGGGCTTCGCCGCCCACTACCTGCGCCAGGACGCCCTGATGATCATTCTGGGTGATCATCAGCCGGCGCCACTTATCACCGGCGAGGAGGCCAGCCGGGATGTGGTCGTTCATGTCATCAGTGCCAACCCATCGCTGGTGGAACCTTTCCTGTCCGGCGAGCTCCCGGGTTTCCAATCCGGTATCCGGCCCGATCCGGAGACGGCTGGCGCCACCATGAGCCAATTCCGTCCGTTTTTACACCGGCATTTCGGGGAACTCTGAAGCCAATTTGACCCTGATCAAAATTCGACCAACCCCACCCTTGAAAACATTTTCGCTGCACCTACATTCGGAATTAGCAGAGGTTCACGGATAGCCATCCGGCAGGCGCCACCGGCATGGAGCAGTTCCGCGATCGAAGCTGATGCTCAACTATTCAGATTCGTTTCGTTTGAAAAGGAGGGATGCTTTATGAGCAATCTTACCCGCTGGAATCCGGTCAATGAGTTCGAAGACCTGATGAACCGCTACAACCGCATGTTTGGCCTGGCCCGCTCAGGCGGCGAGCGCGAAGGTAAAGACGTATTCAGCCGCAGCGACTGGGCGCCGGCCGTAGACATCAAAGAAACTCCTGAGGCCTTCACCATCGAGGCAGAGTTGCCGGGTATGTCCAAGGAAGACGTAAAGGTAACGGTACACGAGGGCGTTCTGAGCATTCAGGGCGAACGCAAGAGTGAAGATGAATCCAAGGACAAGAAGCATCACCGGATCGAACGATTCTACGGGAGCTTCCTTCGCCGCTTCACACTGCCGGACAACGTTGACGAAAACAGCGTGAAGGCGAACTTCAAGGACGGCATGCTCACACTGACGCTTCAGAAAGCCGAGCCGAAAGAGCCCAAGGCCATTGAAGTTGACGTGCAGTAAACGCCATTGTTCTCAAACCAGATGAAGCGGCCGCGCTGGGCTCAGTTGCCCGCCGCGGCCGTTTTCTTGGCGCCGGCGTTCTCCAGCGCCCGGGCATAATCGACACTGCGGCGATGACGGGAAATCAGGTCAAGAATGGTTTCCCCGTCTGGGCCTGCGGCATTCAGATCCCGACCCTCGGCAACAAAAAAGCCGATAAAGCGCTCGAAATCTTCGGCCCGCATCGCCTGATAGGCTTTCAACAGGGCGTTGAAGTCAGGGTTCTCGGCAGCATCCCAGGGCTGGATAGCCAGAAAACTTCTGACCCGCTCATCACTCCACTCTTCGCCAATCACTTTTGGCTTGTCCGGTCCACTCATGGTTACCCTCTCGCTCCGCTGTGCCAGTCAATAAACGGCGGACAGTATAAAGCCCTGAAAGCACGACAGTTATATGGATTACGAATGAGAAGCTTCACGCCGGATATAAGACTCAGGGCATGATTTCGACCGGAAGGTCGCCGGTCGGGACGTCATCGTTGCACTCGGGATTACGAATCGCGATCTCCACCCGACGGTTAAGGGCCCGGTTCTCTGGCGAATCGTTAGGCGCCAGAGGATTGGTCTCGGCTCGACCGGCCGCCACCACGCGGTCGGCGGGTACCTGGCGGTTCATCACCAGCTCGTGCACGACGGACACGGCTCGGGCCGCCGAAAGATCCCAGTTCGAACGGTAGCGGTCACTGGAGATGGGCCGGTCATCGGTGTAGCCGGACACCAGGACATCTCCGGTACAGGCGGACAGCACATTGACCACCCGTTCGATGATCGGAATCATCTCGGGCTTTATGGCGGCCTCACCGGATCGAAAGGTGGCTTCCTCGGAAAAGCGGATCACCACCTGGTTCTGGTCGTAATTGACACTCAGGGCTTCCGACGCGACTTCCGATTCCAGCTCCCGGATCATCCGGCTGGCCAGATCAATCACGCCGCCGGGGATCTGGGTGGGCGCGACACCCTCGGCGCGCTCATCAATAAACTCGGGCTCCCTGGTCTGGGATTCCGTTGGCTCCGGGAGGGAGACCGTCTCGGATTCAATCATGGTCAGCGGGGAACCACCGATATCATCGGCCAGGACATTACTGGAGCCAAAAGCGACCGCCATGGAATTGGCCATGGCCCGGTACTTCTCCACGTCCATCTCGGCAAACGAAAGCAGGAGTATGAAAAAGGTCAGCAGCAGGGTGGCCAGATCGGCAAATGTGACGATCCAGGCCGGCGTCTGGTTCTGCAAACGCTTCCTGTTTTTCTTATGGACCAGTTCCAAACCCTCAGGCCTCCCGCTCCGGCGCCAGGCCGGTGCGCTGCTCCGGGTGAACAAACGACGACAGCAGTTCGGTCATTACCCGGGGATTCTCACCGCGCATGATGTTCTTGATGGACGTGATGATCAGCACCTGGTTCCGGGCCTCGTCCTCGGCTTTCAGCTGTAGCTTGTCGGCCAGGGGCAGGGCAACCAGTTGGGCAATAAACGCACCGTACAAGGTGGTAAGCAGGGCGATGGCCATGGCCGGGCCAATGGAGGACGGATCGTCGAGGGTGTTGAGCATCTGCACCAGGCCTACCAGGGTGCCCAGCATGCCAATGGCCGGAGCCGATTCGCCGATGCCCCGGAACACCCGCTCGGCCACTTCGTACCGTTCGGCGGTCTGCTGGGTTTCCTGGGCCAGCGCCTCCTCCACCAGTTCCGGCGGGTGGCCGTCGACACACAGATTGATGGCCTTCTGGAGGAACTCGTTGTCAGTCTGGTGGTTTTCCAGGCCCAGAATGCCCTCCTTACGCACCACCATGGCCAGCGAACCCACTTCCCGGATCAACTCCGTCGGCCGCGCCATACGGTCGGTGAACGCCGCCGACATGGCCAGGCGGAAGGCGCTCATGACTGACGCCATTCGGAATTTGATCAGGGTAACGGCGAAGGTTCCGCCCAGCACAATGGCAAGCCCCGGAAGGTTCAGGAACGTCAGGAAAGAGGCATTGGCGAGCATCGCCATGATGACGATCAGGACACCTGCCACTAGCCCTACAAGGGTAAGAATATCCATCAAAAATCCCTACGGAAGTTGACCCTGAGCATAGCCCAATCCGGGGGCAGCGGCTCAGTCGTTACGCAATTCCTCAATGACGGGGCCGGTGGCAGGGTTCACGCCGCGCCAGATACGGAAGGATTCCGCCGCCTGCTCCACCAGCATACCAAGCCCGTCATGAACGTTCTGTGCACCCTGTTCCAGCGCCCACTGATTGAACGTCGTGGTTTGCAGAGAATACATCATGTCGTAGACCACCGTTTGCTCTCCGAGTACCTCCGGTGACAGCGGTGGCAGATCGCCCTGGAGGCTGGCACTGGTACCGTTGATGATCACGTCAAAAGGCTCCCGGGGCTGTTCGAATCCGCAGGCAGAAAGCGCGGTCTCGCCCGCCACGGGTTTAAACAGGTTAACCAGCGCGTCAGCCTTGGAAACCGTCCGGTTGGCAATGGTAATGGCGGCAGGATGCTCCGCCAGGATCGGCCCCAGAACACCACGAACCGCGCCACCGGCCCCCAGCACCAGGATGCGTGCCTGCCCAAGGACAACACCGTGGTTCACAACCAGGTCTCGCACAATACCGCACCCGTCAGTGTTGTCAGCGGTGAGCCGGCCCTCGTCATCGAGATACAGGGTATTGGCGGCCCCGGCATTCTCGGCCCGCTCGGTACGACGGTCCGCCAGCTTCCAGGCGTCCTCCTTGAAGGGCACGGTTACGTTCAGGCCCTTGCCACCCCGTTCAAAGAATTGCCTCACCGTGCCGGCAAAATCATCCAGTGGCGCCTGGATGGCCGTGTACTCAACCGGCTCACCGGTCTCGCTGGCAAACAGGCTGTGGATCCTCGGCGATTTGCTGTGGCTGATGGGGTTGCCAACTACCGCGTAGAGATCGTTAGTCATCTTGGGTCTCCAACCAGTTCCGCCCGGTCAGGAAATAGTCTGTCAGCCGGGCTTCTTCCGAACCGGGCTCGGCGGTCCGGTTGTAGTCCCAGCGCACCAGCGGCGGCAGGGACATCAGTATGGATTCGGTGCGACCGCCGGATTGCAGGCCAAACAGGGTGCCGCGGTCATAGACCAGGTTGAATTCCACGTAGCGCCCCCGGCGGTAGAGCTGGAAATCCCGCTCACGGTCACCAAACGGATGATCCATTCGGCGCCGGACGATCGGCTCATAGGCGTCTATGTAGCTATCGCCCACCGCTTTCATCAGGCCGAAATCCTGCTCGAAGTCGCCGGTGTTGTGGTCATCAAAAAACAGACCACCAACACCCCGGGGTTCATCCCGGTGTTTCAGATAAAAGTAATCATCGCACCAGTCCTTGAAGCGCTTGTAGGTGCCCTCTCCGAACGGCTCGCAGGCATCGCGGGCTGTCCGGTGCCAGTGCACACAGTCTTCCTCAAAACCGTAGTAAGGCGTCAGGTCGTAGCCGCCGCCAAACCAGTAAACCGGCTCGCTGTTCTGCGGCGTGGCAATAAAAAACCGCACGTTGGCGTGGGAGGTCGGCACATAGGGGTTGTTGGGGTGGATCACCAGTGACACACCCATGGCCTGCCAGGGTGCACCGGCCAGATGGGGACGATGAGCGGTGGCCGAAGCTGGCATGGTATCGCCCATGACGTGAGAGAAATTAACACCACCTTTCTCGAACACCCGGCCTTCGGTGATCACCCGGCTGACGCCACCACCACCTTCGGGCCGGTCCCAGGCATCCTTGATGAACGATGCGCCATCATCGAGGGCCTCCAGACGGTTGCAGATGGACTCCTGCAGGCCCAGCAGATACTGCTTGACCGCCTGGCTGTCGGGTTGCTTTGCCATAAACGCTCCTAACGAAGTTGCTGACCGCTGACAATATCAATAATACGGCTGGGTTTGCGATTACCGCCCAGTGCTCCCGGAACGATCCAGTCCAACTGATCGCCAAAATACCCGCGCACCTGCCAGATATGGCGGGCAGGCTGTCGCCCGGCCGGATTACAGGACGTGGAGACCAGGGGCATGCCCGTCGCTTCACAGAGCGCCCGCACCACCGGGTGCTCGCTGACCCGAACCGCGATGGAACTGTGCTTCCCGCGCACCCATTCCGGCACCTGTCGCTCCGGGTCTGGCAGCAGACAGGTCACGGGGCCGGGCCAGTGCCGCTCAGCCTCGGCCCGGAGCAGAGGGGGAAGGGGATCCAGCAGGAAGCGGACCTGGTCAAGGGAAGAAGCCACCAGAATCACGCCTTTCTCGACTGGGCGCTGCTTCAGCTCCAGAACCTTCTCCACCGCTTCCTGGTCCCAGGGATCACAACCCAGCCCCCAGACAGCCTCGGTGGGATAGGCAATAACGCCGCCTCCGAGAACCGTGCGGCGAGCGCAGTGCAATTGCCAGTCAGATAGGGGGTGGGAATGGGCCATACTGCTTGTGTCAGACGTTGATCCGGTTAGATGATCACACGGGGTTCAGGCGATTTTCTGAAAGCCTCCCGGTGCCGAGCTGACCAGCCCCTGCAACTCCAGAAGCAACAGGGACTGCATAAGCTGATCGGCAGGAAGGCCGGTTGCTGAACTCAGTGCATCGGTTGACTGTGGATCATACCCTAAAGCCTCAAACACCGCGATTTCACGGCCGTCGAGGCCGGCCAGCGGGCCCTTGCCTCCGGGCTTCGGCTCCGGGGTGCCAGCCGCTTCGTTTGCCAGCGGCGGGGACCACCAGGCACCAAGCTCCTCCAGGATATCCTCCACCGTTTCCACCAGGCGGGCACCCTGTTTGATCAGGTGATGACACCCCCGGGCAACAGGGCTGTGCACCGAGCCGGGAATGGCGAATACTTCCCGCCCCTGCTCCAGCGCCATCCTCGCGGTAATCAGGGAGCCACTGCGCAGGCCCGCCTCGACCACCAGCACGCCACGGCTCAGGCCACTTATAATCCGGTTGCGTTGGGGAAAGTGCGCGGCTCTTGCCGGCGTGCCAGGAGGATACTCGGAAATCATCAGTCCGTCGGCAACGACTCGCTCACCCAGGCGGCGATGCTGGTGAGGGTAGACGCGGTCGAGGCCACAGCCAATCACCGCGACGGTGGGATACCCCGCATCCAGTGCCCCCGCATGGGCAGCGCCATCGACCCCCAGCGCCAGACCGCTGGTCACCATCAGATCGCGGGCGCTCAGTTCGGCGGCAAAACGCCGGGCATGATCCAGACCGGCGGGCGTAGCCTTGCGGCTACCGATGATACCGATCTGGTCCCGTGCCAGGAGCTCCGTATCACCTCGGGTGAAGAGCACCAGGGGCGCGTCGTGAATGTGCCGGAGCTGCTCGGGGTAGTGGGTATCTTCCCAGGTCAGAATACCGACGGCATGCTTCTGACAATCGTGCAGGATGGTCCGCACCTCACGAATCGCCGGATGCGCATCATCCTGCTTTTGCCAGGCCTGGATTGCGGCCATGGCGTCTGCAGTCATGCCCACGGCCCGCAGGGTAGCAGCATTCATGGAAAGCATTTGGGGCAAATCAGGAAATTCAGTCAGCAGTTCACGCCGACGGGTACGGCCGAGGCCGGGCAGGCAAGTCAGGAACAGCCATTGGGCTGTGGCAGAGGAAAACACGGCATCATCCTTGAAACAGCGAGGCCGGACCTTCCTGGTCCAGCCATTGCGTCTATCGGTAGTCAGTCAATCAGGGGTTGGTAACCTTGTCACCCACCGTCAACACGCGGCTGGCCTGCAGCACCAGACCGTAGCTCATTTTTTCGTAGGCCTGGAACACCATCAACAACCCGGCACGCTCGGAGGGCAGCTCGATGGTTTCTCCGGTCACCGGATCGCGAACCAGGTTGCCGCTTTTCAGTACGGCCATCACGTTGCCAGCTTCCAGACCTTCCCGGGTGCCGCGGTTTATGGCAACCACATCAAACTGACCGATCTGGCTCACACCACCGTCAACCGAGATCATCTGCCCTTCAATATCCTGGTCGGGAGCACTTGGCACGAAGCTGGTGGTCAGACGGCGGTCTTCACTCACCATCAGTCGGTCACCAATGCGAACTTCTTCGCTGGAGCTGGTCAGGTTTACGGTCAACACATCGCCGTTTTCCCGGGCGACATCACCACGGGCAATACTGCGCGCCTCAAGACCGAGGAACTCGCCAGTATCCGGATCCCGGAATTCCTTGCTGCGACGGAATACACCCACCTTGTCTGCAGGCTTTTCTCCGCGAGCATACAGCTTGTCGCCGGCACCGGTGATAATCCGGCCGTCTTCACCTTCGAGAACATACGGAGCACCGTTGATTTCTTCCGGGCTGACAATACGGGTGTCCGTCAGGAAACTGCCAATGGCATCAAGCGGGATCGCCGGGATGGGCGTATCGATGGGCTCGGAACGTACCTTGGGCGACAGCTTTACGACATCGTTGCTGGCAACCTTCGTAATACGGGGCTTGCCATCAATATAAACCAGGGCAAGGCGATCACCGGGATAAATCAGGTGAGGGTTGGCGACCTGCGGGTTTACATGCCATATTTCCGGCCAGTACCAGGGGTTGTTCAGAAAACGGGCCGAAATGTCCCAGAGGGTGTCACCCTTAACTACGGTGTAACGCTCGGGATGATCGGACCGCAGCTCCGGTGCAGCATGAGCCCAGGAGGTTATAAGCAGCGTAGTTGCTGCCAGAGCGTACAGCAGTTTCCTCATTGTGTAAGTCCTTGATCGCGTGCCTTGATTCTTTGCATTCTGTTGGGATGCAGTCAGTTACCTGCAGCTTATTACGTTGTTATTCCAGTTACTATAGAAGAAGTCTCGCAAATTGTGATGTTATCTTTTGTTCTTCCAGTAAATTCTATCCCGTCGTTGAAAGATTTTAACTATTAACTGATCAGTTTGTACTCAATCGACGAATTGTTGGATAATACTCGTATAAAGCTTGAGAACCCCTCCAGCCGTTGAAAGCTGGGGCCTTGCCCCGATAATAGTAGAGGCAAGGTGAAAATTTGCGCAGTACGCTGTCGCATTTCGGAGATCAGTTTCACACTGTTACAAAGAGCAGCAAAGTCAAAAGGCATGCCGGCACAATACCGCGGGCATCCCGACATACAGGCTAAAAGACCGACCTATGATACTAGAGATTCTCGAATACCCGGATCCCCGTCTACGCACCATTGCCAAACCGGTAGAAGAGGTGACAGACGCCGACCGCAAGCTGATCGACGACATGTTCGAGACCATGTACGATGCGCCCGGCATTGGCCTTGCGGCCACCCAGGTGAATGTGCACAAACAGATCATCGTTATGGATCTGTCCGAGGACAAGAGCGAGCCGCGGGTGTTCATCAATCCCGAGGTGGAAGTGCTGGACGGCGAACGGGAAGCCATGCAGGAAGGTTGCCTGTCTGTGCCCGGTTTCTACGAAGACGTTGAGCGGATCGAACACTGCATGATCCGTGCAATGGACCGGGACGGCAAACCGTTTGAACTGGAAGCGAAAGGCCTGTTGGCTGTCTGTATCCAGCATGAGATGGATCACCTGAACGGCAGGTTGTTCGTTGACTACCTCAGCTCTCTCAAGCGGAACCGCATTCGCAAAAAGCTGGAGAAGCAGCACAAGAAAAGTGCCTGATCAGGCTTTGGCCTAGCCCAAAACCAGACACTATTCCGGACCGGGTCATGACCCGGTCTTTTCGTATACAACGGAACAGAGATCACTACACCGTGCGACTTGTTTTTGCTGGTACACCGGATTTTGCGGCAACCGCGCTCCGCGCCCTTATTGCAGCCGGCCACACCATTGTTGGCGTTTACTCCCAGCCGGATCGTCCCGCCGGCCGTGGCCGGAAGCTGCAGCCCAGCCCGGTCAAGCAGGTGGCGCTGGACCACGGGATCCAGGTCTTCCAGCCCGAAACACTGAAAACGCCCGACGCCCAGAAACAATTGGCCGATCTGAATCCGGACGTGATGATTGTCGCGGCCTACGGTCTGATCCTGCCGAAGGCGGTCCTGGACATTCCAACCCACGGCTGCCTGAACATCCACGCCTCGCTGCTGCCGCGCTGGCGCGGCGCCGCACCTATTCAGCGGGCCATAGCGGCAGGCGATGCGGAAACCGGCATCACCATCATGCAGATGGACGAGGGCCTGGATACCGGCGCCATGCTGTTGAAATCCCTGACCACCATCGAGGACAACGACACCGGCGGCAGTCTCCATGACCGCCTGGCTGAACTGGGTGGCCAGGCCATCATCAAGGCCCTGGAGCTTCTTAAGAAGGGCGAACTCACCGGGGAACCCCAGAACGACCAGCTGGCCTGCTACGCCAGCAAACTGAGCAAGACCGAAGGCCATATTGACTGGGCCGCAGATGCCACAGCGATTGAACGGCTGGTTCGCGCCTTTAACCCCTGGCCCGGAACCTACACCGATCTGGGTGACCAACGTATCCGGATTCACGAAGCCCAGGCCCTGGTTACCGCCAGCGACGCTTTCCCCGGCACCGTAGTACAACGGGACCGGGACGGGATCGACATTGCCTGCGGCAACGGCACCCTGCGCATCACCCGTCTCCAGCTGCCGGGCTCCCGCGCCCAAAGCGTGAACGACCTGATCAATGGCGGCAAGGAACTGCTCATGCCCGGCCAGGAGCTGCGCTGAGATGGGCGACCGACAACACCCCATGCGCGCCATCGCCGCGGGTGTGATGCTTTCCGTGGAGAATGGCCAGTCCCTGTCCCAGTGCCTGCCGCCCGCACTGAACCGCCTGCCCGCCAATGAACGCCCGGTTCTCCAGGCGCTCTGTTACGGCACCTGCCGCTGGTTTTATCGCCTGGACGGCGAGCTCAACAACCGGCTGAAAAAACCTCTGCGCAAGCCCGACCGCATCATCCATCACCTGATGCTGGTTGCCCTGTTCCAGTTGCGCTTCAGCCAACAGGCCAATTACGCCGTTCTCAATGAAACTGTTGAAGCCTGTCGCGCCCTGGACAAACCCCATCTGACCGGGCTGGTGAATGGTGTCCTCAGGGCCGCGGAGCGGGAAGGCGCACAAGAACCGGCAGACGATGCCGCCAGGTTCAGCCACCCGGTGTGGATGGTGGAAAAGCTCCGCCACAACTGGCCGGAAAACTGGCATCACATTCTCGACGCCAACAATGCCCAGGCCCCCATGACCCTGCGGGTAAATGCCCTCCGTTTTGCCCGGGATGAGTATCTTGGCCTGCTGGCTGAGGCCGGCATCGAGGCAAAGGCAACGCGCTTCGCACCCCACGGCATTCAACTGGCTACTCCGGTTCCTGTCGACCGGCTGCCCTGGTTCGCCGATGGCGCTGTCAGCGTGCAGGATGAGGCCGCGCAATTGTGCACCACCCTGATGGACCTGGCGCCTGGCCAGAGGGTTCTCGATGCCTGTGCCGCTCCCGGCGGCAAAACCTGCGCGATTCTGGAGAGCTGTGGCGAGCTGGCAGAAGTGGTCGCCATCGACGAATCCGCTGATCGCCTGCCCAGGGTTCAGGAGAATCTGGACCGACTTGATCTCAACGCCACCCTGAAACAGGCGGATGCCGCTGCGACCGACCAATGGTGGGACGGCGAGGCATTCGATCGCATTCTGCTGGACGTGCCCTGCAGCGCCAGCGGCGTGATTCGCCGCCACCCTGATATCAAGTTATTGCGCCGTGAATCGGACATTACCCCCCTGGCGGCCATACAGCTCGGGTTGCTGGACGCAATGTGGGCTATCCTGAAACCCGGAGGCCGGCTGGTGTATGCCACCTGCTCGGTGTTCCCGCAGGAAAACCACCGTATAATTCAGCGGTTTTGCAAGCAGCAGACCGATGCCATTCTCGTTGAGCCGGAGGCTCAATGGGGACGCGATATGGGTGCGGGGCGGCAACTGCTCCCGGATCCGGACAGCCATGACGGCTTCTTCTACGCCGTGCTGGAGAAACCCGAACCATGAAAATCCTGATTCTCGGTGCCGGCCAGGTCGGCGGTACACTTGCCGAAAACCTAGCCAACGAAGCCAACGACATCACCATTATCGACAGCGATGGTGCCCGATTGCGCGAATTGCAGGACCGGCTCGACATCCGCACCGTTCAGGGCGCGGCGTCCTATCCCACGGCACTGCGACAGGCCGGGGCCGAAGACGCCGACATGCTGATTGCCGTCACCAACAGTGACGAGACCAATATGGTCGCCTGCCAGGTGGCCAAACTGCTGTACAAGACCCCGACCACCATATGCCGGGTACGAGCCAACGCCTATCTGGCGAAATCCGAACTTTTCTACCAGCGCGACCAGACCAAGGACCTCGACAGCCTGCGGGGTTTTCCCATTGATGTTCTGATCAGCCCCGAACACCTGGTGACCAAACACATCACCCGGTTGATCGAGAACCCCGGCGCCCTCCAGGTACTGGAGTTTTCCAAGGGCCTGACCCGCCTTGTCGCCATCCGTGCCACCAAGGGTGGCCCGCTGGTGGGCCATGAGCTGTCTTACCTGCGCACCCACATGCCCAAGATCGATACCCGGGTGGCGGCCATCTTCCGCAAAGACCGGGCGATCATGCCCGAGGGCAACACGGTGATTGAAGACGGGGACGAGGTGTTCTTCATTGCCGCCGGCGACCACATCAAGTCGGTGATGAGCGAACTCCAACCCCTGGTCAAACCCTACAAGCGCATCTTCATCTGCGGGGGCGGCAATATCGGTCAGCGGCTTGCCCATACCCTCGAGAACCGGTACCAGGTCAAACTGCTGGAGCGGGACCACGAGCGCTGCGTCATGCTCTCGGAGAACCTGCGTAAGACCGTGGTTCTGGAGGGTAACGCCGCCAACAAGGATATCCTGCTGGAAGAGAACATCGAGAGCACCGATGTGTTCTGCGCAGTGACCAACGATGATGAAGCCAACATCATGGCGTCGCTTCTGGCCAAGCGCCTGGGCGCCCGCAAGGTCCTGACCCTGATCAACAATCCGGACTACGTGGATCTGATTCAGGGCGGCGACATCGACGTGGCCATCTCGCCCCAGCAGACCACCATTGGCAGCCTTCTGACCCACGTTCGCCGGGGTGATGTTGTGAACGTTCACTCACTGCGCAGGGGCGCAGCGGAGGCAATCGAAGCGATTGCCCACGGGGATCACAGATCTTCGAAAGTGGTCGGTAAACGGCTTGATGAAATCAACCTGCCAGAAGGCACCACCATCGGCGCCATCGTGCGCCGCAATGAAGTTTTGATCGCCCACGATCACCTCCGGATCCAGCCGGACGACCACGTAATCCTGTTCCTGGTGGACAAAACCCGCATCCGGGATGTGGAAAAACTCTTCCAGGTGGGCCTTACCTTCTTCTGACTTAGAAATACACAGCCAGCACGCGTATAATGCGCCTTTCTTTTTTCGGAGCGCCCCGAAGGACAACCGGGGCGCCACACACAGACTGATCAGCAGGCAACCGTCGTGACAGACAAGGCAACGAAACAGACAACTCCGGATATCGGGACCTTCCAGGGCCTTATCCTGGCTCTGCAGAATTTTTGGGCGCAGCATGGCTGCGTGGTCCTCCAGCCACTGGACATGGAAGTGGGTGCCGGCACGTTCCACCCGGCCACCTTCCTGCGTGCCATCGGGCCGGAAACCTGGAACGCCGCCTACGTTCAGCCCAGCCGCCGTCCCACCGACGGCCGTTACGGTGAGAACCCGAACCGCCTGCAGCATTACTACCAGTTCCAGGTGGTTCTGAAGCCATCACCGGACAACATCCAGGAACTGTACCTGGATTCCCTGCGGGCGCTGGGTCTGGACCCGCTGGTTCACGACATCCGGTTTGTGGAAGACAACTGGGAGTCC
>Ga0189287_100114_pt1 | contig 60617 bp, 61 predicted proteins | sample UW86minimetaG_FD_130319 | JGI IMG/M metagenome (GOLD analysis project Ga0189287, IMG submission 130319) | Marine microbial communities from the Costa Rica Dome - UW86 mini metaG | ecosystem: Environmental > Aquatic > Marine > Oceanic > Photic zone | place: Costa Rica: the Eastern Pacific...
CATTATCTCGCGCGCGTCGCCAATCCTTCGGACGTTCAGAAATTCGGCAACATTGCCTTTGAGGAACTCTCCAAAGCACTTGCGTTACTCGAACGCGATGCCGTCGAGCGACTGGGCGGACCTGAGCCATTGGCACCGCCATCCTTGGATACAATTTTTAAATCGAGCGACACCCGGTTGCCCGAACCACTGAAGCCATCACGTAACAGTCCATGTCCATGCGGGTCGACAAAGAAGTACAAGCACTGCCATGGCTCAGCTTGATTCGTTACAAAAGTTAACCAGCCGTCGATTGATCACCGTGCGAAACATCGCCATGCTTGCGGCATGAATGATCCAAAAGACATTTTGACCAAAGCGAATGCTGATTACACATCTGGTCGTTACAAGGAAGCCGCGGACGGGTTTCGCAACGTTCTCGATATTCACCCTGACATTGGTGAGCTTTACATAAACTACGGTGTCGCGTGCCGTGCTTACGGAAATTTGGTCGAAGCGGAATCTGCATACCGCGATGCCATTCGTCTTGTGCCAGATAGCGCCTTCGCCTGGTTCAATCTGGGCAATCTGTTAAGCGATCTCAGGCGCACCGACGAGGCGCTGCCGGCGCTTCAAAAGGCTGATACCTTACAACCCGGCACGCCTGAAATATTGAATAACATTGGCATCCAACACTACGCGCGTGGAGAAATTGAATCAGCGCTTTGGCATTACGAGGCCGCACTGGCGGCCAACCCCGAGTTTGCTGACGCGCTGACAAATTGCGGCAACGCGTTGCAACGTCTTTATCGGTTGGATGAGGCGCACATTGCACTGAAGCGCGCACTTGAACTTGCCCCTGACAATCCGACGTACCGTTTGAACATGTCCGCATTTTTGGCTGCAGCGGGCCAACATGATCAAGCATTGCAATGGGCGGAAAAGGCGATTGCTGCAGAACCAACTTATATCGAAGCTCAACTGAAACGGGCGAGCCTGTTGATCCAGCAAGGCCAACTTAAAGAAGGTTTCTCTGAGTATGAAAAACGTTGGAAAATTCCCGGCTGGCATCCATTGCCTTCCGTGTTTATCTGCCCAACGTGGCACGGCGAAGATATCTCGGACAAACATTTGCTGGTCTGGAACGAACAAGGGTTTGGCGATGCATTGATGTATGCGCGCTATCTGCCGCTTCTGTTATCCCGCGCAGCGCGTGTCACGTTTATGTGCGAACAATCGCTTATGAAACTGATGCGAGAAAGCCTGCCATCTGAGATCACAGTTATGGATCTCGCCAAGCCGCCACCTTATAGTGATTACCATACGTCGATCATGAGCCTGCCGCATCTGATGGGCACCGACATGGAAAGCATTCCTGTAAACGCACCGTATTTGTCTGTCGCAGCAGACAATGAAACCTATTGGCGCGAAAAACTGGACGCACAGTGTGCCGGCAAGATTAAAGTTGGCCTGGTCTGGGCAGGCAATCCGCAACAATCCCACGACTATACGCGCTCGATTGACACGAAATTAATTGCGCCGATAACCAACCGGGAAGACATCAACTTTGTTAATCTTCTGATCGGGCCCCGCGGCGATGAATGGACGGGTCCAAATCTTGTTGATCTCAGGTCCGAGATTGAGGATTTTGCCGACACGGCTGCATTAATGAAATCTCTTGATCTGGTGATCAGCGTTGATAGTGCCCCGACGCATCTCGCGGGCGGCCTTGGTATCCCTTTGTGGGTGCTCCTTTCTTATGATCCGGACACGCGGTATTTTCTCAATCGCGACGATAGTCCGTGGTATCCAAGCGCAAGGTTGTTCAGACAAACACGGCCCGGTGACTGGTCGGATGTGATCTCACGGGTCAATTCCGCGTTAAATACGTTAATTTGAACAAAAGCAAAGAGTTAACGCACATTTACCTTACAATTTAGGGTTTTTTTAAGGCCCTTCTGCTTTTCTATAGGTCCCAAGTTTCCCAGGGACTGAGAAGAATGAAACAAAAATCGGAAAGCAGAACGCAATGACCGAAATGAGACACTTTCGAGAGGGAAATCGACCACAACGTCCTGAGGCAATAAGCCCAAGCGGACTATCGATGTCGATGGAGGATTTACCGCCCCGCGATACCACGAGATGGGTACCGAGGCGGAAAGCTGATGTCGTCGCCGGTGTTCGATGCGGACTTATCACACTTGAAGAAGCCTGCAGGATGTACCAGTTGTCGGTTGATGAATTTCGCTCGTGGGAGCGACTTTTTGAGCGCCACGGCGTTCGAGGCCTTCGTACCACTCGCATCAAAACATACCGAACAGGGTAAATATCCCGGTTTTATCGGTTTTGGCGGCAAACACGACGCCGAAGAAAGAATCGATAGATAGGCAAATTTTGCCGGGCGTTAACCTCTTATTCACTAAACCACCCCTAGCATCCAATCAGGGTTAACGGTGAATGCCGCTTCGTGCGCGCATTAACCAGGGATCGATTGGGGAAATACGTGGATACCTTTGTTCAGGCGATGAGAAATCTGGGACCAATGCGGCTAGCCATTATGGGCGGTGTCGTGCTGGGCTTGATTGGTTTTCTGGTGTTTTTTGGCACCAAGTTATCGACGCCGAATATGACAACGCTTTATGGTGAACTGGCCCAAAGCGATGCAGCGGGCATCGTTCAGGAGCTGGAAAGCCGTAACATCCCCTTCAAAATATCCCAGAACGGTACGCAGATTTCCGTTCCAGCTGATCGCGTCATGCAGCTTCGTCTCGAATTGGCGCAACAGGGCCTGCCATCTGGTGGCTCTGTTGGTTACGAGCTTTTTGATGACGCAGATTCCCTAGGCTCCACCAACTTTATGCAAAACGTTAACCTGGTTCGCGCACTCGAGGGCGAGCTTGCGCGTACAATCAGTTCAATCGGCACCGTAAAGAAAGCACGTGTTCACCTGGTCATGCCGCGCCGCGAGTTGTTCAGCCGCGAGAAACAAGAGCCAAGCGCTTCGGTTGTTCTGCAAATGCGTGGTCCTGTTCGTCTAACCAATGAGCAAGTCGCTGCCGTTCAGCACCTTGTCGCATCCGCTGTTCCTCAACTGACACCAAACCGGATTTCAATCGTTGATAACAAGGGATCTCTTTTGTCATCTGGCTTTGAGTCTGCTGATCCGATTGCAGGACGTCAGTCAAAGGTTGATGAGCGCCGCCGTCGTATTGAAGGCGACATGGCCCGTACAATCGAAGAACTACTTGAGAAAACCGTTGGATTTGCGCGGGTTCGCGCCGAAGTGAACGTCGACATGAACTTTGATCGGGTCTCAACACAGACCGAAGAATACAATCCGGACGGCCAGGTTGTTCGCTCGACAAACTCTGTTGAAGAAACTGCCAACTCAAAAGATTCTGAAGGTGAGCCGCCAATCAGCGTCGGCACAAACCTGCCAGATCCAAATCTGGGCACTGGCGACACCGCGTCCAGAACTGAAAATCAGAACCGTACCGAAGAGACAACAAACTTCGAAATCTCAAAAACTGTCACCAATCACATCCGTGAAGGCGGCGAAGTCGAAAGACTTTCCGTTGCCGTGCTGGTTGATGAGCTTCAGGAGCTGAACGAAGACGGTGAACTGGTCTCAAAGAAGCGCACAGAGGAAGAAATGCGCCTGCTGGCAACATTGGTGCGCGGCGCCATTGGCTTTGATGAGGACCGGGGCGACAAAGTTGAACTCATTCAAATGAAGTTCGCTGGCTTCGAAGCACCCGAAGAAGAATTAGAGCTGTTTTTCGGCATGGGTAAAAATGATATCCTGAGAGTCGTTGAGATTCTCGTGCTCAGCATCGTTGCGATCCTGGTGATCCTGCTGGTTGTTCGCCCACTCCTGTCACGGGCATTTGAGGCACTACCAACGGCTCAGGATGCTGCAGAACGCCTGCTTGCTGATCAGGGCCGGAGCCCGGCACTGACAGGCCCAGGCGGTGGTGGTCTGCCGGTAGAAAGTGAAGAAGATGAAGAGCAATTTGAAGAACTTATCGACATTGACCGGGTTGAAGGTCGCGTGAAAGCGTCATCGGTCAAGAAAGTTGGTGAAATCGTAGAGAAGCACCCAGATGAAGCCTTGGCGATCTTGCGTTCTTGGATGTATCAAGAAGGCTAAGGCGGAAACCGAGGGGGAGCATAGCGTATGGCGAAAGCAGTTGATTATCGGACCTTAACGGGCCCTCAGAAAGCAGCGGTGTTTATGCTCGCTGTCGGCCGCGAGCATTCATCGCGCATATTTGAGCGTATGGATGACGAAGAGATCCGCGAGCTTTCACATGCGATGTCGACGCTGGGTTCTGTAAACGCCGGTGTTGTTGAGCGTTTATTTGTTGAGTTCGCAGATCAGCTTTCAACGGCTGGTGGCCTTGTTGGTTCGTACGATTCAACAGAACGTCTGCTCATGGGCGCACTTCCTGATGACCGCGTTAAGCAGATCATGGAAGAAATGCGTGGTCCTGCTGGTCGTACCATGTGGGACAAGCTCGGAAACGTTAACGAGGCCGTGCTGGCGAACTATCTCAAGAACGAATATCCGCAGACGGTTGCCGTTGTCCTTTCCAAGATTAAACCTGATCATGCCGCACGCGTTCTAGCCCTTTTGCCAGAGAACTTCTCAATGGAAGTCATCATGCGGATGCTGCGCATGGAAGCTGTACAAAAGGAAATCCTTGATCACGTTGAGCGTACGCTACGAACCGAGTTTATGACCAACCTCGCACGTACAGCGCGTCGCGATAGCCACGAGTTGATGGCCGACATCTTTAACAACCTCGATCGCAACACTGAAAATCGCTTCATGACGGCTCTTGAAGAACGCAACCGTGAATCAGCTGAACGCATTAAGCAGTTGATGTTCACATTCGACGATCTGGTTCGCGTCGACGCCAGCGGTATTCAGATGCTGCTGCGTCAGGTCGAGAAGGATCAGTTGGCTGTTGCACTGAAGGGCTCATCCGAAGAGGTCAAGGAACTGTTCTTTGCCAACATGTCCGAACGTGCTGGCAAGATGATGAAAGAAGACATGGATGCCATGGGCGCTGTTCGCCTGAAAGATGTCGACGAGGCGCAATCGGGTATCGTCCAGACCGCCAAGGCACTCTCAGACGCTGGCGAAATCGTCATCGCCGGGTCGGACGAGGAGAGCGAGCTTGTTTACTAAGCCGCACGCGTTCTCGTCATTCACCACCGGGTTATCTCGCTCATGAGTACAGTCAGGAAATTTACCTTTGACCGTGACTTTGGCGCGCCAGAAGAGCCGGAAGTTCCCGAGGTCGAAGAGGAAGAAGAGCCGGAAGTCATCATTCCGACGTTTAGCGAAGAAGAGATGGCTGCGGCACGTGCTGAGGGGGTTATGGAAGGCCTAGAGCAAGGCCGTAAAGAAGCCGCTGACGCGACCGAGCAGAAGCTGTTGGAAACCATTGAGTTAGCCTGCGAAAAAATTGGTGAAATCTATGGCGCGCAGGCAGAGGCAAACCGTGAAATCGCGACGGAGATGATCTCTGTTTCAACGGCCATCTCGAAAAAAATGTTTCCTGATTTGAATGCCCGCAATGCCCTCGGTGAAGTTGAGCGTGTTGTACAGGAAACCCTGAAAGCCATCACCGAAGAGCCTCGGGTTCAAATCATCGTTAATCCTGATCTCCGCGAATTGCTGACAGAGCGGCTCGCAACAATGACGCACCGGGCCGGGTTTGAAGGCAAGGTTTTCGTCAATGGCGATCCATCGCTGATCCTTGGTGACTGCCGCATTGAATGGTCAAACGGGGCAGCGATCCGCAATAGCGAAGAGCTATGGGAAATGATCGACGAGATCATTGAGCGAAATCTCCACGGCACACCGGATGACGACGAAGAAGATGGTGAAATTGTTGAGGACGACGAAAATGTCGCCGAAGCCACAACACCGCCAGCAGATACGCCTGAGATCGACGAAACACCCGCGCCAGAGCCTGTACCGGAACCAATAACTGAGCCTGAACCGGATTTTCAGCCAGAACCGGATTTCGAACCTGAGGCTGATGTGCAGGCTGAACCAGATCTCGACACTGATCCAGAGACACAAATTCTGTCCGATGACATCGTCGATACGGGCGTCGGCGCACCGATAGATCCGGCGCCAGAAACCGAATCGATGCAGCCAGGCGCCGAGCCATATGCAGAGCAGCCGGCAGAAATGCCCGAGAACGATATCGCTGAAGAAATAAATGACACTATGGATGAATCCATGAGTGCGCCTGAGGATCCATCCTTCACACCAAGCATACCGGTCGATGACACAGAGCCTGAGCCTGACAATTCTGTTTTAGAACAACCTGTTAGCCCAGGCCTGGATGAACCACCAATTCCAAGTATCGCGGAAGAACCGGCCCCCGCGCCGGACGCGGAAGCCGCTGAGGCACAGACGGAAGAGACCGAAGAGCCTGTGCGCGACTTCGATCCCGTTTCGCCCGCAACCACAGCAGCTATACTCGAAGCGCAAAGTGATATGAACGATGACGACGACGAACCCAAGCCAACTGATGGGTAAATTCGGAACAGGAGAATACCATGGCTGAAGAAGATGAAGGTGGCCTCGAGCTCACAGATCTGGAAGACGCCGAAGCTGCGCCCGAAGCCCCCGTAGCCGAAAACAATGATGATGACGAGGACACAATCGGCTCTGCAATGACCGATATGGGAGACCTGCCTCGTAGCGCCAAAGATCTGGAGGCGGTTTACGATATTCCCGTCCAGGTATCTGCGGTTCTTGGTAAAACTACGATGCCCGTCAGCAATCTTCTCAAGCTGGGGCGCGGCGCCGTGGTCGAACTGGATCGCAAGGTCGGTGAAGCCATCGACATTTATGTGAATAACCGTCTGGTTGCGCGCGGTGAAGTTGTTGTCGTGGAAGATCGCCTTGGCGTGACCATGACAGAAATCATCAAGACTGAACGCTAACAAGCAAGGACGAACAAGGCACCTGATATGGCCGACGAAAGCATTCATGACGCGGGCGGACGCACGCTTGATATCGCAACAGTTATTGGACTGGTGTGCGGTTTCGCGATGATTGCGACTGCCATCGTACTCGGTGGCTCCCCTGAAAGCTTTATCAACCCGCCATCGATCCTGATTGTCATTGGCGGCACATTGGCCATCACGACAGTATGTTTCTCGTTCTCCGAAATGGGCGGTACCGTCAAAGTTATTGGCCGAGCATTGTTTCGCAATACACAAGAGCCATTTGATGCCGCCTACAAGGCGTTACAGGTTGCAGAAATCTCTCGCAAACAAGGTGTTCTGGCGCTTCAAAACGTCGTCGATAGCATTCGCAACGAGCCTTTTTTCCATCAGGGTATTCTGATGGTGATCGACGGCACGCCCGGCGAAGAGGTCGAATACATCATGCGGCGCGACCTTCAATCGATGGTGCAAAGACATCGGCAAAGCGCCAGCGTGCTTCGAAAAATGGCGGAGTTTGCCCCAGCCATGGGCTTGATTGGCACCTTGATCGGTCTGGTTCAGATGCTTGGCAACCTGCAAGACCCGACGACAATTGGCCCGGCAATGGCCGTTGCTTTGCTGACCACGTTTTATGGTGCGGTATTGGCCAACATGGTGTTTTTGCCTCTGGCCTCAAAGCTGGAGCGTAATTCCAGTGAAGAAGCGCTTATTCATCAGGTATTCCTGTTAACGTCCGCATCTATCGGACGCCAGGAAAACCCACGCCGGCTTGAGATGCTGTTGAACAGTATTCTACCGCCGTCGCAACGTGTTCAATATTTTGATTAACTAGAGACAACTGGGACCCTTACTCGATGCAACTCGTAATCATCGGCACACTTGACGGACAGATCGGCGCAGCAAGCCAGATCGCGATTAAACGCGGCGCAAAGGTCCAGCAGGCGGATACCGCAGAGGCTGGACTGGACTTGTTACGCAAGGGCGGCGCTGATCTTGTCATGATCGATGTGAAATTGGACGTCGACGCATTCATGGGGTGCCTGGAATCTGAGCGTATCAATGTCCCTGTCGTCGCTTGCGGTGTCTCAAACGACACGCAGGCCGCTGTTCGTGCGGTGCGCGCAGGTGCCAAGGAATACGTTCCCCTGCCCCCGGATCCTGAATTGATTGCTGCCGTGCTCGAAGCTGTCAGCGAAGAACAGCATGCGATGATCTACAGCGATCCAAAAATGGCGCAAACAATCAAAATGGCAGATCAGATTGCCCCCTCAGAGGCGAGCATCCTGATCACCGGCCCCTCCGGCACAGGCAAGGAAGTTCTGGCGCAGTACCTGCACGGAAAATCCAAACGCAAAGATCATCGCTTTGTCGCCGTTAACTGTGCAGCTATTCCAGAGAACCTTCTTGAGTCAGAACTTTTTGGTCACGAGAAAGGTGCGTTCACGGGAGCAGTTGCCCGGCGGATCGGCAAATTTGAAGAAGCCGACGGCGGCACACTGCTGCTTGATGAAATCAGCGAAATGGATGTGCGGTTACAGTCAAAGTTGCTGCGTGTCCTTCAGGAACGCGAATTGGATCGCATCGGCTCCAATAAATCGATCCAGGTCAATGTCCGTATTATTGCGACCTCGAACCGAAACATGGAACAAGCCGTCAAAGATGGACAGTTCCGGGAAGACCTTTATTTCCGCCTCAACGTCGTCAACCTCCGCCTGCCGTCATTGGCTGAGCGGCCGGGCGACATTTTACCATTGGCTGAACATTTCGCGGTCAAGTTCGCGGATGCCAATGACGTCGTACACAAAAAATTATCCGAAGACGCAATCGCAAAACTGGCGGGTTATCCGTGGCCAGGAAACGTCCGAGAATTGGAGAACACAATGCATAGATCTGTATTGCTTGCATCCGGCGACGAAATTGACGCCGCCGCTATTCTGCTGACATCACAGGACACAGCCGATAGCGGCTCTCAAGAGGCTGGCATTGACGGTGACGGCGGACAGCATCTGGTCGGTCGCACGGTAGCCGAAGTTGAGCGTGAGTTGATCATCGATACGGTCCAGCATTGCTTTGGGAACCGGACCCATGCCGCGACGATCTTGGGCATTTCAATTCGCACGCTCAGAAACAAGCTAAAGCAGTACGGCAACGAAGGCTTTAATGTACCGTCTCCGGGCGATGCACCGCAGGCGGGCGCATGAACGTTGCCCCGCAACAATTGACAAGAGGATAAGGGTCAATGGCGGACGCCGCCGACGGCGAACCACAATTTAATACCGGCAAATTTGTCCGCGACCGCTTAACGCGTGCCGCTAAGCGTGGCGACATCATGTTGGCGCTTGGCGTTGTTGCCATTCTGGTCGTCCTTATTCTGCCGATGCCAACGTGGATGCTGGATTTCGCACTGGCGTTCTCTATTACGTTCTCAGTCCTTATCCTTATGACCGCACTGTTTGTTGAGCGGCCCCTCGACTTCAACGCATTTCCGACAATTCTGTTGCTGGCAACGATGATCCGGTTGTCACTCAATCTGGCATCAACCCGTTTGATTCTCGCAGATGGCCACGAGGGCACACATGCGGCGGGTCAGGTTATTGAAGCCTTTGGCGGCTTTGTGATGAGCGGCAATTTCATCATCGGCATCATTGTGTTCGCGATCCTTGTGATTGTGAACTTTGTCGTCATCACCAAGGGCTCCGGGCGAATTGCCGAGGTATCCGCACGTTTCTCACTGGATGCCATGCCCGGCAAACAGATGGCAATCGACGCCGACTTGTCGTCCGGTCTGATTGACGAGGATACCGCCAAGCAGCGCCGGAAAGATCTTGAAGAAGAAAGTGCGTTCTTCGGGGCGATGGATGGTGCCGCAAAGTTTGTACGCGGTGACGCCGTTGCAGGCCTACTCATTACCTTCATCAACGTGATCGCCGGGATCATCATTGGCGTCGCACAAATGGATCTATCCTTCCTTGAAGCCGCCAATGCTTACACCCGCCTAACAGTTGGCGATGGCCTTGTATCGCAAATCCCTGCACTGATCGTCTCTACTGCGGCGGGTATGGTTGTCACCAAGGCCGGCGTTGCAGGCACCGCTGAGGTTGCCATCTTCAAACAGTTAGGTGGGCAGCCAAAGGCACTGTGGCTGGTGACATTCCTGCTTGTTGCTCTGTCGATCATGCCAGGTATCCCGGCATTCCCATTCCTGACCTTGGCGGCGCTCTGTGGAGGCGCCGCATACTATGTAAATTATCGCGATACAGTGGTCGCAGAAGAAGCGGTCCGGCAGATCGAAGAAGAAAAAGTCGATCCAAAATCAGTCGCAGAAGAGCCAATTTCAACAGCACTTAAAATTGACCACATTCGTCTGGAACTTGGATATGGCCTTCTGACGCTGATCAATGCGCCGAAAGACGGGCAAAAGCTGACAGATCAAATCAAGGCCCTTCGCCGGCAACTGGCGACCGAGGTTGGTTTCGTCATGCCGTCTGTGCGCATCCAGGACAACATGCAGCTTCCAGCCAACACGTATGTCATCCGGGTCAAGGAGATCGAAGCAGGACGCGGCGACCTGAGACCAAACATGCTGATGGTCATGGATCCGCGCGGTGAGGAGATATCTATCCCGGGCGAGAAGACAACCGAGCCAACATTTGGCCTCCCTGCAATGTGGATTGAGGAAGCAAACCGGGAAGAAGCCTTGTTCCGTGGCTATACCGTGGTTGATCCGGCCACCGTGGTGACAACCAATATCACCGAGTTAATAAAGGACAACATGTCCGAACTGTTGTCTTACGCAGAAACCCAGAAGCTTCTTGATGAGATCGACAAGGATCACCAAAAGCTTGTTGCCGATACCATTCCGGCCATGATCTCTCTTGGTGGCATCCAACGTATTTTACAGAACCTGCTCGCAGAGAGAATTTCGATCCGCGACCTGCCAACAATTCTCGAAGGTGTTTATGAAGCTTGCGGCAACACCCGTAATGTCATGATGATCACTGAGCATGTCCGCGCACGTCTGGCGCGACAGATCAGCAACATGAACACTAATGAGCAAGGGTTTATCCCGTTGGTGACCTTGTCGCCAGGTTGGGAACAATCATTTGCCGAAAGCCTCGTCGGGCAAGGTGACGACCGTCAACTCTCGATGGCACCGACACGCCTGCAAGAATTCATCACGCAACTTCGAAGCACGTTTGAACGCCAAGCAATGATGGGCGAACAGCCGGTTCTTTTGACCAGCCCGACGATCCGTCCGTTCGTCCGCTCAATCGTCGACCGTTTCCGGCCTATGACAGTGGTCATGTCGCAAAACGAGATTTATCCTAAGGCCAAGATCAAAACAGTCGGCCAGATATAGAGTATATGCTGAATGCGTCTTAGAACCTTCACCGCCGCGACAATGCCAGAAGCCATGGAGCTCGTGCGTCTGGATATGGGGGACGATGCCATCATCGTTTCCACCGAGCAAAGCGATGACGAAAACAGCTATACTGTTTCCGCAGCGATCGAAGACGAACCGGAGATTGATGCTGAAATTGCCGAAACTGAATTAACGGCGGAAGAGGTTGTCTCGATCAATCCTCAGACACGGTTGTCCTTTCTGCGTCAGGTGTTGATGGCGCACGGATTGCCGCAACATGTTCTTGAGCCGTTGATAAGAAGCGCAGACATTCTTGATAATATTGATGCCACGATGGCATTGGCCGCGGCGATTGATGATCGTGTTGATTTTTCACCCATCGAATTTTCCGGGCAACCCACGCCGATCATGCTCGCAGGACCACCCGGAACCGGCAAAACAATCACCGCCGCAAAACTGGCGGCACGCGCAAAGCTGAATGGCCATTCCGTTTTCATTGCGACAACAGACATCAAGCGCGCAGGCGGCATTGAACAGCTTCAGGCGTTTACGCGCATTCTGGATCTTGATCTGGTTGCCGTCGACGGCGCGCGCGAGCTAAAGCTTCACATCGCCCAGATGCAACAGGCAGACGTCGCGATCATAGATACATCAGGCGTCAATCCGTTTGACGAAGATGATATGCAGTTGCTCCATGAACTCGCATCCGCAGCCAATGCTGAAATTATGCTGGTTCTGGCAGCCGGGGCGGACGCGATGGAGTCCGCCGATACCGCCCGCGCGTTTTCCGATCTTGGTGCCAAACGCATGGTTATCAGTCGTCTGGACATGACCCGCCGGTTAGGTGGTATTCTTGCTGCTGCGTTGGTTGGGCGGATGGCCATTGCCAATGTCAGCATCAACCCAAGTGTCGCTGACGGGCTTAGTCAAATTAACCCTGTTTCTCTCGCTCACCTGATCGTTCCAGAAGATGAAGCTGACGATCAATCACGAACAAAGGTTGCACAATGAACGACGATGCGCCCCAAAAGCCGGCATCACCGGCGCGTACCAAAGGCCAGAATATAATTGCTGTCGCGTCCGGAAAGGGTGGCGTTGGCAAGACCTGGTTCTCGATCACGCTCGCCCATGCACTGGCAAAGGCAGATAAGCGTGTCCTTTTATTTGACGGTGATCTGGGGTTAGCGAACCTCGATATTCAACTTGGCCTGACGGTTAAAAATGACCTGGGGAATGTGCTGGCAGGACGTGTCAGTCTGGCTCAGGCTGTGACCATCTATGAAGAAGGTAATTTTGATGTCATCGCTGGACGTTCCGGATCAGGTGGCCTGGCAAACCTTGCGGGAAACCGGCTGCAATCGTTACTCGATGAACTGACACTGATCGCGGCGAACTATGATTACGTTATTCTCGACCTTGGTGCCGGTATTGAGAGCACAGTTAAACGGTTGGCATATGCTGCGAATAAAATTCTTGTTGTCGTTACGGATGAGCCAACATCGCTGACCGATGGATACGCCTTCATAAAAATTACCCACAATGAACGGCCCGAGGCGAACATCAAAGTTGTGACAAACATGATGAGTTCCACCACCGAAGGGGAGCGCACCTACAATACACTGAACAAAGCCTGCGTCGGGTTCTTGAAGTACTCACCCGAACATCTGGGCACGATCCGCCGAGATAAAAAAGTTCGTGCTGCAATTCGGGCTCAGGTCGCACTACTGAACCGTAGCCCGGAAAGCGAAGCTGCTGACGACGTCATGGAGATCGCCCGCAGCATACGCCGAGATTCTGTTTAGGTGGCATGAGCACCGTTACACCCCCATCTCCGCCACCTCCCCCGCCACCGTTGGCGGCTCTCCCCCGCACGATCCTGATCGAAGTCCCACCGGCGCTGAGCAAGCTTCCGAGCGGCACAAAACTTGATGTCGTCATCGGGCAAATTCTCGATGCGACGCAGTTGAAACTGACGTCATCCTTGGGCGACATCACAGTAAAGTTGAGCGGTCCCACAAATGTGAAGGCAGGTGATGCATTAATATTGCAGCTTTTGGGATCAGGGTCCGGGGCATCTTCGCGGGCACTCCTCAGCACGGCAAACGGGCAGCCATTAACGTATACGCAAAAGGTCACAACAACCGTTCCCAGTGCATTGCAAAACCCAAACACGTCGGTGACACAGACGGGTGGGTCAATAGAGCCCGTGGTCGCCAGACCCGGTGCCATCATCACGGCGAATTTGTTGCGCCCCATTGCTGTCAACGGCGCGTTTCAGGTCATTCCTCAGACGCCAGGTTCAACGAGCGCTGCACAACCGGGCCAACCATCCCTCGCAGCGACGACCGTGACACAATCTGGCACAACGCCTGCTCAAGCCAACGCGACTGCAGGCGCGGCGCAGGGATCAGGGCCAACAACTACGGCACCATCAACCGGACAGGTATTTCCGGGCGGGAGCCCGCTGGTCGTCAAGATCACCAGTATCAATGTCCCGACAACTCAACCATCAACATTGACGCCTGTACCGACGGGCGATCCGATTTCATTGGCACCCGGACAAAATCTCAGCGGTGTGGTGAGTGGCCGACAAGGCGTTGGGCAAACCGTTGTACAAACGCATGCCGGGCCAATTTCATTGCCCACAAGTGACGCATTGCCACTCGGTACGCAGATCAAGTTCGAGATCATCTCTTTAAAACCACCAGCACCTGGGGGCCCCCTTCATGGCGCACAGGTCAGCGGTGCAGCACCACTGTTTGATGGTGACTGGTTTGCACTCGACGAAGCTTTGGCGCTACTCCGCGATACGGCCCCAGGTGCGCACACGCATATTATGCAAACCGCCCTCCCCCGCACGAATACACAATTGTCGACAAATATTCTGTTTTTCCTTTCGGTGTTACGCGGCGGCGATATGAAAAACTGGATGGGTGACGGACCGTCGCGCATTCTTGAACGGCACCGCCCGGAACTGGCAGCGCGAATGCGGACAGACCTAAATCAGATGACCAGAACCTTCGAGGACCCCTTGTCTGGGGACTGGCGTCTACACGCGGTTCCATTCCTGTTTGGCGGTGAGATCGACCGCTTACAGTTACTGGTACGTGATCAGGAAGATGACGACGAAGACGGCCCCGGCAAAGACGATACCCGGTTCGTGATCGACCTGACATTGACCAGGCTCGGGCATTTGCAAATCGATGGATTGGTCGGCGACAAGAACAAACGACTGGACGTTGTTCTTCGAACCGATCAGCCCTTGCAGCCACACATGCGCGAGGATATCCGGCGACTGTATACCGATGCGCTTGATGTCACTGGTCTCGAAGGGTCTGTTGGCTTTCAGGCGGCCCCCGGCAACTTCATTGAAATTCCCAAATCAGGGCCCACGGTCACGGTGCCCAGCGGCGGGATGGTGATATAAAAATGACAACACCAGACAACTCGATCCGTGATCGGCGCGCACTGATTGAGATTAGCCCGGCCCCGCACCCGCGTCACGACGCCGTTGTTACGCACCGGGCAGATATGCAGGGCACCAAAATGCGCCTCCGCTACGTGCCTGATCGTGACATTTTGAACCCAGACAGTCTGGCGACCTATCTCGAGGTCGTCTGGAATGCGGATACCTTGTTAGAAGAAATCGCACAGACGATCCTTGAAGATATCAACGATCAGGTCATACCAAGCTGGCTTGAGGTCACCTTGAGCCGCCAGACGGAAACAACGGAACACGACGTGCAGATCGAAGATCGCCAGCCACACTGGAAAGATCGCGGTTTGCTGGACCGGTTGGCGCCTTAGCGGTTTTTACGATTATGCTCTGTCACGCCGATTTCATCGAGATCGGCTTGCTCAGCGCGGGCAATCTCAGCTTCCACTTTCGCGACACGGCGTTCCTCTGAAATTTCAAATTTCTTGAATTCAAGAAATGCCAGCCTCAATTCTTCACGTGCCTGGGCCACAACGTGTTCCTGTTCCTCAATACGCGCCTGGTAATCTTCTCGGCGCTGGATGGCGTTCGCCGCATAGGCACCATACGTCATACCCCCTTCGGTCGGCATGGTTGCTGCTTGCTCTTGCTCGTGGACAATTTCATCTTCAAGCCGTTGCAGCAAATTTACGAACGTGTCGAGCTTTTGAAGTTCGACACCAAGCGCACGCCGCTTTTGATCAACCTCCCAGTCATTGATACGGACAAGAGCTTTAAAATCACGCGCCATCCGGGCTATGCCTCAGCGTTGTCAGCGGGCGGCTCAGGCGCATCACCCTGCATGCCCAAAATCTCATACAGTTGGCTATACCCCTCTTCCAGCGTGACGGCGTCACCGATTTTCTGGCTCAGGAAATCTTCAAGCATCGGATAGTAACTGATAGCTTCATCGATTGCAGGGTCCGATCCTTTACGATACGCGCCAAGCCTGATCAGTTCTGCCATATCCTCGTATGTCGACAAAAGTTGCCGGGCCCGGGTAATCGCAGCGGTTTGGGCGTCGGAATTGCATGCCGGCATGGTTCTGGAAATACTCCGCAGGACGTTGATTGCGGGATAACGGTTACGCTCAGCAATTTGTCGGTCCAGCACAACATGCCCATCCAAAATACCCCTGACGGCATCAGCGACAGGCTCGTTATGATCATCCCCTTCGACAAGCACGGTGAACAGCCCAGTGATATCACCCTGATCCCCATAACCCGGCCCTGCGCGTTCTAAAAGCTTTGGCAGTTCCGCAAATACGGACGGCGTATATCCTTTCGATGCGGGCGGCTCGCCGGCTGACAAACTGATCTCGCGCTGTGCCATGGCAAAGCGTGTCACGCTATCCATCATACAAAGCACATTTCGACCCCGATCTCGAAAATACTCAGCAATCGCGAGTGTTGTGTAGGCAGCCTGACGCCGCACCAGCGGCGGCTCGTCGGATGTCGCAACGATAACAACGGTGTGCTTCATCCCTTCTTCACCGAGATAATCCTCGATAAATTCTTTGGCTTCCCGGCCGCGCTCTCCAATCAAGCCAACGACGCTGATTTCAGCATCCGTGTTCCGGGCCATCATCGACAACAGCGTCGACTTGCCGACGCCAGAGCCTGCAAAGATACCCATCCGCTGCCCACGGCATGTGGTCAGAAACGTATTCATCACCCGGACACCGAGATCAACCTTGCCGCCGACCCGGCGACGCTTGTGCGCAGATGGCGGGGACGCATGTATCTGATACGGGGCAACACCCGCGGTAATCGCGCCCTTGTCGTCTACCGGATTTCCGAAGGCATCAATCACGCGGCCAAGCCAGGACTCGTCGGGATAAACCGAAGGTTCAGTTGAGGCGAGTTCCGCCTGACATCCGAGGCCAATACCATCCAAAGCGCCAAACGGCATGGCAAGTGCCCGCCCACCTCTAAAGCCAATGACCTCACAGATCACATGATCGCCTTTGCGGCCATCAACGCGCACGTGATCGCCAATCGACAAAGTACCCTGAAGGCCGCCAATTTCGACCATCAAACCAATGATGTCGGCAACGCGCCCGAAAACCTGATGGTCGGGCAGACGTGCAACTTCGTTCGCAATATTATTCGAAAAAACGCGCAAAAAATTAAATCCCGTCTCGTCCCGTTCGTATTTAAGCTAACACGAATACCCGAAATAAGAATGCATCATCAGCCCTAAAGATTAGTAAAGGTTAACCCAGATTACGCCTATAACGCCCACTCAGCTTATGGTTAATAGCCATTTCCAGCCATTTTTGCCGAAAAATACCCGATATCACCGGAATCTCATGTTGAGCCTGCATTTCAAAAAGTTGCTAAAGGGTTTGGCGTAGACTCCGCAAATGGTATTATGGTTAACGAACATCGATTCGCGGCCAAATTCGAGCCCGGAGGGGAAGCATGCGCGTACTTTTAGTTGAAGACGACCCGACGACACAGGCAACCGTTAAACTGATGCTGGAAACAGCTGGGATGGTGGTCGACGCCACCGACCTAGGCGAAGACGGTTTGGAAATTGGCAAATTATACGAATACGACATCATGATTCTGGATCTGATGTTACCGGATATGGATGGCCTGGAAGTTCTGCGCCGACTACGCGATTCTCGTGTACAGACCCCGGTACTTATTCTTTCCGGTCTGACAGAGTCCGAAATGAAAGTGAAGGGTCTCGGCATCGGTGCTGACGATTACCTCACAAAGCCATTCGACAAATCAGAATTGATGGCGCGTGTTCAGGCAATTGTCCGCCGTTCAGCGGGGCATGCTCACTCAATCATTCATACCGGCCAGATGTCTGTGAACCTCGATACACACATGGTCGAAGTCGAGGGACAACCCGTTCACCTAACGGGTAAGGAATACGGCATCCTTGAATTGCTCAGCCTGCGTAAGGGGACAACCCTGACAAAGGAAATGTTCCTGAACCATTTATATGGCGGTATGGACGAGCCTGAATTGAAAATTATCGACGTGTTTATCTGCAAGCTTCGTAAAAAACTGGCAGATGCTACGGGTGGTGAGCATTACATCGAAACAGTATGGGGACGCGGCTATGTGCTTCGTGACCCGGAAACGATGCCAGCTGCGCAACACGCTTAAGGCACGTTTGATATTTCACACCGTTAAAGCAATCCGACTTGCGTGAATTTTTCTTTGATCGTTTTCAGATCAAACGGCTTCATGATGTATTCATTGGCACCAGCTTCGATAGCACCCTGAATATTTGTCAGGTCCTTGTCTGTTGTGCAGAACACAACAATGGGCGTATTCCCACCCGGCATTTTTCGTAATTCATGTAAGAACTCGATACCCGTCAAAACCGGCATCTTCTCATCCAAAAGCACCCCGTCCGGCATCGCCTTTTGGCAAATTTCGATCGCTTCATGTCCGTCGACAGCTTCGTCGGTGTCAAAATTCAATTCCTGTAGAATTTTACGGGCCACCAGCCGTATGACTTTTGAATCGTCAACAATCAGGCAACGCTTCATCGAAGACTATTCAGGACTAGCGAGAGCGGCAAACTGAACAGTGCCCTCATCTGCAGCAACCTCAAGTTCACACCCTGCTTCAATAACTAAAAGCTGAGTGATCAGACTATGAATGGAGCGGCTATCCATGGACGTGACGCTTTGACCAGGCGTAAGCCCGCGCGCGAGATCTTCGCGCAATCCCGCATCGACGCCAGTGGCAGCGACGGCAATGCCTGTCTTGCCTTCAATATCGGCGATCTGAACGCTCACCTGCCCCCCGCGAGGCAAGCATTCTGACGCAATAAGCACGAGATTAAGTAACAACTTCGCTATTGTAGGGTCTAAAGGCGGCGCCCCTTCATCCGGGTCTGGCCAATCAAGTTTTGTATTCCCCGAAATCAAAAAATCGCTGGCAAGTTTCCTTAATACGGTGACGTTAGCACCATCTGTCCCGGCCCCACCGGCACCAAAGGCGACACGATAAAAGGCAAGTCTGCGTGTAAGTTCCTGGCCACTATTTTTGGCAAGCCCCATAGCACTATCATCAAGGCCGCCCATCTCTGCCAGTATTTCCAAACCTGCATTTACGGCTCCTGCTGCGCCAACCAAGTCGTGACACAGTCTGGAACAAACAAGCTGGCTGAGCCGCAATTGCTCACTCATTTCGTCATCTCCAACACGCAATCAGACGGGAATCCGTCTATCCAATTATTGATACGATATCACCCTGATCCACATCGCCAAGCACGGATTGCACATTCAATCATCCGCACGCTTGATAATATCCTCGGCAATATTCGCAACCACTGAATTCGTGGGCTCACCCGGTTTGCGGGACGCATTCGCACGTCTATTTGCCTCGCGCCGAACTTCGGTTATATCCACAGGGATTTGCCTCAAAATGACAGCCATAAGCGCCTCAAGTGCCAGAACGTGCGCAGCGAGATTCTCAGTATCAGATCCCTGCCGCGCGACACTTGATCCCAGAGATTCCATTCCGTGGCCAACTTTGTCCAGACTGTCCTGTACATGCCCCATTTGCCGCATGAATTCGTCCAGACCGGAATCTTGCATCATTTGGCTTGTATCCTTTGAATTTGGCCCACTTTCTCTGTTATCACTCATAACTATTCCTTTCTCTATAATTCAAACTATAGATACATTAGGGTGTGGGTCCATTGTTCTAATCTCGCGCTTGTTTCGTGGGCTGGGCAATCTAATGACATAAAATAGGCGTCATGAGCAAAAATCTTCAAAATCAGGCAACAGGCGTCCGATTTACTTTGGCGCTCAATATCGCGGCGGTTCTGCTTGTTACCGTTGCAACTCTTTACTTCAGCTTTCAGGAAGTTGAAGCGCTTAATAAGCAACATCAACAATCCCTGGATACAGGCGTCAAAGAAGCGGCAAATGATATTGAACAATTCATCGAAAGCCGTCAGCGGCTTGTCGAGACGTTTGCCCTCGAGAAACAACAAGTCCTAAATGAATTTATAGCAGACACAGACAACGACGATCTTCATCAGACAATATCCGAGAGCCTTGGGCGCTGGTTCCCCAATTTCTTTACGTTCACACTGGCTGATATTGGGGGCAACGACCTGATTGATGACCTTGAAGGCTTTGTCGGCGAAGCCTGCAAGTTGAATATTCAGGAGTATGTTGTTTCGCTTATCGACGTTAAAGAATCTCATGACCTTTATGAGACGATTATTCATCCTCAGGCCAACAACTATCACTTCGATGTCATGGCACCGAGGTACAAGGGGAACCGGGTCGATGGCGTATTTTTTGTCAGTTTCCATCCCCTTCAATTGTCAGAAATTCTTAAATCGCATCAAAGCACGCAACATAACCTGGCGCTCGTCCTAGAAGATCGGGATTATCTGATTGAGGTCAACGCTAATGGTGCCAGGGATAAAATCTCCACGCAGCGTGAGATCAACCTGACGCCCGATGAAATCTCAGAAATCCGGCAATCAAAACAGATTAATGGATCAAAATGGTTGTTGGTCGGCTATCCAGACCCCGGTCTGATCGACGAGAAAGAAAATCAAATCTGGACACAGGCGATCATAATTATTGTTGCCCTTGGGCTTGCAGGTTTCATCAGCTGTTCAAAGATTTTACGGCTGGCACGAGAGCAAGCCCGCGCCTTTGAGCAGTTAGAGATTTCCAATAATGATCTGGCGATAATGGCGGAAGAACAGAAATCGTTGCGGCTGTCCGCTGAGGCGGGTGAGCAGACGAAATCACAGTTCCTGGCATCTATGAGCCACGAAATTCGAACGCCTTTGAACGCAGTAATTGGGCTGACCGAACTTGTTCTCAAAACGGACTTGGATAGCCATCAGAAAAATTACCTGATGAAAGTGACGCTGGCGGGAAAGAACCTGCTCGCACTCATCAACGATATCCTGGACTTTTCCAAGATCGAGGCCGGCAAGCTCCAAATCGAAGAAACGACTTATGATCTGGACCCCGTGCTTGAAAACGTTGCCATCGTCGTCAATCCAAAAGCGGAGGAAAATGGCAACGAGGTCATTATCAGTGTCGACCGCACGCTTCCAGATCAACTGATTGGCGATCCGCTTCGCCTTGGTCAAATCCTGATCAATCTAGCAGGAAATGCGGCCAAATTCACCGACAACGGCGAAATCATCATAGATGTTGCCCGCGAGCGTGACACAGATGGCGAATGGTTGGCCGTATCTGTTCAGGACAGCGGCATCGGCATGACCCCTGAGCAGGCAGCAAAACTGTTCAAGCCTTTCGTTCAGGCTGATCAGAGCGTCACACGCACCCATGGCGGCACCGGCCTTGGCCTCAGTATCAGTCGCGAACTTGTCGAAGCCATGGGTGGTTCGATTGACGTCGAAAGTGAGCATGGGAAAGGAAGCTGTTTTTCCTTCAAGGTTCCCCTGAAAATTCCTGAAAATGCGACAAGCCGCCCTGGGTTTGTGGGTATCGATCCACGCGCCACACGTATCTTGGTTGTCGATGACAACGAGATCATCTGCGAAACCTTGGTGAAAGCACTCGAAAGACTTCATTTCCATGTCGAAAGTGCGCTTTCGGGGCAACAAGCGCTTGAACAAATAACGGCCGCTCAGGACACCAAGCCGTTTAATGTTGTTCTGATGGACTGGAAGATGCCCGAGATGGATGGACTGGATACTATCAAGCAAATCCAATCCGAACTCGGTAGCGACATCATGCCTGTCATCATGATGATCTCATCAGAGGATATGGAAGATATCCGGACAGACCTGATAGATTTGGACGTCGTGCATACCCTACAGAAACCGATCAATACGTCCTTCTTGGTGGATACATTGATGGCGATCTTCCAATCCAAAACGACACGACGCGAGGTTCGTTCAACACACCTTATTGAACCCACGGGCTCCACGCTGCTTGACGGCGCACAAATCCTACTCGCCGAAGACAACCAGTTGAACCAGATGGTAGCAATGGGTGTCTTGGAAAGCGCAGGAGCACGTGTCGATGTCGCTGAAAACGGATTGGAGGCGCTTGAAAAGCTTCGTGAACATGGCGGGGCGCATTATGCCGTCGTCCTTATGGACATCCAGATGCCGGAAATGGATGGACTGAGCGCGACAAAGGCAATCCGAGATCAGCTTGGCTTCGATAAATTACCAGTGCTCGCCATGACCGCTCATGCATTGGATGAAGAGCGTGAACGTTGCACGGCGGCTGGGATGAACGACCATATCACCAAGCCAATTGATGCCCGTGACGTGATTGCAAAGGTCGTCAAATGGGCCAATCTGGCGCCCGCAAGCCAGGCCGCTGGGTCCGCAGAAGCGGTAAATATCGACGCACCGACGGGCTATGATATGGACGCCGTATCCGCGCGGCTGATGTTACCAGCCGATATTATCAAGAAACTCCTGACCAAGTTCACCGAGGATTATGCGAACGTGGCAGCGCAGTTATCATCTCATATCAATGAGGGTAAGATCGACGAGGTTAAGATGCTCGCTCATTCCCTCAGAGGCGTCACAGGCACACTGGGCATTGATGGTGTGAACCGGCTATCCTCAGACCTGGAAACAAACCTTGGTAAAGCGTCCTTCAACCCGTCTGACTGGGACGAAGCGGCGTTTGAAAAGGAAGTTGCGCTGGCCATTCAACAGATCAACGACATCCTTGCGGAATGAATGCCTGATCGAGACGCTGTGGAAAGCACGAGGCCACCAGCAAACTCTTGAAATTGCATGAAAAAGCACTACATTTATGACAGCTGGCATGTTGGTTGCTGGCATAGAGAAATGGTGTTTCACATGAAGTCAGTCGTTATTGGCGGTCTTGCCGCTCTTCTCATTTCAATCGCTGCTGGGGCAGTTCTCAACAGCATGAATCCGACAGCAGCAGATAAATTTTCAACGCCCAACGCGCGCGTAAAATAAGTCATTACCCTCCTGCAAAGCCGCTCAGCACGATTGCGAGCAGGCAGGGTCAGGTGTTGCTAGAACAACATCAAACCCGATAACGAGCAGATACGAAAAAGGGCGACACCAAAGTGCCGCCCTTTTCTTGTGCTTTGATAAACGGGTTTATTCAGCAGGTTGCTGCTGTCCAGAGCCCTTCTGCATTTCTTCTTCAACCCAAAGCGAGTGGTGTTCCTTGGCCCAGTTGATATCGACCTGGCCAGAACCCACCGCGTCAAATGCGCCTTCCATACCGATCGAGCCGATATATATGTGGGCAATGACAATCACAATCATGACAATCGCCATAATCGAGTGCCATAGCACAGAGAGCTGCACTTCCTGCAAGGCTGATGTGACAGCCGGCAAATTAAAGCCAAAGTTATTCAGGAATGCGAAGGTGCCAGCCCATGGCTGAACTTCATATGGCCACATCAGCGCGACACCCGAAAGCGAGAGCGAGAAACCGCCCAGAATGACCGACCAGAAAATAATCTTCTGACCTGCGTTGAAACGTCCAGCCTCTGGATGCATGCCCTTCGAGAACAAGCCTCCGCCAACAGCCAGCCACTTCAGATCACGGAAGCTCGGGATGTTGTAACGCACCCAGAGCAGGAACATCAGAATGATGCCGAGCATGAATGCGAACGCAACATAGTTGTGGCCCAGTTTGCCGTAGTATGTGATCGCACCGAAAGCTTCAGCGCCGATCAAGTCCTTCAGGAAATAGCGTCCGTAAAGAACGTTCAACCCGGTAATGGCAAGGAAGATAAAGCTGGTTGCGGTTAACCAGTGTACGGCACGCTCAAGCGCATTAAAGCGCTCAATTGTGCGGCCTTGCGGGTCGGGACCGTGATCAATTTTGATCTTTCCGCGCACCACAAAGAAAACCAGCAACAACACCAGAATTCCAATCAGACCATACACGCCATATGTGGCAAGTGGACCATTACGGAAGCCACGCCACGCATCTCCATTTGCCTGCACCAGTTGCCCGGCTTGCTTGTCAGGGATCGATACATCACCACGAACGCCGCCCTTGATCGCGCGCCACATTTGCGCGTCAGACATAGCGCCGAGCGTGTTACCAGGGACATTCCCGCCTTGCTGCGCATGTGCGACATTATCGCCCAAAAGCGTTGCACCGGCGTTCATCGCCATGGATCCAAAGCCAACGCATACTGCCATCAAGGCAACAAGGCTAACAGTTCGGATAAAATTCAAAATCTTCGTCATTTGGCTACTCCAAATAATTATTCATCATCCAATAACTACGGATGATTAGTTCCCACCCTGATATTGACCGCGCTGCTGAAGCGCCTTGGTTGCGTCGCTCGGCTCTGGCGGACGTACTTTCCCGCTTCGCGTTGGCGACGCACTGCCACCGTTGCCAGCTGATACACCGCCCTGAAGCCGCGCGCGCTGGCGAAGCTCGGCAAGCGAGTTCTCACTGATTGCAGACGTTGGGGCACCGCCCGGATACACTCCGGACTCATATTTCAGCGGCCTGTTTTGCTCTTCAGGACGACATCCCGCGAGCACGACAAGCGCGAAACATACGCACCCAGCTGTTTTTAAAAACTGTTTATTCAACATTGGCGTTCCTCGTCATTTGTTGTTGGTCCGCCCGCACCAGCGCACTGGCGCACGAATCATTTAAGCCAATTAAGTATATCTCAGATAAAGGAGGGGCGGCACCCCACAATCGCAAGATGCCGCCGCCTGACCTTTAACTATGACCGTGAGGTCAGGAACCAGCCTTAAGATCGTAGGCTGTACCCCAACCCCATGCACCCGAGCCGAAGCCACGGGACACAACACGCTCACGGTAGATATCAGAGATCATACCGCCATCTCCACCGAGCAGTGCTTTTGTCGAGCACATTTCAGCACAGATCGGAAGCTTACCTTCCGCGAGACGGTTACGACCGTACTTCTGAAACTCATCCGAAGACATGTCGTCCTCAGGACCACCGGCACAGAAGGTACACTTGTCCATCTTGCCACGAGATCCAAAGTTGCCGGCTTGCGGGAACTGCGGCGCGCCGAATGGGCACGCATAGAAGCAATATCCGCAACCGATGCAGAGGTCTTTTGAGTGGAGCACGACACCTTCTTCAGTCTCGTAGATGCAATCCACCGGACACACCGCAATACACGGCGCATCGGAACAATGCATACACGCTACTGAGATTGAGCGTTCACCAGGTTTTCCGTCATTAATCGTCACAACGCGGCGACGGTTAATGCCCCAGGGAACCTCGTGCTCGTTTTTGCACGCGGTGACACAGGCGTTGCACTCGATGCACCGTTCTGCGTCACACAGGAACTTCATTCTAGCCATTTCTGTGTCTCCCTATTTCACGCTGTTTTGACACGACAGAGCGTGACTTTGGATTCCTGCATTTGGGTCACCGAGTCATACCCGTACGTTCCGCACATGTTGGAGGCTTCGCCAAGCACGTATGGATCTGCACCTTCAGGATATTTCGCCCGAAGATCCTCACCCATCCAATGCCCACCAAAGTGGAAAGGCATAAAGACAACGCCCGGTGCAACACGCTCAGTAACAAGCGCCTTCACCTTCGCGCGTCCACCCTCTGGGCCTTCGACCCACATCATGGACCCGTCTTTAATACCACTATTGTTGGCATCAACTGGGTTGATCTCACAGAACATGTCTTGCTGCAGTTCGGCAAGCCATGGGTTAGCACGTGACTCGTCACCGCCACCTTCGTACTCCACAAGTCGACCCGACGTTAAGATAATCGGGAAGTCCTTAGAGAAGTCCTGCTTTTGGATCGAAGCATACTTGGTTGGCAGACGATATGCCTGCTTGTCCGAATATGTCTCGTACTTTGGCAGAAGGTCACGACGTGGCGTGTATAGTGGCTCGCGATGCAGAGGCACCGGATCTGGGAACGTCCAGACCACCGTACGCGCTTTAGCGTTACCGAATGGCGCACAACCGTGCTTGATGGCAACACGCTGGATACCGCCTGAGAGGTCAGTTTTCCAGTTCGTCTTGTCACCAGCAACCTTTTCGATTGCTGCACGTTCGGCATCCGTCAGATCACCGTCCCAGCCAAGCTTTTTGAGCATGGCCATTGAGAACTCTGGGTGACCGTCCTTGAGCTCGTTCCCAACTGGGTATGAGCCTTCGGCAAGCAGGTTAGAGCCATTCCGTTCCACACCAAAACGAGCGCGGAAGTTCAAGCCACCTTCGGCAACTGGCTTCGACGGATCGTACAACACAGGCGTACCTGGGTGGTTCATCTCCGCTGTTCCCCAGCAAGGCCAAGGCAGACCATAGTAGTCACCGCTAGCCGGTCCACCCTTCGCAAGAAGTGTGGTACGGTCAAACGTTGACTGGTTCGCCATGTGCTTCTTCAAGCGCTCAGGAGACTGACCCGTGTAACCGATCGTCCACATGCCACCATTGAATTCGCGTGTTACGTCTTCAATGTTTGGCTCGGAACGGCCATTACCAAGATCATCCATTTTGATGTTCTTGAAGAACTTGTCGGCCCAGCCGAACTTCTTCGCAAACATCGCCATGATCTCATGGTCCGTACGCGCTTCGAAGATTGGATCAACAACTTTGTCGCGCCACTGCAATGAGCGGTTTGACGCCGTTACGGAACCACGAGTTTCGAACTGCGTAGCTGCAGGAAGAACATAGACGCCGTCCTGACGATCAGGAATGACAGCAGCAAATGTCGGTACTGGATCGATGATAACCATCAGATCAAGCTTCTCCATTGCTTTCTTCATTTCTGGCAGACGAGTCTGCGAGTTCACAGCATGACCCCAGTACACCATGGCACGAAGGTTATCTGGCTGATCAATCTTGTCCTTGTCTTCGAGAACACCATCAACCCAACGTGACACCGGAATGCCCTTTGAGTTCATCATCTTCTCTTCCTGGAACTGGCCTTTCAGGAAGTCGTAGTCGACATCCCAAACGCGAGACCAGTGCTTCCAGGCACCCTTGGACAGGCCGTAATAGCCTGGCAGTGAGTGTGACAGGATGCAGAAGTCTGTTGCGCCCTGAACGTTGTCGTGGCCACGGAAGATGTTTGCACCGCCACCTTGAGTACCAATGTTACCCAATGCCAACTGCAATGCGCAGTATGCACGTGTATTATTGTTACCGTTGGTGTGCTGCGTACCACCCATACACCAGACAATTGTACCTGGACGATTGTTGGCCATGGTCCGTGCGACGCGACGAAGCTGCGATCCCGGCACACCGGTAACACGCTCTGTCTCTTCAGGGTTCCACTTTTTCACTTCGGCACGGACTTGGTCCATACCCCAGACACGTTGCTTGATGTACTCTTTATCTTCCCACTGATTTTCGAAGATGTGATAGAGAATACCCCAAATCAGCGCGACATCCGTACCAGGACGGAACTGAACAAACTCGTCAGCGTGTGCAGCTGTCCGCGTAAAGCGCGGATCACACACGATGAGGGCAGCGTTGTTTTGCTCTTTTGCCTTCAAGATGTGCTGTACTGCAACAGGGTGCGCCTCAGCCGGGTTTGACCCGATAAGGAACATTGCCTTTGAGTTGTGCATGTCGTTGTAGCTGTTTGTCATCGCGCCGTAGCCCCAGGTGTTTGCTACACCTGCAACTGTGGTCGAGTGACAGATCCGCGCCTGGTGGTCTCCGTTGTTGGAGCCCCAGAAGGCATAAAACTTGCGGAACAGATACGACTGTTCGTTGTTAAACTTAGCGGAGCCAAGCCAGTATACTGAATCCGGACCAGAGGTCTTGCGGATGTCCAGCATCTTGTCGCCAATCTCATTGATGGCGTCATCCCAGCTGATTTTCTTCCACTTGCCGCCTTCGAGTTTCATCGGATACTTCAGACGACGGTCACCATGTGCATGGTGACGGACGGCAGCACCTTTGGCGCAGTGGGCACCCAAGTTAATGGGGCTATCAAAGCCAGGCTCTTGGCCGACCCAGGCCCCGTTGGATACTTCGGCAATAACCGTGCAACCGACGGAGCAGTGTGTGCAAACAGATTTGATCTGCTTGATATCGCCTGCAGCAGCTGTCGCCGCCTTGGCTTGTTTGACCATCCCAGCCGGTAAGGCTGAGGCTAGCGCGATACCACCGGCAGTCACTCCTGATCGCTTCAGGAATGTACGGCGGTCCATCGAACCACCTACGACGCCGGCTAGCGCCTTAGTCAGACGGGGGCGTCCCGCAACCCCGTTGCTCTTCTTGGTGAGCATCTAATTTTCTCCCAAAATTGAAGTCATAAAACGTGAAATCCTCGAACCCGCTTAGAAACGGCTAAGCTCATAGTATTTCATGACATGTTCTGTTTCCCGGTAACCGCTCACCTTGCGATCCTCGGGGAGTGCCGCCTCGGCAGATTTTCCAGACAAAGCAGCTGTTGCGACACCGGCAGCACCGACGACACCCGCTCCTTTAAGAAAATCACGACGAGCCAGCTTGTCTGATTTCTCAGCTTTACTCATTGCTGTCTCCCTCTAGTTAAACCACGTACATGGTGACCATTATGGTCTTTCTTCTATTTTAGGCCCCGGCGACACCCCCTATCCTGGCAGGTATTCGACCGTTCCTGTTCTCAACTCAGATGGCCGAAACCATCTCAAGACACCGCAGCATCAAGCTGCCATATCAAATGCTTCGCGTTCGACTTCCATGAACAGCCGACCAATGGTGCCCACAGGCATATAAAGGGCGGCAGACTTGGCCCCTTCCAGATCAGCGAACATTTTCCCGGCCCACGAGGCCAGGTGCTTGTCAAAAAATACTTTGGTTTCGCCTCGCCCGGCACCAACGCCAAGCTTGCCCATCAACAGGCCGTGCATCATTTCACACAAGCTTGCGATGTGATCCTCAGGCTCGTCATTGTCTTCGGCTGGCTCTATACCCAAACGCGCCATATCTTCGCGCAATGCAGCAAGCGGCTTATCGTAAACAAGGCCGGTGATGTAATAGGACGAATACGGCGTGACCTCACCGCCCGCACCAATGCCGTAGAAAAGCGTGCCGTATTCTTCTTCGGCTTTGACCTTGGGAGTCCGCAAACACAACTTGCCAAAAGCTGCAATGGCCGCACCCAGGGGCGAATCGTCTTCGTGATCAGCAAGGGTCCGCATCAGCTCAAGTGTCTCGTCGTCCATCGGACCGGACAAAACACGAGCCAGCAAACCATAGAAATTCGCGCGCATCGCATCTTCTTCAGATACAATCACGACATCAGTGTTTTCAACGGGTGTAGCGCTATTATCAGCTGTGGACGTATCCACGTTAACTCCCTTTGATGCTTCCCTAACATGCTGACGATCTACCGACGCCAGCGCTCTTTTATATTTTTAGTCTTATAGAACACGTAATTATCGGGCTTCAGCGCTTCAACTGTCAATATTAAAATCATTAAAAACAACATACCGCAGTTGCGAAAAATTGATTATAATCAGGCGCTTATTCCCACAATAAAGTTGTGCTTATTACCCCATATCATCTTCGCCGTCGCCAATTTCTTCGTCATCGTCATCATCAGACAACGAGGCCTGTTTCTGGCGTCGTTTTTTGTCATCAGCGCTGGGGACATCGGCATTATCGTCGTTCGCGTCAGCGTCAACTGCTTCAACAGCGCCATCGGCCTCATCCTCAGCCTCTGTCTCCGCCTCGTCGTCTTCATCTTCATCAAAGGCGCGACGGGCTTCTTCGGGCATCATGTCCCTTAACTCTTCCTCAGTCAGATGCCCCCGGCCAACCTTGTAATTACCGACCATTTCATCAATGACGCGGTGCACAATATTAAAATCTTCGTCGTAATCGTTAAGTCCGTCCCTGAAGTTAAAAAACGGTGAGGCGCGCCACAGCATCCGGAGCGCTTTGCGTTTTATGAACTCTGGCACACCATCTTTCAGGAAGGGCGTGAAGTCCGATCCTTCAACAAGGGATTCGACCGGCGGCAATCCAGCGACCACCTCTTTTTCTTCTTCCGTCAGTTCTTCCTCTTCGATACCTGCAAATACAGCATCTGTATCAAAGACTTCGACGTCACCCAACTCACGTGCGCCGGGCGTCTCTTCCCCGCCATCCTCTTCGGCATCCGGATCAGGGTCTGCATGGCCAATACCGCGGGTTAAGGCATCATCATCCTCTTCCGGGTCAGGCGCTAACGGGGCCATCGCAGGCACGAAGTTTCGCACCATAACGCCACCGGGCAATCGCGTTGTCTCGGGTGCTGCTTCCTTTACCGCAATTTCGGTTTTAACCTTATCCTCAGCAACAGTTGCCTCTTCCCGGTCATCGGCACCGCCCTTGCTTTTCAGGCGCGACCAGCGACTTAAGCGATTTTCAGTCTTTGCCATTATTAACTGCCTCCCGGTTTACGGTGACCGTTAAAGTCGCCCTTACGTGGATCATAGGGCTTACGTTTGCGCTTCTTAAAGGGCACATCCTTGTGGTGCGTATCGCAAAACGTTTTAATCCAGGCGGCGATTTCAGGCGGCATCAGCACACCTTCAACAAGTTGATCCGTATCCTCTGTATAGCTCTCGGCTTCATACGGGCAAGCCGTCACCAGATGCACAACCATCTCAGGATCATCCGCTTCCTCACCGGGGCTCAGCACAATATAAATGTGCGGCGGAATATTCGACAAATTAACGCGATACCCCTGGGTTTCACCGCGAAATAGCTCCAGCGGCACCGTCGCCGCATGAAAGTGCGCCCAACCGTCACCCTCGCGCATCAACGTCCATCCGTCTCGTGGATCTTTCGGCGGTGCGCCCTGAAAAACTGCAATTGGTTGGTAAGAAAAGTCCTGCCAGCGGCTATCACTGTCTTTTCGCTCAATAACCACGCCAAGTGGCATAACTTCATGTATATCGGGGGCTGCAGCCTGAATCTTGAGCAAAAGACCTTCGGCTTCTTCGAGGTTCTCCGGGCGATTAACATTGAAAAACGGGTCGACCGGATCAACAGGGAACGGCACGTGCGTGATGCCAATGCGATCCGTCCATAGATCTATCTTCCGCATCTCTTCATCGACCATGGCTTTGCGCAGTTCATCCCGTAGCGCGATCGGCCAGACCCCAAATACAGGATGGGTCCGGTCTCCGGTTATCGCACAGGACAGCGGTGATGTGCCGTCATTTATCGGCACCATTAACTCAATCACCAGATTGTGCGGCAGGAACGGCGCATCTGTGGCAAAACTGATCACGTGCTCAGCGTCCGGCACATTCTCTGCAGCCCAGTCCATGGCCGTCAAAATACCGGCCAGTGGGCCCTGATGCCCCTCAATGACGTCTGCAACGACGGGCAATCCGTACTTTTTGAAACGGTCCGCTTCGCCGTTGGCATTCAAAATCAGATGATGCACCTGTGGGCGCACACGGTCGATCACATGATCCAGAATGGGCTTGCCGCCCAATTCCCGCATTGGCTTGTCGCCACCGCCCATACGCCGCGCAAGGCCTCCCGCCAGCAACACACCGACGATTGGTTTCGTTTCATCGCTCATGCAGCTTCCTTCACAGGCCAAACGATTTCCGGGCCAAGAATATCAATAGCGTCGTCGGACCCGGTATTTCTGATCACCAAAGGGCCTTCGGGGGCCGGACCGCCGCGCTCATTCACAACATCAATAAAAGCCCCATCGGCAATGGTTTCGCCAGCCAGAGCAGCCGACTTCAAACGCCGGATCAACATGCCTTCGACGATATGCCAGGGTATATACGGGTCACTGTCATCCAGGGCAAAAAACCACGACATGCGCTGCACTTCGGCGGCTGCCAAGGGATGCAGCACCTCAATATCGCGGGCCGCATCAAAAAGGCTGTCGCGATGTGTATGACGAAACACAACCCGCCCGGTCTCATCAGCAATATCATAGGTTAAACCCAAAGTCGCCGCGACATGTTCTCGCAACCTGAGCCGGAAATCCTTGGTAACCCCCGCATATGCGCGCACCCGTTGCGCATCTGGATAGTGCTGCAGGCAAAGATACACACCGGGACGCGCCATACGCTCCAGCGCATCCTCATTCATATCCATGTGGGTTGGCTTTACAGGCCCTTCCCAATGAAGCTCGAGAATTTCCGCTTCGCTCATTGCGCTGCAGCCCCTTTACGGTTCATCCGCTTGGGCTCGTCCTCGACTTTTGCTACATCGATATCAAAGTCGATCCGGTCCTGTCCGGCGAGCGCGATGAAGCGCTTTCCGCGTGCGCGTCCAACCAGTGTCAGACCGACCTGACGGGCCAACTCCACGCCCCATGCGGTGAATCCCGAGCGGGAACAAAGGATCGGAATACCCATCTGCACCGTCTTTATGACCATCTCGGATGTCAGCCGCCCGGTCGTGTAGAAAATCTTGTCTTCGCCCGCGATGCCATGCATGAACATATAGCCGGCGATCTTGTCGACGGCATTATGGCGGCCAACATCTTCCATATAAATCAATGGCTTGTCGCCCTGACAGAGAATGCACCCATGGATCGCACCGGCCTCAAGGTACAGGCTGGGCGTGGTATTGATTTTCTTGGTCAGCGTATAGAGCCACGACGTCTTGAGCCGGGCATTCTGGTTCAGCTCGACGGTTTCAAACTTCTCCATCACATCGCCAAAGACGGTGCCCTGCGCACACCCCGACGTCAGCGTTTTCTTCTTCAGCTTCTCTTCGTAGTCGGTTTCGCGCTCAGTCCGTACCACAACGACTTCAAGCTCATCGTCATATTCGATGCCGGTGACCTCGTCATCTGCGCGGAGCATATTCTGGTTCAACAGATAGCCCACCGCAAGATAGTCCGGATGATCACAGATCGTCATCATGGTGACGATCTCGCGACCGTTGAGGAACAGTGTCAGCGGGCGCTCCACGGTGACCGATGTCTCAGCGGTATTGCCATCCTGATCGACACCACTGACCCGCTCCGTCAGTTTTGGATCCGACGGATCAGGGCGGATCAAGAAATCATCCGCAAAAGGAATATCGTCGCCTGGACGTGTCACGTAAGTCTCTCCTCCCAAGATGCCGAATAAACATCTGCGATGTCTTTCGATCTTAATTTGGTGTCGCGATATTCAGAGGCAAGGGACGACATATCAAGACAGATTATAATTGTTCTTAAAATCGATCCTCAAAACCACCTTTCATCCTGCATAATTATGCATTAATATGCATAATTTCCGGGAATAAGCTCTAAACAGGTTCGAAACGGCGAAAAATTACGGCTCATGAACGACCTCTCAGACGCATTTCAGACGGCGATACATCTTCTCGTGTCTCTTGACACCGGATTGATGGAAATTGTCGGATTGTCATTGCAGGTCAGTCTAAGTGCTGTAGCTGTTGCAACGCTCATCGGACTGCCGCTCGGTGCCGCCCTCGCCCTGTTCAAATTTCCCGGTCGTGGCGCGTTGATTGTCATTTTGAACGCATTGATGGGATTGCCACCGGTTGTTGTCGGCCTGATGGTCTATCTGTTGATTTCCCGCGCTGGCCCATTTGGCGTGCTAGGGCTCCTGTTCACGCCAACCGCAATGATCATTGCCCAGGCGATACTGGTCACACCCATCATCGCAGCCTTGACCCGGCAGGTCGTCGCAGATCTCTGGATTGAATACGCCGAGCAGATGACATCCCTTGGCGCAGGACCGCTGCGCGCCATTCCGGCACTTTTGTATGATGGACGTTTTACATTGGTCACAGCTGTACTCGCAGGTTTTGGTCGTGCGTCCGCCGAAGTCGGCGCGGTGATGATCGTTGGTGGCAACATCGATCACGTGACCCGTGTCATGACAACGGCCATCGCGCTTGAGGTCTCCAAAGGTGACCTCGCACTGGCACTTGGGCTTGGCATTATCCTGATCACACTTTCTTTGGCGATTAATGCCGCAACCCACACCATCAAGCATCGCGCGGAGGCCCAATGGATTTAGCTGCCGCCAATACCCCCGCGTCCAATCGCGCGCCCAGCAGCAGTATCCTGCCGCTCAGCGCCGAGGGTGTAGGTTACAGATCCAATAACGAAGACCTGATCCGCGATGTGTCATTCACATTGGAAGCCGGACCTAAAACTGTAATCCTTGGCCCCAATGGTGCCGGAAAATCTCTCTTGTTGCGGTTATGCCACGGCCTGCTGAGCCCAACGTCAGGGAAAATCACATGGGCAACGGCAAACGCAGGCCACGCGCAGAAACGCCAGGCGATGGTTTTTCAGCGCCCGGTGCTGTTGCGCCGCTCGGTCGCAGACAACATTGACTACGCCTTAAAGCTCCACAATGTGCCCAGAGCTGAGCGCGCCGACATCATCGATGATGTCCTCAACAGGACGGGCCTGGCGCGTTTCAAGGCCGCACCGGCGCGTCGTCTGTCAGGGGGCGAGCAGCAAAAGCTGGCGCTGGCACGCGCCTGGGCATGCCGCCCGGATGTTCTTTTCCTGGACGAGCCAACGGCAAGCCTTGATCCGGCAGCGACCCACGCCGTCGAGGAGATCGTGCATACCATGCACAACGCAGGCACCTCGATCGTCATGGTGACCCACGATATCAATCAGGCAAAGCGCCTTGGCGATACCGTCATGTTTATGCACAAGGGGCAAATGCTCGAACACACGCCCACACAAACTTTCTTCACAAGCCCTGAGAGCGGCGAGGCCGCGGCTTTCCTCAGGGGCGAACTTCGTTGGTAACACATAGAATTTAAGGAAATCGGCCATGTCGAAATTAAAAACACTTTTCATCGCCACAATCTGCCTTGCGTTGGCAGGCACAGCGCAAGCTGACGATAAATTCATCACGGTTGCCTCAACCACGTCGACGGCCAATTCAGGATTGTTTGACGCGCTGCTGCCATCATTTACCGAGAAAACTGGCATCGAAGTTCGTGTCGTTGCCGTAGGCACCGGCAAAGCTATTCGCCTGGCGCGCAATGGCGACGCCGATGTGTTGTTCGTCCATCACAAACCGTCCGAGGAAAAATTCGTCGCCGATGGCATGGGCGTGGAACGTTTCGATGTGATGTACAATGACTTTGTCATGGTCGGCCCGAAAGCGGACCCCGCAGATATACGCGGGAGCCAGACAGCAGCCGAGGCGCTTCGTAAAATCAGTACGGCCGAGGCCGCATTTGCATCACGCGGCGACGATAGTGGCACTAACAAAAAAGAGATTTCCCTCTGGAAGGCTGCGGGCATTGACCCCAAGGGCGCATCCGGGACCTGGTACCGGGAAACCGGTTCCGGTATGGGGGCAACCTTGAATGTCGCGTCGGGCATGAACGCCTATTCGATGACCGACCGGGCAACCTGGCTCAAATTCAAGAACAAGGGCGATCTTGCAATTCTTGTCGAAGGCGACCCGGTGTTGTTCAACCAATACGGCATCATTTTGGTGAACGAAAAGAAACATCCGCACACCAAAACAAAAATGGGCCAGACGTTTGTTGACTGGATTGTATCCGCCGATGGCCAGGCCCGGATCAACCGGTACCAGATCAAAGGGCATCAGGCGTTCTTCGCGAACGCGCAGCCGGGGAGTTGAAGCGCCAGCGCCCCCTCACCTGTCCTCTCCCCAGGGAGAGGTGATATTCTTTGTTGACCGAGAAACCCCTCACCCGGCGCTTCGCGCCACCCTCCCCCCAAGGAGAGGGAACATTAATACGAGAGTCCCTTCTCCCTTGGGAGAAGGACAGGATGAGGGGTCTATCCCCTGCAAATATCCAAAATACGTATCAATACCCCATCAATGTTGACGAAGATATCCGCGTTGGAAAATCGAACGATACGATAGCCTGCTGAAGACAAGTAAGCGTCACGGCGCCGGTCATACTCAAGCTGCTGAGCATGTGTATCCCCATCAAGTTCAACAATGAGCTTCTGTTCTTCACATAAGAAATCAACAAGGTACGCGCCAACAGGGGCTTGGCGACGAATTTTCAACCCAGCCAATTGGCGATTACGGACCCGCTGCCAAAACAACTTTTCTGGTGGCGTAGATCGTTGACGCAATTCGCGAGCGCGGTGTGTCGATAGTTTCATGCATAGTGCTATGCACGGGTTAGTCGGATAATTTGCGGGATTGAAAAATTTTCTTTGTGGACCGAGAAACCCCTCACCCGGCGCTCCGCGCCACCCTCTCCCCAGGGAGAGGTGATGGTTGTACGTGAGTCCCTTCTCCTTCGGGAGAAAGACAGGATGAGGGGTTCATGAAAAGCAAAGAACGCTACGCGCCACCCTTTCCCAAAGGAGAAGGTGTTTTAGAAAGATATCGCGATCTGACCCAGGTCGCCGAAGTCTCCAACGATCTCATCTCCCGGGTGGACGAGCGTTGCACCCGTCATGGTCCCAGTGGTGATGATGTCGCCTTTTGTAAACGGTCTGCCAATATTGCGGGCTTCATTCGCCGCCCATCGCAATGCCTCGACAGGATCGCCTAAAACGTCAGCACCAACACCCTGATTGGCCACGTCGCCATTCGACAGCATTTTTGCCGTCACCGCTTTAAGATCAACATCCTGCCAGTTTGCGATTTCAGGCCCTGGTACAAACCCAACGTTGAACGAGAAATCACTGATACAAAGGTGCGACCCAGCCCCTTTGAAGCCCCCTTCAAAACGACAACCGACAACTTCAATGGCGATGTGTGCGCGTGTCGTCGCGGCAACAACATCATCGCGTGTCAGTTCGCTTTCACCATCTAAGTCCTGACCAATGACAAACGCAAATTCACATTCGACCGCGGTGCCCTGCTCCGGGCGTGCCTCAAGTTTCGCACCGGGTTCATGGATCAATTCCGCAAACACAGGGCCAATTGATGGCCCCTCCATACCAAGTAGTTCCTGGGCGAGGCCACTTGTCGCCGCAACCTTCCATCCGGCGCGGGTCAGGCCAGATGCATCCGCCGCCGCAGCCTGCACGGCATAGGCTTCCGCGCGAGATCCAACGACGTCGATTTCAGCGGCAGGAAGGAGTCCACCGTTTTTACGCGCGTTCCATATCCGCGCCCCAAGATCAGCCATCGTATCCATCCACCGCAACCAGAACGCTTGTCGATGCGGCCTGACGCATTTCAAGCGGGCCTTTGTATTCTTCTGACGCATGCCAATTCTTGGCGTCTTCGAACGTTGGAAACTTGATCACAACGACGCGCGGAAACGGCATATCGCCCTCAAGCACCGCCATGTCGCCACCGCGGACGATGTATTCACCACCGTATTTGGCGAGCGTACCCGGCACCAGCGCGCGATATTTTTCGAACAACTCCGGATCGTGAACATCAACTTGCGCAATCATATAGGCTGTCATTTCAATTTCCTCACCTTACTCTTGAACCAATCTTAAGACCCCCCTCACCTGTCCTCTCCCCCACTACGTTGGGGAGAGGGACTCACGCATGCATGCACAGTACAGCATATCCATCTCCTCCTTGTAGGCGGAGAGGTTAGGTGAGGAGGTAACATCACAGAAGTTTACGAACACCGCTATCGTTGTCGGACCAGTCAATCCAGTCCTTTGGCCCAAGACCAAACTTGTTTCGATGACTGGTGCTCGCACCCGCTGCCAATAGCGCCTTGCAGACATCGCGCTGAGACCTGGCACAGGCCATCATCAATGCGGTGTTACCGTGTTCATCCGCTGTGTCGGCGTTTTGCCCGGCGTCCAGAGCTGCCTGAACGGTCTCTGTGTCGCCTCGCGCAGCCGCGTCGAGAAATTCCTGATCGGTCATTCTTGGTTCTCCCATGTTTCAATTAGATGTCGTGTTATGCGGGGCAAACGTCAAGGTGCGTTATAGTGCACGGTACCAAGACCTTCCGCGTCATAACCGCTCATGTCTTTTGCCCGTTCGTCGAAAGCCGGACCCCGCGCGAAGTTCAGCAATCGCTGAAATGAGGGCTCAAAGAAATCGCGGCGGCGGACCAGTAAATCATAACGCTCGCGATGCAACGGAATGAAATCAAGCCCCAACTGCTTAGCCGCAGCCTGAATACCCAACCCGGTATCGGCGCGCCCCTCGAGAATGGCCAAACCCACATCTGTTTCAGAACGGGCCTCGATGTCTGCTATATCCAGACTATCGATATCGACACCGGCTTCACTGGCGAGATACTGAAACAGGACGCGGCTGCCAGCCTGTGCTTCACGCAACACAAACCGGGCGCGTGCAAATGATGCCGTCTTGATGGATGTGATCCGCATATGATTGCCCTTGGCCACCATCAGACCCTGTTCACGCCAGGCCCACTCAACAAGAACGCAATCCATCCCGGCAGTGGCTTCGCTGACGGCAGACACGTTGTAGCCGCCGTCAATCATATCCAGAACATGCATGCCACAGGCGACGGCTTCACCGCGTGCAAACCGCTGCAGGCCATCCAGACTACCACCCGGCATCAAAGCCAGCGCGCATTCCGATCCCCGCACTGCCCACTCCAGCATCGGATCGTGCGAGCCTACGATGACGGGTGGCGGAGGCGTTGCCTGGGCCGCCGTGATCTCAGGAAAGGTTGAGGATCGGGCCAGCCATATATCGATGAGCTGCTTTGGGAAAAGTATCTTGCCGGTGACCCGAGTACAGGGAATTTCTCCACTCGCAACCAGGTCGTAGACCTTGCGTTCCTTGAGGCGCAAATAGTCTGCGACCTCATGTGTCGTCATCAAATCTCTCATGCGTACGCCTGTCTCAAAAGTCGCGGCCAAGAAGCCCTAAATTTCATATGTCTTTATTTCCATACAATATGCGTTATGAATCCCCAAATACATGCCTATATTAAGGGTATCCTGGGAGGTAAGAAACGGTAATGAAGCTAAACGGCAAAGAAGTTTTCATCTGTTCATGCGAAGACACCATGACCTTGGACGGCGATGCGATCGCCAAAGCCGTCGGTGGTGAAGGTAAACTGCACCCCGCACGCCATTTATGCCGTGTTGAGTTGGACCGCTTTATGGATGACGCAGGCAAGGCAGAAAAAATCCTTGTTGCCTGCACCCAAGAAGCTCCACTTTTCCTGGATGCCCTCGAAGAACTAGGTGACGACGCCCCCGAAGCCGACTTCATGAATATCCGGGAGCTTGCCGGTTGGTCAGAAGACGGTCAGAGCAAAAACAAGAACGTCACTGCCAAAATGGCCGCCCTGATCAGCGAAGCCGCTCTTGAAGTGCGCGATGCCACCGCCGTTACGATGATCAGCACCGGCATTGTGCTCGTGCTTGGCAAGGATGACAGCGCGATCGACGCGGCACGCAAGCTTGGCAGCCGCATGGATGTCACGGTTGTTTTGCAGGGCGGCGCTGATGTCAGTCCCCCAAACGTCATGGATATCCCGGTGTTTATGGGCAACATCCAAAGTGCATCAGGCCATCTGGGGGCCTTCGAAGTAACCGTTGAGAACTTCCGCCCCACGGTGCCAAGCTCAAAATCCAAACTGCAATTTACCGGTGTTGGCGAGACCGGCAGTTCGACCTGCGACTTGATCCTTGATCTTCGCGGCGACACGCCGTTGTTCCCGGCACCCGAAAAGCGCGATGGATATTTCAATCCGGACCCGGGCAATCCGGCCTTGGTGATGGAAGCCTTGTTCACCCTGAGTGACATGATCGGCGAATACGAAAAACCAAAGTACGTCGATTATGACGCCGGCATTTGCGCGCATTCCGCAAGCAAGATCACCGGATGTTCGAACTGCCTCGATGTCTGTCCGACAGGTGCGATTGTACCGAACGGCGACAAGGTCAAGTTTGATCCTTATACGTGTGCGGGCTGTGGCCTGTGTGCTGTTGTCTGCCCGACGGGTGCGGCGAGATACAATCTGCCTGCAGGCGATACGGTTTCTGAACGGCTTCGTACACTCGTCGGGACTTATACCAAAGCGGGCGGCGAGACCCCTGTAGTACTTGTTCACGATGATACGTTTGGACGTGATGTCATCGCCCTTTCGGCGCGTCACGGGCGCGGGCTTCCGGGGCATGTTCTGCCACTTGCCGTCAATCAGGCGACACAGATCGGTATTGAGACGATTACCCTGGCGCTGGCATTAGGGGCGTCCGAAGTCGCCGTCATTCTGCCACCGCAAAAGCGCGAAGACCGCGAAACCCTGCTGGGTGAATTCGCAATTGTTGACGCGATTACAGAGGGCCTTGGATACGGGACCGGGCGGGTGCGCCTGTTAGAACCTGATGATCCGGATCAACTCGAAGCCGCACTTTATGGGTCTGCGCCGCCGCTCGCGGTTACTGCTGGAGACGTCGGTGCTGCCGGGCGCAAACGATCTGTATTGCGCCTCTCATTGGATGCACTGCATCGCAAAGCACCAAGCCCGGTTGAGGAAATCACCTTGCCAGCGGGCGCGCCGTTTGGCCGCGTAAACGTGGACGCAGAAAACTGCACATTGTGTCTGGCCTGTGTCAGTGCATGTCCGACAGGCGCGCTGAAAGACAACGAAGGATTGCCGCAGTTAGGCTTTACCGAAGATGCTTGTGTTCAGTGTGGACTTTGCAAAAACACGTGCCCCGAGAAGGTGATCTCGCTTGAGCCAAGATTGAGTTTCGCCGAAGAAGCACGGGCGCATCAGGTCATCAAGGAAGAGCAGCCGTTTCTGTGTATTCGATGCGGAAAACCATTTGCAACGCATGCTTCGCTGGCACACCTGACCGATAAACTTAAAGATCACGCGATGTTCCAGGGACCTGGAAAGCTGGATCGGATCAAGATGTGTGACGACTGTCGCATCATTCAAATGGCGACGGACGGAGATAATCCGCTGGCCCATGGCACGGTACCAGTGCCAAAAACCACTGAGGATTATTTACGCGAGCGCGATGACCTGCGCCAAAAGGCAAAAGATGATATGATCAAGAAAGGCCTTACGAAGGGCGAAGCCTGATTATATTGAATAGTAAGCCGCAGATGACTAGATAAGACGAAGCAAAGGAACACGTGGTGGACGGCATAGAGAACAACGCAGACAACAATTCGATGATCGACCCCTTTGGTCGACACGTCAGCTATCTGCGCGTTTCCGTGACAGATCGTTGCGATTTCCGGTGCGTCTATTGCATGTCCGAAGACATGACGTTCCTGCCGAAAAAAGACGTCTTGAGCCTGGAAGAGCTTGAGCGGATGTGCACGGCGTTTGTGCGCAAAGGTGTCAAAAAGCTGCGCCTGACCGGCGGCGAGCCTCTGGTCCGCAAAAATATCATGAGCCTGATCAACAATCTCGGCAAACTCATCGAGACCGGCGAGTTGGAAGAACTCACACTAACAACGAACGGCAGCCAGCTACATCGCTACGCGGATGATCTGGTTGCGGCAGGCGTCAAGCGTATCAACGTCTCTGTCGACACCCTGGACCCGGTCAAGTTTCAAGAAGCGACCCGCTGGGGCCGACTTGAACAAGTCATGACAGGCTTGGCTGCGGCAAAAAAGGCTGGCCTCCAGGTCAAGATCAATGCCGTCGCGCTGAAGCATCTCAATGCCATGGAATTTGACGATATGATCCGCTGGTGTGGGGAAAACGGGTTCGATCTGACATTGATTGAAACCATGCCGCTGGGCGAGATCGGCGAAGACCGCGTCGACCAGTATCTGCCTTTGTCGCAGGTCCGTCAGGATCTTGAGAAGCGCTGGACGCTCAAAGATATTCCCTATCGCACCGGGGGCCCGGCGCGCTATACGGAAATCGGTGAAACCGGCCGCAAGCTGGGCTTCATTACGCCGCTGACCCACAATTTCTGCGAAAGCTGCAACCGCGTGCGCCTGACCTGCACAGGCACGCTCTATATGTGCCTTGGACAGGAAGACGCTGCTGATCTTCGCGCGCCGATCCGTGCCAGTGAAGATGATGCTCTTTTGGATGCCGCGATTGACGAAGCCATTGGTCGCAAGCCAAAAGGTCACGACTTTATAATTGATCGACGCGACAGCGCGCCGGCTGTCGGTCGCCACATGTCTGTCACCGGCGGTTAACAGGTTTTTCTGATGAAGTTTATAGTCCCTCTTGCTCTTGGGTTGCTGACCTGGGCCCCAACGTCCGCAACAGCAAATATTACCGAAGCCACCTGCAAAGCTGATTACGATGCAATGATTTTGGAAACCGAGCAGAACCGCGAAGCCTCACTAGCTGAGCTGAATGCAGCACTTCGGCTGACCAACAACGAAGATGCGGCTGGCAGCATCAACAATCAGATCAATCAAACCTGGGAAATGGAAGAACGTTTCCGGGGTCATGCCGCAACTGCGTTTCGCGATTGCATGAAATATGTGAAGTCCGGCGGCTCATAACGCCTTCGTTCTGTTTGCAACTGCGAACAAATTCTTTCCCTTAGCCTGTCGATATGGCAAAACCATGCTCCGAGCGCGATTGATCGCGCATCAGAATTTCTATCCCTGAGGAGCATTCCATGGATTTCCAGAACATTATCGCCGAGAAAAAAGACGACGGCGTCGCCCTTATTACACTCAATCGTCCAGATGCATTGAACGCGCTGAACGATGCCCTGATCAACGAACTGGGCACAGCCATCGATACCTTTGAAGCCGATACCGATATCGGCTGCATCGTGATCACAGGCTCCGAGAAGGCTTTTGCCGCAGGCGCTGACATCAAGGAAATGCAGTCCAAGTCTTATATGGAGACTTATCTGTCGAACTTCATTTCCACGTGGGAGCGTGTTGCCAAGTGCCGCAAGCCCGTGATCGCAGCCGTGAACGGTTTCGCGCTAGGTGGCGGATGTGAATTGGCGATGATGTGTGATTTCATTATTGCCGGCGACAAAGCGAAATTTGGTCAGCCAGAAATCAAGCTGGGTATCCTGCCGGGTGCTGGCGGATCGCAGCGTCTGACGCGTTTTGTTGGCAAGTCAAAAGCCATGGAAATGTGCCTGACAGGCCGCATGATGGACGCCGACGAAGCTGAGCGTTCCGGTCTCGCAAGCCGCGTCGTCCCAGCAGAAGAACTGCTTGATGACGCCCTGAAGACGGCCGCAACGATCGCCGGCATGTCGACACCAACAACCATGATGGTCAAGGAATCGGTTAACCGTTCCTACGAGACAACATTGGCTGAAGGCATCCTGTTTGAGCGTCGCACCTTCCATGCTGCGTTCGCGACAGAGGATCAAAAGGAAGGCATGTCTGCGTTTGCTGAAAAGCGCAAAGCCGACTGGCAGAATAAATAAATCACTATTGTTTAAAGCCCCCTCACCTGTCCTCTCCCCCACTTCGTAGGGGAGAGAGACTCACGCATTAGATCACAGCCTTAAAATCCCTCTCCTCCTTTAAGGGGGAGAGGTTAGGTGAGGGGGTGTTTTTAAATCTTGCGTGCCAACGTCAGGCCATCGCCAATCGGGATTAGAGACAGTTCGACCCGATCATCACCCTTGAGCATAGCGTTAAACTTTCGCATCGCCTGCGCATTTTCTGAGGTGGTTTCAGGGTCCGCCGCATTACCATCCATGAAAATATTATCAACCGCGATAACACCCCCGACCCGAAGTAGCGTCAGGCATCGTTCAAAATAATCCGGATAACCCGGCTTATCTGCATCAATGAAGGCAAAGTCGTAGCCCCCGGCTTCATCTGCTGCAATCATTGCGTCGAGCGTTTCAGTCGCAGGTGCGATGCGTAAATCAATTTTGTCGCGGATCCCGGCGTCTTTCCAAAACGGCTCACCCACAGCAGTGTATTCTTCCGAGATATCGCACGCGACAATCCGACCGTCTGACGGCAAAGCCAACGCAACGGCAAGCGACGAGTATCCTGTGAAGACCCCGACTTCGATACAGTTCTTGGCACCCAGCATGCGAACCAGCATCTGCATCAACTGCCCCTGCTCAGGCGAAATCTGCATGATCGCCATCGGATGCTTTGCTGTTTCATCGCGCAACTTGCGCATGACTTCCGGCTCTCGCAATGAGATATCCAGCATGTATTCGTAAAGGCGATCATCAATATCAATAGTGTGCGTACTCAAGTTTTTATCTCCAAATTCTGCTGATCCGCATTGTCGACGGGCCGTATCATGCGCTACTTTGCCCGACATGGACGATAAGATCATTTACCACATGTGCAAGGCCGACGAGTGGGCGCAGGCACAAAGTACCGGCTCATACCTTGGTTCCAGTCAGGATCAGGCCGATGGCTTCATTCATTTCTCGACCCGCGCGCAGGTCTGGACCTCCGCTGCCAAGCATCGCCATGGCCAAGACGACATTTTGCTTTTGGCCGTTGATGCGACCGCATTGGGTGATGCGCTGAAATGGGAAGCATCGCGCGGCGGCGCCTTGTTTCCACATTTGTATGGCCCGTTGAATACAGACGATGTCGTCGACACTTTGCCGTTGGCGTTGGGTGATGATGGCATTCACATTTTTCCAAATGGCTTCCCGCCACCCGAACTGGACTGACGCCCGTGCCTGACCTCTATTCCATGCTTCGCCCGTTCATCGGGTGCGTGCAGCCCGAAACGGCACATAACATGGCCCTTTGGGCGTTGGAGAAACGACTTGTCTCCGGCGCCCCGTTTTCTGATCCGGTCCTGGAAACAAGTTTATGGGGGCGTAATTTTGTCAATCCAATTGGCCTCGCCGCGGGTTTCGACAAGAATGCGGATGTACCCATTCAAGCTTTGGCACTCGGATTTGGTTTCGTCGAAATCGGGTCTGTGACGCCGCGCCCGCAACCCGGCAATCCAAAGCCGAGACTGTTCCGACTTGATGAGGATGAGGGTGTTGTTAACAGGATGGGCTTCAATTCCAAAGGCGTCGCGTATACAGCGGCGAAACTTGCTGCACTGCCATCGACCCGCAGCCTTGGCATCATTGGTGTCAATCTGGGCAAGAACAAAGAGACCGAAGACGCCGCTGCTGATTACGTAATCGGCATAGAGAAGCTGGCGCAATATGCAGATTACATTGTCATCAACGTGTCGTCGCCGAATACACCAGGTCTTCGTGCCTTGCAGGACAAGGCCGAATTGGAAGCACTGGTGACGAGAGTTCGCGACACCCTCGATAAAACTGTGCCGACCGATACGCCACCGCTTTTGGTCAAGGTTGCACCCGACCTGACCGATGATGACATTGCCGATATCGCCGCGGTTGCCAGCTCGAACGCTGTCGATGGTTTGATCGCGACCAACACAACGATTGGTCGCCCGGACAGCCTGATTAATGCATCAAAGTCAGAAGGCGGTGGGCTCAGCGGCAAACCGTTGATGAAACCCTCAACGAAAATTCTTAGCGATCTGTATGTCGCAACCAAAGGCGATGTGCCAATCATTGGCGTTGGCGGCATTATGTCCGGCGCAGATGCCTATGATAAAATTCGAGCGGGTGCATCGCTAGTGCAGTTTTATTCATCAATGGTTTTTGAAGGCCCGTCCTTGCCTGGGCGCATGTGCCGGACGCTCGCGGGATTGTTGAAACGCGATGGCTTTCAGCATGTCGCCGATGCCGTTGGTGCGGATCATCGTTAGCACTACTGTCCGCCAGCTCAGGCATAATGATGGTTCTACGTGAGTCCCTTCTCCCTTGGGAGAAGGGCAGGATGAGGGGCCCCAGAGCGTTCATACCGATCAACGACCCCTCACCCCGGCCCTCTCCCCAAGGAGAGGGGGAATAGCGGTATTGGTTTCCAGCGCCGAATTACCGCACCTCAATCACCTTCTTCATGCTTGGGTGGGCCGAACAGCAATCGGCTAACCACTGATATTGCCATCACAATAAACAAAATTCGGACGATATGATGCGTCGAAACAAACGCGGTATCAATATTCATCGCCAGACTGATCAACGTCATCTCAGCCAGCCCACCCGGAGCAAAAGAAATCCAAAGTGCATGATAATCAAGTTGGGTGATCTCATGCAGGAACGACGCGGCGCCTAAGGCCATACCCAATGTCACGGCCGCACCAATAATCCCGATACCAACAGGGTTGATCAACTGACGGCGTTCAACACCGACAAAGCGGCAACCCACATTCGTACCAATCACAAGCTGCGCCAAATTAACCAGTTCACCCGGTGGTTTTGCAGTTGTGAACCCCATGAAATGAACAACCGCGCTGACAACCATGGGACCAAGCAAAGCCGCGGCGGGGAGCTTCAGACGCTTGGCGACCACATACCCGACGAAGGCACACGCAACCAAAATCAAACTGTCCTGCACGCCCATATCGATAACAGAGCCCATCGGTGAGATTTCAGGCGGCTGATAGCCTTCAAAGATACGAAAATACAATGGGATCAGCATCACCGTGAACATGACGCGTGTCGCGTGAATAAGAGAAATAGCCCGGACATCAACACCATACGATTCGGCAATAAGGATCATCTCGCCAAACCCGCCCGGCGTCGCCGAGAGCACAGCCTCGAATTTCGTCATCTTGCCAAACTTCTGGAATGCCCAGGACAAGAACACCGTGATCACAATCACGAATACGATCAGCACAAGTATACTGATGATCCAGTTCGATGCCTGCTCAAGGACGTCCGGCGTGAATGCACTGCCGAGCATGACGCCCAAAACCGTGATCATGATCGCACGGCTTTTACCTGGCCCTTTAAGACGGGCACCTGCGACCGCGATGCCCGCGGTAAAGAACATCGAGCCGATCATCCACGCGAGGGGAATGCCTGCGAGCGAAAATAGCCAACCACCCAGCGCACCCCACAAAAGGGTCGCTATCATGACGGGGAGGCGTTGTTTCCAATCTCGGGGGTCGGGTTTTTGTGGACGATCTTCGGCTTCTAGGTATTCACTCAAGCGCTGAACTGCTCCTTTAAGACCCGTTCTTCGAGGTTGTGTTCCGGATCAAACAATAGTTTTGGTGCGCGGGTGCGATCCTCAGAAATTTCCACCCGAACAACATTACGCACTTCATTAAAATCTGCCGTTGCACTGACGCGCCGGCTGGCCGGATCATGGACGTCGAGGGTGATTTTGGCCTTTGACGGCAACAACGCCCCCCGCCAGTGACGGGGGCGAAACGCACTAATCGGCGTCAATGCCAGCAAATCATTACCCAACGGTATAATGGGACCTGATGCAGAAAGATTATAGGCCGTGCTCCCAGCCGGTGTGGCAACCAACACACCATCGCAGATCATCTCGTCCATACGAGAAATGCCGTCGACGATAATCTTTAACTTTGCGGCCTGCCGCGTTTCACGCAAAAGCGACACTTCGTTGATGGCAATACTGGTATGCACCTTGTCATCCAGGTCTGTTGCCTTCATCCGCAGAGGATGCATTTCGATCAGTTCCGCCCGGTCAAGGCGCGCCGGTAGATCATCCTCGGAAAATTCATTCATCATGAAGCCGACCGAGCCCCGGTTCATCCCATAAATCGGCACATCACGATCCATAAAATCATGGATCGTATGCAGCATCATGCCATCGCCGCCCAACGCAACGATCACATCGGCCTCGACAGGATCGACTTCGCCATACTGACGGATCAGGCGGTCCTTGGCCTTCTCAGCCTCTGAAGATGGGGCCGCAACGAACGCGATATGTTTAAAGCTCATGTGAAATGCCTTTCCGAGCGTAAACTTAGCGACTTCTGTCAGGTGGAGAAAGCCTGTTGTGGGTTCTCGCCCCCGCGGGCGTGACGATGGTTCTTCGGGAGTCCCTTCTCATTCGGGAGAAGAACAGGATGAAGGGTTCAGTCGCGGTCACTGCGGCGGCACGTCCGTGATCAGGGCCCGACGTTCAACAAAATTAAACACGCTGGCATCCGTTCCATGCAGAACGACAAGTTCAATGTTGGCAACCACCGTCTCTGGCAATCCGGTTTCAATATCGATCAATGCATAGCCTTTTATATTGGCACGCATGGGTGGCGTGATCTCAGCACGGTCCAGGCGGATCGCCAAAAATCGCTGTGTATCAATTTCAGCAATTCCCGCCACGACCCCTTCGACGCGCAACGGCACAGGGCCAGCGTCCCGGAACAGATCTCCAATATCTCGACGCAGAACCGTCAATCTTTGGCCCGTATGAAGTCCCCGCTCCGGCAATTCAAGCACCATTCCAAGCACCGGTTGCATCGCTTCGAGGATATCAATTCGCGCATCCTTCTCTCGTTTGAGCTGCGACTTTCCAGCGGTGTCATCGGGGCCAGCCCGCAACTCCAAGCGGCGAAACGGTGGGATTCGGCCTGTATCAATGAGACTGGCACCCAAATCAGCGAACTGGGCACGATGGACCTTTGTATCCAATCCGGGCAACCGTAACTCGAGTTTCCGGTATCGGCCCAATGGCGTGATAAACGCCTCGATTTCACCCTTGTCCTTGCGTTGAATCTTCTTGGGCCCAAACGTGAAAGATGTCGCCCCACGTTTCATCTTGAGGATGGGGCCATTTTTGCCGGCGCGGATTTCAACGTCACCTGTTGCATTCAGCCGATACAGACCGGGGGCTTTCTCAGGCCCCCAGATAATGTCAGTGACGAACTTTCGCTTCGGCGCTGTGTCGTAGCGGATGCCGACATTCACTGGCGCTTTCAATGCCTGAATGCGATCTGGGTACGGCCGCAGCAGAATTTCGTTAGGATCAACATCAGCAGCAAAAACGGCAGGTGCCAATAAGACACCCCAAGCGACAACGAAAGCCGTCGCCAGGCCTTTAATCACGGACGCGGTGCCGGCGGCTGAGATTTAGATTGTGCCGTCGATGGGGGTGCGCCTGAGAAAGCCCGGGCCAGCGCACTCCCCGTCCCGCCAGATCGCTGATCTTGCTGAAACGCCTGAACACGTTGCCACAATGTTTTCAGACCACGCCACAATTTTGGCAGCACCCACAGCAAGAACAGCCCAAAGACCGCCATCCAGATCAGGAATAGTGTTGGCTTAAACAGCGCAAGCAACAACCCGACAACCACAATGATGTCCTCAAATATTGACGCGAACCAGTTTGAGAATGGTTCCGGCGACGTGTTGATAATTGCGCGCGACCCCATCTTCGCGGCATGCGTGCTGGCACTGACGACACCGCCAAGCAACAACGCTGCAGCAACCTGCCAAGGCTCTGCAACGTCTGAAACGCTGCCCATCGCCAGCAGTGCACCCGCAGGAATGCGGATGAATGTATGCAACGCATCGTTGAGGCTATCGATGCCGGGGATTTTATCCGCGAAGAATTCCAATGCATACAGGACACCGGCTGTGATCAACACGGGTGGCGTCTCAAGCACCTCAAGATCTGTCGGCAAATCAACAACGCCGAGCGCGCCCAGGCTCCCCAGCACCAGGGTCGTGGCATAGAGATTGAGACCACTGGCCCAGGAAGCGCCAAGGGCCAGCGCCAATGCGCTCATTGCGTCCATAGAAAACTCCGTCGCTGGTACTTATACGCTGTCATCATGTTGGCTCCATGATAGCGAACCCATCAAAGCACGTCGATTGCTGTGACGATGATGTAAACCCCGGTGATCAACAGCGCGATAAAGAATACTTTTCTAAAACTGGCTTCTGAAAGTTTGGCGCGAATACGCTGACCCAGCATCATCCCGACGATGGCGGGCAGCAAACCAGTCGCGGACATGACACCTTGATCACTTTTCAACAAATCATTGCCGCCAAGTGCAACCCCGAGCGCCAGTGTTGAGAGCGTAAACAAGATGCCCATAGCCTGAATGAGCATGTCTCGGCTCAATCCGATAGACTGCAGGAACATGACGCCCGGCACGACGAATGACCCGGTCATGCCTGTCAGAACACCATTGATTGTGCCCAGCACAGGGCCCGTCCAGGCCTCTTTCTCCGGTGTGATATTCAGTCGCACGCCTAACAGGCTTATCGCCGCATAGGCCGCGATCAGCGCCCCCAGCAACGCAGACAGCATCGACAGATCAACCCGGGTTAACGCCAGAGCTCCGACCCACACCATACACGTCGCGGTTCCAAAAAAGAGCCATAGTCTCTTGATCAACGTGCGGGCATGCCCACCGACCATCGCCTGCCAAAGATTGGTCACGAACGACGGCACCAAAAGCAACGCCATCGCTTGCGGCAGATCAAACGCGACAGTAAGGATTGCTAAGCTGACCGTCGGCAAGCCCAGGCCAATGACACCCTTTACGGTGCCTGCCAGAAGAAATGTGCCGAAAATAATCAAGAGCGTGGTGACATCAATCATGGGCGCATGCTAATGCGCCAAAAAGGCGGTCACAAGCTTCCTATCGACGGAGCAATTTATCCACGACGACCGACAGCAAAGCGTCATTAATATCGACACCATCAACCCTGGTACCGACCAACGAAGTACAGAGATTCAACCCTGCAATGTCGTTCTCGTGCGCCGCCGTCAGCGCATCCAACGCATCGCCACCGCCTGATGCCAGATCAGCCAGGACGAGCGGGCTTGCCATCCCGACACAATCGACGAGCGGGAACTGCACAACATTGTTAAGCGCTGTCAAAAGCTTTGGTCCCACAAGCTGGGGTGGCGTCGTCGGCCCGGCAGATTTGAGAATGCGCAGCGCAGCCTCATGGTAAAAATCCAGCGCCCAGCGACCTCTTGCCGTAAATATCATGAACGCGTTGTGAACGTTTTTGTATGTCTTCAGCGTATTGCGGGATTTCCCCGGCTGCACCCAATACTCCCGCCCAAAGGCGAACCCTTCGGCGACGTCCGTGACCATCACCCCCGGATTGAAAATCAATGCATCCGCATCGAGCCAAATCACTTTGGCCCAGTTCTGATCCAGCAGAGTCTGGGTCCACTTCAACCGACCGATATCCACCGCCATCTGCTTTCGCGGCCCGGCAACCTCGAGCACCCAGGGCGGGATCATCTCAAAGATTTCATCCCCCTTCATTTGATAGGCAAAGCCGGATACCCGCGCCCAGTCTTCGACGCTTTGACACGCACGTGCAACCGCATCCGAGGGTTTCCTGAGTGGGCGGGATTGTATGACAATGGTGTCAGCCAAGGGTGTTACGCATCCAGATCAACCCGCCGCCCTTCGGTAGATGAAAGATATACAGCCTCAACAATTTTCAGGTTCGATAGATAGTCCGCGGCTGTATTTTCAGGCGTACCGCCCGCGCGCAATGTCTCAAGGACATGCGCACATAACCGATACACACAGTCGCCGCCATAGCCATAATCATTCCAAGTATAGGTCTGAGGCTGCTCATCGTTGCTGCCGTGTGCGCGGGTAAAAAGATTTGCGTTCCCATCGAGGCGCAGCGTACCGCCCGACCCTTCGACGTTCATTTCACCCATTACCAGGCGGCGGTTTTTTGCAGCATGATCGACCAAGCGATTGCCATCAATAACCGCGCGCTGTCCACTTTTGAACGAGAGGATAATGATACCTGCATCCTCACCTTTGATCACCGGGTTGAGACGGCGCAAGTCAGCGAAGACGCTTGCGACCTCACCGAACAATGCGCGAAACACATCGATCAGATGCACCAGCGTCTCATGAACCAATAACCGCGGCATGTCTTGAAAATAGGGCTGTCGATCAAGATATGCGTCAGGCCCCTGACCGTCGCCGGGGCGCAGACGAAACGTCCCTTGATAGATGTCACCAAGAGTGCCCGACGCAATGAGCGCCTTGATCTCTGCGTACCAGGGCTGAAAGCGAAAATTCTCGTGCACAATCAAGGGCACGCCGGTCTCGGCAGCAATACCAGTTGCCTTTTCGGCGTTCTCAAGCGACCCACAGAAAGGTTTCTGACAGATCACCGCAACGCCACGGTGGAGCGCTTGTGTGACAAATTCAAGGTGTGTGGGCGGCGGTGTTACAATGTCGACGAGGTCCGGCGATGTCGTATCGAGCATCTGGCCGAAATCATCAAACACCTCACATGCGGGGAACCCGGCTACGATCGACGTCGCCGCCTCGTAATCCAACGAGCAGATACCCACCACATCGACATCAAGCCGGGACCACGCGTCATAATGAAACTGGCTAAAGAAACCTGTCCCTGCGACCGCGATACGCTTTGTCATATATTTTGTCCTGCGCGCAATTGCCGATCCTGAAGTCCAGCCAACATCACATAGGCCACCGTCGCGCCAATCAGCGCCATAAACATATCCGACTGAGTATCCCAAGGATCGCCTTGCGTCCCCAGGAATGCCTCGGCGTTCTGATCGAGCGCAATCGCCGCCCACCATTCGATCAGTTCATAAAACGCACTGAAAGCCAACGGGATCGAGATACATATCAGAAACAACATCTTGCCGGGCACCAATGGTGTTTTCCGGAGCAGGATTTCCCGGGTTAACAGCGCTGGCACGAAACCCTGCCAGAAGTGCCCGATCCGATCATAAGGATTGCGGGCAAAATCGAACATGTCCTGGAGATAAAACCCGAACGGCACTTCGGCATAGGTATAATGTCCGCCCATGATCAGAATCGGGCCATGAATGAAGATCATCCAAAGCAAGATCCTGCTTAACGGAAACTCAGATCTGGTCATAATCAGCAACGGGGCCGCAATCATCACCGGCAGCACTTCGAGAAACCAGGTTAACCGATCTGTTGGATCAAAAGCGGATAACGCGAGCGCCAAAAGCCAAATCACTACAACCAGCCAAACCTCTCGAGATGTCGCCATACGTCTGCTCCTCAACACCATAGGACCGTCAGTATAACTCTCTCGCCCGGGCTTGCGAGCCCTCTGTGCAAACCCGGGTCAGCCTTGGATCAGCCGTTTAACCGATGTTCGGGAATGTCGGTCAACCCGCGCTTGGATTCTTTCGTAGCCGCTTCCCGCCCCACACCTATATCCGCGAGTTGGGCATCACTCAGCTTTGCAAGTTGATCTCTCTCACGGCGTATCCGAAGCGCCAGAATAAGCCGTGTCAAAAGTTGCGACAAACCACTTGGACGGCGTTCAAGGGCATACTCCAAACGTTCAAGTGCAATTGAAATATTACTCATCATCTTGTTCCTTTTATAGAATTTGCGCGGGAAGACGCGGGTTGAAACACGTCCTCAATCGCTGTTGGAAAGAACATGATGGAAAGCCTTGCATTAGGGAATTGAATTTGTTTTATATAAACTATTATGAATACTAATAGTACACCACTCCCCTTGAGAAACATTGACGTGGCCTTGGCGCGCGCCTTCGTCGCAACCGCTGAGACAGGCGGCATGACAGCTGCTGGACGGTTGCTGAACCTCACACAGGGCGCCGTCAGTCAGCAGATCAAGCGCCTCGAGGAATTGTTACAAAAAGAGCTTTTTGATCGTGAGCATCGGCAACTTACGCTCACATCTGAGGGCGAACGTTTGCTTTTGCACGCACGCCGCCTGATTGCGCTCAATGATGAAATATGGGGATTGATGAGTACGCCCGGATTTGAGGGCAAGGTCCGGCTCGGCGTGCCCACGGACATCGTTCGGGCATTTATGCCTCTTATTCTCCGGAGCTTTAACGAGACCTGGCCAAATGTTCAGATCGACCTTGTCTGTCATTCATCACCCAAGCTGCTAAAGCGGTTGTCGGATGGTGAAATCGATATGACGCTTACAACAGAAACCGTGACGCCTAATAGCGCTGAACGGTTGCTTACAGATGACCTGGTATGGGTAGGCTGCCAGGGCGGTGTTGCTGTCAATGAAAAGCCATTGCCAGTCTCTGTCACCGATGGGGCGTGTACGTTCCGGACTGCTATGCTGGGTGCGCTCGAACAGGGCAAGCGAGACTGGCGCCTGATCGGACCGGTTGGCAACAATGATGCACTACTGGCAACCCTTGAGGCAGATTTGGCCGTGACAGCATTAATGCGGAGCACGGTCCCCAATCACGTAAGTATCCTTGCCGATGATATTGGCTTGCCACGCTTGCAGCCATTCCACGTAAACCTCTATCAGCGCACCAGTCAGACAAACGAGATTGCGAACGAACTGGCAAGCCACATACGTGAGCAATTCAAACGGCGTTTCCAAGCTCGGGTCGCACCGATATACCGCAAGGCAGGCTGAGGCGCGCGCCCGTGGCCATCGATATTCGTGTGCTAACACCCAAGAACGGCCTTACGGCCCATCTTAACGGCCTAGCGCGGTTGCGCCTGCAGGTCTTTAGAGATTGGCCATATCTTTATGAAGGCAGTGATGCCGAGGAAAAGGAATATCTCTCGGCGTTTGCAGAATCTCCCGGCGCTGTTTGTGTCGCTGCCTTCGATAATGACCGTATGATCGGCGCGTCCACCGGGCTTCCATTGCGCGATGAACATGATGAATTCAAGCAGCCATTCATCGACGCCGGTCACGATATCAGCAAAATATTCTACTGTGCCGAATCAGTGCTTTTACCCGCATATCGCAAACAAGGGATATATCGGCATTTCTTTGATGGACGCGAACACCATGCGCGATCATTTGATGCATACACCGAAATTGTCTTTTGTGGCGTTATACGTGACGAAGATCATCCACTGAGACCAAAAGATGCTTCACCTCTTGATCCCGTTTGGCGGCACTTTGGCTACGCGCCTTACCTGGGTCTTACCGCATCCTATCATTGGCGTGATGTCGGTGAAGAAAAAGAAACCCTGAAAGACCTACAGTTCTGGGGAAAAGCGCTTTAACGCCTGCTCATCAACGCCCACAAACAAATGCTGCATCCGCTCAATATCGCATTGTATGGGCCGTCTGCACGCGCTATCACGTGTCAAAATCAAGAAGGACAAATGTGCTCATGACTGACATTCAAAATCCGTCGCTTCCAAAAGACATGATCAAAGTCTTGTTACTGGAAGGGATCAGTGACACCGCAGTCGAGACCTTCAAATCTGCTGGCTACAACAATGTAGAACGTCTGGCTACAGCGCTGGATGGCGACGCCCTTATCGAAAAACTTCAGGAAACCCGCATACTCGGTATCCGGTCGCGGACCCAAGTTACCGAAGACGTGTTGAATGCGACAACGCGCCTCATTGCAGTGGGCTGTTTTTCTGTTGGCACCAACCAGATTAACCTGAACGCGGCTCAACGCCGGGGTGTGCCTGTATTCAACGCACCGTTTTCAAACACGCGGTCGGTGGCTGAATTGACAATTGCGGAAGCCGTGATGCTTTTGCGGCGTACGTTTCCCCGCTCGATGTCTGCGCATCAAGGCGGTTGGGAAAAATCCGCTGTCGGAAGTCGTGAAATGCGCGGCAAGACGCTGGGCATTGTCGGTTACGGCAACATTGGCACGCAGTTGTCGATGCTTGCAGAAAGTATGGGACTTCGCGTGATCTATTTCGACCACACGGACAAGCTCCGCCATGGAAATGTTGAGCCCACATCAAACCTGAAAGAGCTTCTCGCAAACTCGGATGTTGTCTCCCTGCATGTCCCAGACACCGCCGAGACACGAAACATGATCGGCGCTGACGAAATCGCTGCCATGAAAGATGGTGCTTATCTTATCAACAATGCGCGCGGCACCGTGGTCGATATCGATGCACTGGCCGCAGCGATCAAGTCCGGCAAACTCGCTGGGGCTGCGATTGATGTGTTCCCCAGCGAGCCATCATCCAACAAGGAAGCATTCACGTCTCCGCTTCAAGGGCTGGACAACGTCATCCTGACCCCGCATGTGGGCGGCTCTACCGAAGAAGCGCAGGAACGTATCGGCGAAGAAGTTGCGCGCAAGCTGGTCGATTATTCTGATATCGGCACGACCATCGGCGCCGTGAACTTTCCGCAAGCGCTATTGCCGCCACGTCCAAAAGGGACCCGGTTCCTTCAGGTTCAAAAGAACTTACCCGGTGAGTTGGGCCGACTGAACGATGTGTTCGCGAAACGCCAGATCAACATCGCGGGTCAGTACTACCAGACCGAAGGCGATATTGGATATGTGGTTCTGGATGCGGAATCAGCCGTCAGCGACTACGAAGACGTGCTGGCTGAAATTCGTGATCTAAGCGGCACCATACGTGCGCGTCTGGTGCACCGGATCGGGTAACGCATCAGTCTTTCTGATCGTTGTCTTCCCGGTCTTTGTCGGCTTTGGCGTCAGCGGCGAAAATTTCCTCAAGCTCGCTTGCCCAGGCGACCGCAGCCGCTTGAACTGCTGCTTCGTCTTTCGCCTCACCGAATTGCCTGGTCAGTTGTCGCTCGTCGTGTTCACGGAACATCTCGGCAATATGGCGCGCTTCTTTTTCAGGAAATCCCATACTTTCGAGCGTTAACTTTCCCGCCTCAATGCCGGAGTGGAAGGTTTCGCGAATGACGTGCTCAACCCCCTGCTCCATCAACAGATGTGCATGCTTTCTGTCCTTGGCGCGCGCAATAACAGTGAGATTTGGAAACCGTTCGCGAACCAACTCGGCCGTTTTAACCGAGTGTGCAGCATCATCAATGGCCAGCATTAGAACCTTGGCGTCACCCGCCCCCGCCGCAGACATCACATCGAACCGGGTCGAGTCTCCGTAGTAAACTTTATTGCCATACTTGGCGACAAAGTTGACCTGATTGGGGTCGAGCTCAAGAGCTGTAAAGCCGATTTTCTTGGCCCGAAGCATACGCCCAATGATCTGTCCAAAGCGCCCAAACCCGGCAATGATCACAGGATGCTCGTTATGTTCCGGCATCTCGTCGGATGTTTCCAAAGGTGCATCGAACGAGAACCGCTCCAACGCCAGATACAAAAGCGGCGTCACCGCCATCGAGATCGTCACAACCAAGATTGCCAGATCGGCTGGCTCGCGTGCCAGCGCGCCCGCTGTGACGGCGATCCCCAATATCACGAACGCAAATTCTCCGCCTTGGGAGATCGAGACAGCCAAGTAGCGTCGCGCCTCTCCGGCGAGCCCGGCGATAAATCCAAGCCCCCACAACACGGCGGCTTTCAATGCGACCAACCCGACAACAAGCGCAATGACCATGCTAAATTCTGTGGTCAGCAAACCAAAATTCACAGACATGCCGACGGCGATAAAGAACAGACCTAAAAGTAATCCCTTGAACGGCTCGATATCGGCCTCAAGTGCATGGCGGAATTCGCTGTCGGCCAGCAGAACGCCTGCGAGAAACGCGCCCAGCGCCATCGACAGCCCAACCGACTGCATCAACAATGCCGTTCCAATGACCGTCAACAGACCACAAGCCGTAAAGATTTCCCGCACAGCAGATGCTGCGACCAGGCGCAGCACATACCGCAACAAGAACCGCCCAACCACGATTACACCAGCGATGACACCGGCGATGATCGCGCCGTCAATCCAGACCTGAGAGCCGCCCAAAGCGGCGCCTCCAAGAAGTGGGACCAAGGCGATAATCGGGATCGCTGCAATGTCTTGAAACAGCAACATCGAGAACGCTGTGCGCCCATATCGTGTCGTGAGATGACCTTTCTCAGCCATGATTTGCAGCGCGAATGCCGTTGATGACAGCGATAAGGCGAGGCCAATGCTAAGCGCACCTTCCCAGGGCAGACCAAAACTGTAAGCCGCGCCTGCCAATAAACCTGTCGTCAGGAAGACCTGGCTGCCGCCCAGTCCGAATACAGGGCGGCGCATCGTCCATAGTCGTGACGGCTGTAGTTCCAGCCCGATCAGGAACAACAGCAAGACCACGCCAAACTCCCCAAAATGAAGGATACTCTCGACGTCACTGACAAGTCTAAGGCCCCATGGGCCGATCGCCGCACCTGCTGCCAGATACCCCAGCACTGATCCTAGTCCCATACGCTTGAAAAGCGGGACAGCGATCACGGCCGCGGTAAGAAAAATAGCAGTTTGTGCGATCAGCGACATTGTTGCTCCTGAAAAAGTGTGTCTGGAATTCGTGCCATGACCAGCATCGGCATGCAACTGGATAAAGTGCATGACACAAAGACTTCAACTTTTAGCGATCTCGGACGCTCAGATAACAGCTTTTTCCAAGAACGGATCGCCGGTTTCAATTCGGGCATAACTGAACGGCGACAAATCCAGCGTTCTGAATTCTCCATAAGTGATCAACTCAGACGTCCCACGCCCCATTGCGGGTGATTGCTGGAATCCGTGACCGGAGAAACCGTTCACAAAGATGAAGTTCTCCACTTTCGTGTGTGCCCCTAAAATCGCGTTCTGATCGAGCGTATTATAGGCATAGTGTCCAGCCCAGGAATTGATCACCTTTATCGCCTCGAAGTGCGGGATACGATGCGCCAGTGCAGGCCAGACCTTGTTTTCCCAAAGGCCGTGATCCTGCTCAAAATCATCATAGTCGACGGGATGATCATCATCGGGCGGACAGCCAGCGAGATAATACATGCCATCACTTCGGACATGCACACCGCTGGGATCAATTGTTAACGGCAGGTCCCGGTCGAGCGGCGTCTCCGCTGCAAAGATATACGTATAGCGCTTGCGTGGTTCTACCGGAATTTCAATTCCCGCCATTCTCGACGTCAATACAGCGCGAGGTCCGGACGCGTTGACGACCCTGCCGCACGCGATCACGTCGCCACTTTTCAGTGTCACACTCTCAACGCGAGACCCCGCCGTATTCTTTGTCATCGCGACGACTTCATTCTCGATATATTCAGCACCCTTTTCGCGGGCTGACCTTTTGTACCAGTCAAACAGGGTGCCGCCGTCGAAGTACCCTTCATCAATCAGGTTATGGTTGGCACCGACGATGTCGTCCAGATTGTAACAAGGGTAATCACGGGCAAGCGCGTCCGGTGTCATGAATTTAGTGCCGGCACCACACGCCTGTTGAATTTTCTGGGCCGCGCGCAAGGCATCGGCAAAAGCCTCATCGCCAGCCATGTACATGTACCCATAGCTGTGGAATGCCAACTCAGGCACGCGTGGATCATCGCCCAGATACTGCCGGAGGTTTTTTACATAATCTGCTGCGAATTGAGAGATGCGGATATTGATCTCGGCAGAAAACTGTTGGCGCATGCAGCTGTTGGTGTGCGCGGTGGATGTGAACTCGTAGGTAGAGTCCCTCTCGACCACCAATATTGAGCCATCAAAGTCCGGATTATTGCCGAGAAAGCACGCCACTGAGGACCCAATCACGGCACCTCCCACGATCACAACGTCGTAGCTGTCGCGCGATGGTGTGGTTGCGATCCCCGGTGCGTTCATGATGCTTCCTTGACGATGGACTTACGATTTAACGTGTAGCACGAACGTATAAAGATGCCAGAACTTCGCCGCCTCGTCATATGTCTTGCCGTCGTGCCAGGACACGGATCGATAAACGGGCGACAGTCCGGCCTCGTCAATAAGCCTTAACGCCGCATCAAAGTCCGTGACCCGCGCCTTGGGTTTATCGGACCAGTCATCCTGATCCCCCAGCAATGTCACGTATATTAATCCTTCTGGCGCAATCAGAGATTTCAACTTCAACAGATATTCCAATGTTGAGAATGGCACCAGATGCGATATCAGATTGGCGATGACGAGATCATAAGGGTTTGGCGGGTCGAAGGTTTCCAGTGTCGCCTCAAGGAATTCGACGTTCTTGATATCAGCGGTCTCGGGCATCAATTCCGGATCAATCGCGGTCACGACAGCACCGTCGTTGGCAAATTCCTCCGCGACCCACCCGGTGCGCGTTCCCACATCCAGAACCGTTTTCGGGTTCTCGCGTTTCAACGCATTGATAATGAGAAAAGGCGACACCTGTTAAGCGGCTTTACGACAATCGAACATGTAATAGGTATCTCTCCCGGCCGGAACATTGAAATTGATATCATTGTTCCGGGCATCCTCAAAGCCGACACGTGCCATCAAAGTCAGCCACGATGTCCGCGTCAGCACACTATAGTGGTTTGGATTGAGTTCGTGCTTGCAGGGTGTATCAGGGGCCGGCACCTCGGCATAAAACACACCACCGGGTTTCAGGATGCGTGCCATCTCACAAAGCGTGAAGTACGGGAAAATACTGTGCTCGAGCACATGGCGGCACCACACGACATCAAATGTGTCGTCTTCGAATTCCAGGAATGACATGTCCCGCTCGACGATTTCAAAACCATCGTCTCGGCTTTTCTGTGCTTCATCGCCAAATCCGATACCCATCACGTCACAGCCGTGTTCCCGAAATGTGTGAAGCGCCAGACCATGACCACAGCCAACATCCAAAACCTTGGCACCTTTCTCAATACCATAGTGCGCCATGAGTGCAGGGATGGTCTGTTTGATAATGGAGATGTGAGGCTCGCCAAAGGGCTCTGGATATATGTCATCCAGCCGGGCGTCCAGAAACGCATCCAGTCGTTTATAATCGCGCATTGTCGCACCTCCATTCCTCAAAGAAATATAGGCGGCAACTCCTAACAAGGACTTTACGGGAACGTTGGTTTATTCGGACGCTCAGAGTCCGCGCGCTCGTCGAATGGGGTCAGCGCGAACGGATATCAGGTACGGTCTGATTGACTTCCGGACAATTGGCCGGTCAGAAATAGACCTGCTGACACCGCCGGGCCGATCCCCAACGCGAACATCACCGTGCCGACACCGACCACGCCGCCCAAGGCCCAACCGCACAGCACCACGGAAATCTCAATACCGATGCGGACCCAGGCAATCGGCATTTGCGTGACCCGTTGCAAACCGGTCATCAAGCCGTCACGAGGCCCTGCGCCCAGGTTCGCGACCAGATAAATCCCGCTGCCAAGACCAACCAGCAGAATACCGATAACAACTTCGACAACTTGCAACAAATAGCTGTTCGGGGGTGGCAAATGCGGCAATACGAACTCGATCGTCGCGGCAATAATAATGGTATTAAAAACGGTGCCGATCCCGGGGCGCTGACGCAATGGGATCCAGGCCAGTAACACCAGAAAACTCACCGCAAATGTCGTCACGCCGATGCTGGTGCCAGTATGTATGGCGATCCCTTGGGCCAGAACTGTCCACGGGCTGACGCCCATACCAGCGGAGATCAACAATGTCTCACCGAGCCCGAAC
>Ga0189287_100115_pt1 | contig 59385 bp, 63 predicted proteins | sample UW86minimetaG_FD_130319 | JGI IMG/M metagenome (GOLD analysis project Ga0189287, IMG submission 130319) | Marine microbial communities from the Costa Rica Dome - UW86 mini metaG | ecosystem: Environmental > Aquatic > Marine > Oceanic > Photic zone | place: Costa Rica: the Eastern Pacific...
GCTACGCAAGCTAGACCCTTATCTCAACGTTGATCCAGGGACCATGAGCCCTTATCAGCATGGCGAAGTTTATGTCACCGATGACGGTGCCGAGACGGACCTCGACCTTGGTCACTACGAACGCTTTACAGGCGTTGGGGCCAAGAAGTCCGACAACGTGACAACAGGTCGAATTTACTCTGACGTGATTGCCAAGGAACGCCGCGGCGATTATCTGGGCGCAACCATTCAGGTCATTCCGCACGTCACAGATGCGATCAAAAATTTCGTTATTTCTGATATCGAAGACGAAGACTTCATTCTCTGCGAGATCGGCGGCACAGTAGGCGATATCGAAGGCTTGCCGTTCCTGGAAGCTATTCGTCAATTAGGAAATGATCTGGGCCGCGACCGTGCGATGTACTTGCACTTGACGCTGATCCCTTACATTGCCGCTGCGGGCGAACTCAAAACAAAGCCAACACAGCACTCTGTCAAAGAATTGCTCTCGCTCGGTATTCAGCCGGATATGCTGCTATGTCGTTCCGAGCATCCATTGCCCGATGGCGAACGTCGCAAAATTGCGCAGTTCTGTAACGTCCGCGAAGATGCGGTTATTCAGGGCCTTGATGCAAAAAGTATCTACGAGGTGCCCATCCGCTACCACGCTGAGGGAATGGATGATGTTGTTTGTCGCCATTTTGGCCTCAATGCGCCAGACCCCGATCTCACGACCTGGAAAGACATTCATGTCCGCAAAACCAAACCGGAAGGCGAGGTTTCAATCGCTGTGGTGGGCAAATATACAGGCCTGCTGGATGCGTATAAGTCGTTATCAGAAGCGCTTGATCACGGTGGCATTGCCAACAATGTCCGGGTCAAGCTGAACTGGATTGATAGTCAGATTTTTGAGGGCGACACGCCCCTCGATTACCTCGAAGACACGCATGGTATCTTGGTCCCGGGTGGCTTTGGAGAACGTGGTGCCGAGGGTAAAATCCTGGCGGCGAAATTCGCGCGGGAGCGGGGCATTCCTTATTTCGGTATTTGTTTCGGCATGCAAATGGCGGTCATCGAAGCCGCGCGCAACATGGCCGGCATCACCAATGCGAGTTCCACCGAATTTGGTGAAACTGACGAGCCTGTCGTTGGCCTGATGACTGAGTGGCTCAAGGGTAACGCGCTTGAGAAACGCCAGAATGATGGCGATCTGGGTGGCACGATGCGGCTTGGGGCATACGATTGCGGATTGGCAGAAGACAGCCGTGTCCGCGGTATTTATGGTCAGGGCGAAATCTCTGAGCGACACCGCCATCGCTATGAGGTGAATACCGAGTACCGTGAAAGACTGGAAGCATCGGGTATGATGTTCTCGGGTATGTCACCGGATGGTATTCTGCCTGAAATCGTCGAAATCCCTGATCATCCTTGGTTTATCGGTGTTCAGTTCCATCCGGAACTGAAATCGAAACCATTTGATTCCCATCCGCTGTTTACGTCATTCATCCGCGCCGCCGTCAATCAGTCGAGATTGGTGTAACACCTCCTCACCTAACCTCTTCTCCTGATAGGAGGAGAGGGATAAGTAGAACAATGAATAAATACGTGAGTCCCTCTCCACCATGAAATCGGGGAGGAGGTAGTTCGTTTCGCTTAGCTATGACGATGCCAATTTCAAAAACGTGCGATCTTCGCGGAGCAGGAACTTTTCGCGTTGCGCAAATTCATAGTTCTCCTGGCCTAAAGGATCAGCCATCAGACGTTGGCGGTATTCTTCATAAGCCGCCAAGCTCTCGATGTTATATACACCGTACGCCAGCGTGCTTGAGCCCTCGTGTGGGGCGTAATATCCGATAAGATCAGCGCCACAGCGGGGGATCGCTTCGCCCCAGTTTCGGGCATACTGAACAAACTGATCCTTCTTGGTCGGATCGATGTGATATTTGATAAAACATGTAATCATTTTGTGTCTCCGTGGTTGAGACCTGCAATCTGACATATCTCGGAAAGTTTATGCTTCGCCCTTCATCGAAATATGAATGTTTTAGGGATATTCTCGTAAAACCCTTTTCCGAAGCGCCCGAACGCAGTATCAGATACCGCAGCAACAGATGAGAGCCCTTATGAGCGAACAACGCACCGTCAACATTGGCCCCTATAGCCTCAGCAACACAAAACCGCTGACAATCATTGCCGGCCCGTGCCAGCTTGAAACACGCGAACACGCACTAGAGATGGCGGGGGCACTCAAGGCGCTTGGCGACAAGCTCAACATCGGGATCATCTACAAGACGTCCTACGACAAAGCGAACCGCACCAGCGTCGCTGGAGTCCGTGGTATTGGACTCGAAGATGCATTGCCGATTTTCAAAGAAGTCCGTGACGTGACAGGATTGCCTGTCCTAACCGATGTCCATGAACCCGCCCATTGCGCAAGCGTTGCCGAGGCTGTCGATGTCTTGCAAATCCCGGCATTCCTGTGCCGCCAAACCGACCTGTTGCTGGCAGCTGGCCATACCGGCAAAGCGATCAACATCAAGAAGGGCCAATTCCTCGCACCCTGGGACATGAAGAACGTTGTCGCCAAGGTGATGAGCACAGGCAATGAGGCGGTCACCGTGACGGAGCGGGGTGCCAGCTTTGGCTACAACACACTGGTCACAGATTTCAGGGGCCTCCCCACGATGAAGAACATGACGGGCTGTCCGGTTGTGTTTGATGCAACTCATTCCGTTCAACAACCTGGTGGGCAGGGTAGTTCGAGCGGTGGCCAGCGCGAGTTCGCACCGGTACTGGCGCGCGCCGCTGTATCGCTGGGTATTGCAGCTGTATTTATGGAAACGCATCAAGACCCTGACAACGCACCGTCGGATGGACCAAATATGATTCCCATCAATCGCTTAGAGGGCGTTCTTAAGGATTTGATTGCGTTTGATACGCTTGCGAAATCCAGCCCGGCGCCGGAAACGCTCGCTAACAACACTTAAAATTTTTGAGACGACATTAGAGGACATAAAACCATGACTGCCATCATTGATATCACGGGCCGCGAAATTCTGGATTCACGCGGCAACCCGACGGTCGAAGTCGACGTATTGCTCGAGACCGGAGTGATGGGGCGCGCTGCGGTGCCATCCGGTGCGTCAACCGGCAAACACGAGGCGGTCGAGCTGCGCGACGGTGATAAAAAGCGTTATGGCGGCAAGGGTGTCCTGAAAGCCGTTGCTTCGGTCAACAATGAGATTTTTGAAGCGCTTGTCGGTGTCGATGTCGAAGAACAGGTCTTTATCGACCGTTTGATGATCGAACTGGACGGTACGGAGAATAAGAAGCGTCTCGGCGCCAATGCATTGCTGGGTGTGTCCATGGCCTGTGCCAAGGCATCTGCGGAAGAATCTGGCATGCCGCTCTATCGTTCTATTGGCGGATCATACGCGCACGTGCTTCCAGTGCCGATGATGAACATCATCAATGGCGGTGAACACGCGGACAACCCGATCGACATTCAGGAATTCATGATCTTGCCGGTTGGTGCGGACACCTGTGCTGATGCGATCCGTATGGGTGCCGAGATATTCCAACGTCTCAAAAAAGACCTCTCAGACGCTGGTCACAACACCAACGTCGGTGATGAGGGCGGCTTTGCGCCAAATCTGAGTTCAACGACCGAAGCGCTGGATTTCGTCATGAAGGCGATCAAAGGAGCCAAATACAAGGTCGGTAAAGACGTTCTGCTGGGTATCGATGCGGCATCGACCGAGTTCTACAAAAAGAACAAGTACGTGCTTTCCGGTGAAGGTAAAACCTTCGATGCGGAAGGCATGGTCAAGTACTGGGCTGATCTGTGTTCCAAATACCCGATTGCATCTCTCGAAGATCCCATGGCTGAAGACGACTGGGAAGGCTGGAAGATGCTGACCGACGAAATCGGCGATGATGTTCAGCTTGTCGGCGATGATCTGTTCGTGACCAACCCTGATCGCCTTGCTGATGGAATTGAGCGCGGTGTTGCGAACTCAATCCTGATCAAGGTAAACCAGATCGGGACGCTGACAGAAACCCTCGAAGCCGTGTCCATGGCGCACCGGGCAGGGTATTCGACCGTAATTTCTCATCGTTCCGGTGAAACTGAAGATGCAACGATTGCTGACATCGCAGTGGCCACCAACGCGGGTCAGATCAAAACAGGCTCGCTGTCACGTTCAGACCGTTTGGCAAAATATAATCAGTTGATCCGTATCGAGGAAGAGCTCGGCCCGATTGCTTATTATCCGGGTGCCCGCGCGCTCGACTAATTACGCCTTACTTCGAAAAAACCTCCTCAACTAACCTCTCCTCCTAAAAGGAGGAGAGGGATAAGTAGAACTGTGAATAAAACGTGAGTTCCTCTCCACCATATCATGGGGGAGAGGACAGGTGAGAGGGCGTCATACAATACGAACGCTTCATGACACAGATGAACGGGGATGGCCGCGAACAGGAGTATTCAATCTGTGTCTCTCAGATTTATGCCGTCGCCCCGGACCTGATCCGGGGTCTATGTCCGCTCACACATATTCTTCGCAATTGAAGCGTGGATCCCGGGTCAAGTCCGGGACGACGTATAGATGATACCACTCAAAACTTATTCAATATTTTCAGTTGTACCCGTTACACTATAGGCTGAATGCATAAGGTATCCCAAGCATTGGGATATATGTACCGGACATAGCGCTTTGAACCCTAATAACAAAAGCCTCAATAGCCTTCAGCCCGTCGACTCCATCGACGCGGATGGGTATGACGAGACCAAACGATGGCTGCTCAGAAATGGTATCGCCGGTCAGGTTATGGAAACTTTGGCCATTGGTACTTTTTTGACGGCTTTTGCGCTCCATCTTGGCGCATCAAACGCCTTCATCGGCTTGATTGCCGCGTTGCCCCATTTATCAAGCTTAGGTCAGCTTTTTGGCGTCATCATGGTCGAAAAACTCAGAAATCGCCGCCTGATTTGCGTCGGCGCCGCCTTTATCGGTCGTGTCGCGTTGATTGGCCTGCCAGCTGCTGCGATCATTGGCGATCCTCTGATCTCTTTGCCGCTCTTGTTTTTAGCCATTGGTCTTAGATACGGTATGGGCGCGATTGTCAGCTGTAGCTGGAATTCCTGGTTGCGCGACCTTATCCCCGACAGTGAACGCGGCAAGCTCATGGGCCGACGATTGATGTACATGACCGCGATGGGGATGATCGCAAGCCTTGCAGCTTCCGGGTTTATCGATCTATGGCCAAGAATGAGCCCGACCGATATCCGGTTTGCCTATAGCGCACTCTTTGGCGGCGCGGTCGTCGCCGGCTTCATTGGCGTGTATTGCATGGCGAAAATGTCAGAACCAAGGATGCCGCCAAGCGATGGTCCATTGGATTTGCGCCGCCGGTTATCCGAGCCTTTCAAAGATGAAAACTTCCGCAAATTGATGTTCTTTCTCGCATCCTGGAACTTTGCCGCTAACCTTGCAGCGCCATTCTTCACAGTCCACATGCTGACCCGGCTTGGTCTTGATCTTTTTCCGGTCACCATTTTGGCAATGTGCAGCCAGATTGCGAACATGATCGTCCTGCAATCCTTTGGGCGGATAGCTGATCGCATGTCGAATAAAGCGGTCCTTGTTGTTGCAGCTCCTCTGTTTATCACCTGCACATTTGCCTGGATATTTACCACCGCAACGGATGCCCGATGGGCAGTCTTATTGATACTGGCGAGCGTGCATATTCTAACAGGTGTCGCGACTGCCGGGGTGAGCATTGCAACGACAAACATCGCGATGAAACTGGCCCCAGTTGGCAATTCAACGTCTTATCTCGCAACCAATAGTCTTGTTAGCTCTACATCAGCAGGATTGGCCCCCATGATCGGCGGACTGTGTGCTGATTTCTTCGCGCATCAGAAATTGTCGATCCTGTTTAGATGGAACAGCGGAGACCATGATGCGACCTTTGAGACGATCAATCTGGAACACTGGGATTTCTATTTTGTCATGGCGGCAATCATTGGACTGTTCTCGTTGCACCGACTGGCGATGGTGCGGGAAGAAGGGACCATTGATCAGCGCGCTGTGTTGAACGAGGTCTTTACCGACGTTCGAAGAACGATCCGGAACATATCATCAATTGCGGGTCTGCGCGTTGCCGCCGAGTTCCCGTTCCACTTGTTGCAACGGGTTAAATTGCGTCGCAAGCACGAGTAGAAGCGATAACACCTCAAAACGAAAAAGGCCCGCCGAAGCGGGCCTCTCCCATCAGATTCTTTTAGCGAAGATTACGCGGCAGATTTCGCCAGCGCATTCTTGATGCGACGCTTAACACGAACAGCCGATGTGCTCAGCTTGGCGTCTGATGTCTTTTGCAGATATGCATCCAGACCACCATTATGTTCAACGCAGCGAAGGCCATATGCCGTCACGCGGAAACGAATGTTCTGAGACAAAGCATCAGACCACAAAGATGTTGATTGGATGTTTGGCAGAAAGCGGCGACGCGTCTTATTCATCGCGTGGCTCACGTTGTTGCCGCTCTGGACTGTGCGTCCGGTTAATTCACATTTCTTGGACATGGGTTCGGTCCTTATTTAAGGCCCTTGGGCCGTTTATTACGCTTACAAAATACAAAAGGCCGCGCCGGAACGCGAGCCGTGGACGGTCTTTTACGGGCTTGGCCTCTCTCCGTCAAGCGCAAGTGCACACTCAAACAGGGTTTTAGTCGTTCCCGACACGCCATGCCCCGCGCCAATCGTGAGGTGGTAACCACGTGTCATTGGCCAAACGCTCTTCGAGGGCACTCGCCGTCTTTTCATTCACTTCATCAGGCACACGTTCACGCAAGTGCGCGACGGCCTTTCGCCAGAACGAATTCACTGTTTCTATCCGGCTAATAAGGGCGCTAGCAGCCGGGTCCAGCGGAAAGTCACCGGCCTCAAGAACACCATTCGATTTCTTCAATAGATCGCGCGCACGGCCCCATTCACCAGCCAGATACGCCGCGACACTGTCTTGGAACATCTGGATGAACGCGACCGGCAATGGTTCGATATCGATGGTATATATATCTACGGCATTCTGACGCTCAGGAATAAAGATACGATCAATACGCCGACATAGAACCCGGCGATCAGCGCTTAGGCACTTATAAAAGTCCTCACTGATCAGGATATTGGTGCCATACGTCTCGTTCATGCCCTCGAGACGCGCCGCTAACTGAACATTATCGCCGATCAACGTGGAATCAGCCCGATCATCATCCCCAACGGGGCCCGCAACCACTAATCCCCAATGCAATCCAAGGCGGGTGTTGAAGTGTTTTTCATCATCCCAGCCTTCTTTGTCGTGAAAGAAATCGTCCCAAATGCCACCCGCGACCTCAAGCGCTTCAGACAGCTTCCGCATCTCAACGGCGGCATCAAAGGCGGCATTGGCGCTCAGTTTTGGTTCTTCATTGTTGTGGAAATAGGCAAAGATACCTTCGCCCAGGAACTTGTCGATATCACCCCCGTGCCGACTTACGCCGCGGTTCATCTCACCAAGGTATGTCTTAAGAACCGGTAAGATGTCCTTTTCAAGCTCGTGGGTCATGGCCTGGAACCCGGCGACATCTGTAAACATCAAGGACACCGGCGAGCGGGTAGGGATCACGCGTTCACCCTTGGCTTCAAGGAAAGCCCGGCGACTGATAAAGCGGCGCAGGTTCACGATGATAATGCTGATAGCCTCTATCAGCGTATCGATCTCGTTCAGCGACCGGCCTTCACTGTGCGCTTCGTCTGCGCGGCGCTGAATAATCTCATCCGCGTCCTCAAGGCCAGGAATCTCACGCATCTTGGCCAGAATGACATTGTTGGCCTCGCTTAGACGGTCCATGAAGATCTGGCCGACACGATCGACATTCCGGTCAGCTTTCCATCGGACCGCATAGATCATCGCGCCATAGATAATGACTTCCAGCAACGGATCCGTCACATGAATGTAGTTTCCAATTGAGAAATCCCCTAGCATGCTGATCAGGATCAAAATCCCCACAGCATACCAGGTATCATCGCGCCCCATGGCCCTGAGCATCTCTGCGCCCAGCACGGTCTCTCGCGTACCAACTTTTTGAACCAGACCTACTTTTGCGACGGCCCGAACTGTTCTCAGAATTCTTAAAACCCGCGGGTTGGCAACGCCCGTATCACCGACAAAGAATGAGGCACCTGTGGCACCCACGGCCATGATGTTGATCCAGGCTGCAGGTGTCTTGAAATAAGCCATGCCGTACGCCAGCGCGCCGACACAAATATCAAACATAAAGAAAATGCCCATCAGGGCTTCGACCCAGCGTGCAGCCTCTGGCGACCACTGCAGGGTATCGCTGCCTGCCAGCATTTCGAGGAATGCAGCTATAGGGGCAAAAAATACGGCCAAATATGTCGTCGCGAGGTTGAGACGCTCATAGCCCTCGTTCTCGGCCAAGCTAAGCCAAAAACCTTTTTTGTCGTCACCGTCCTGCTTTTTTGCGTCCGTGTCGTCCGCCATATCAATGCGGCCAAACAGGGCGTCATAGCGATCTTCGTTTATTGCGCCGGGCACAGGTTTGTTTTCGGGTGTCCGTTCGGACATAAACTGCCTCACAAGTTATTTGGCTCTCGCTCGCTATAAGCGACGCCACGTAATAGTAAACTCTAAACATCACTTACGTCACTGTCACGGCATCAAAATACAGCCTGAGAGCTTGTCTGAGAGACATCCAGAGAGCACATTAATACACATGGCACGCAGAAAACGCATACACCCATCTCTGATCATCGTCGACGACATCGCGACGCAGCTAGAGGTATGCGATTGGCCTGGGTGTTTGCTGGATGGTGAACATAAGGCCCCAAAATCGCGAGACATGCTGCGCGAATATCGCTGGTTTTGCCTCGAACATATCCGCGAGTACAACAAACGCTGGAATTATTTCGAAGGCATGTCCGACGAAGAGGTCGAGGCTGACCTCAGGCGCGATACTGTATGGCAACGGCCCAGTTGGCCGCTTGGAGACAGAGAAGAGGGAGATATCAAGGGCCCCAAACCCGGCATGGGGACCTTCGGTATTGATCCGGATTACTTTGTCGACAGTTTTGGCCTTTTCGATGAAAAGGACAGTGCCAATAGCGCCCAGGAGATCAGTGCCCCGACCCGCATTGCGCTCGCGATCTTTGGACTATCGTTACCCATCTCAGCGGAGATGCTGAAAGGCAGATACAAAGAACTGGTCAAACGCCATCACCCCGATACCAACGGCGGCACCAAAGAAGCTGAGGAAAAGTTTAAACAAATCCGCGACGCCTATGAAACGCTTCGACAATTTCTTGTGGTTTAATCTCGCGCCACAAAGCGTCCAAATTTGTAACGATCTTGGACAACATCTCATTTCTAAGATTGGCGCACTCAAAAGACGGTATTTACGGCTAAAAATGGCGCTGATACTTGACGCAACAGATGATTGCCCCTAACACGAGAGCAACATAATCCCTATATGGATGACTTCGATAATGAATTGCCGGTCAGCGGGTAGTGACCGGTCAGATAAACGGGAATTCACGTATGACCTCAGACCACCAAACCAAGCCTTTTGCGCAGCAGGAACCTGATACAACCGTATCCGTCAAAAAACTTTTTGGCATTGAGAGCGATATGGAAGTTCCGGCATTCTCAAAGGCCGATAGCCACGTGCCCGATATCGATGAAACATATCGCTTTGATCGTGACACAACGATGGCGATCTTAGCCGGATTTGCCTATAACCGCCGCGTTATGATCCAAGGCTACCATGGCACAGGTAAGTCAACGCACATTGAGCAAGTTGCCGCGCGTTTGAACTGGCCTTGTATTCGCGTCAACCTCGACAGCCATATCTCAAGAATTGATCTGGTTGGTAAGGACGCAATCGTCTTGCGCGATGGCAAGCAAGTCACTGAATTCCGCGAAGGTATTCTCCCTTGGGCACTTCAGAATCCGACCGCGCTTGTGTTCGACGAATACGATGCAGGTCGTCCCGATGTGATGTTTGTGATCCAGCGCGTGCTTGAAATCGAAGGCAAGTTGACGCTTTTGGATCAAAACCGCGTCATGCGCCCACACAAGTTTTTCCGCCTTTTCTCAACGACCAATACGATTGGCTTGGGCGATACGACGGGCCTTTATCATGGGACACAGCAAATCAACCAGGGCCAGATGGACCGCTGGAATATCGTCACAACTCTGAACTATCTCGAGCATGAAGCCGAAGTTGATATCGCAATTGCCAAATGCGCATCTTACAACACCAAAGAAGGTAAGGCGCAGCTGGATGCCATGGTTGAGCTTGCAGATATGACCCGTGCCGGCTTCATGAACGGTGATATCTCAACGGTGATGTCGCCACGTACTGTCATTACCTGGGCGCAGAATGCCGAGATATTCAAAGATCTTGGGTATGCGTTCCGCGTGACATTCCTGAACAAGTGCGATGAATTGGAACGCCCTGTGGTTGCTGAGTATTACCAGCGCGCCATGGGTGAAGAGATGCCCGAATCCGCTGCAAACGCTGTCCTTCAGTAAGGGATTAATTTGACCAAAGAGAACCCCGCAGAACTCTGGAAACGTGTCACGGCATCGACGTTACGCTCGATGGGGCACGCCAAGGATCTCGAAGTAAATTACGGGCAAAGCGCGCCCGGATTGACCTCGGACGCTGCGCATATGCCTGCACCTCAGGCGAACATGAGCCCGGAAGCCATGGCGCGATTTCGGGGCATGTCGGATGCGTTGGCGTTGCGCTTGCGGCACCACAATGCGGACACGCACCGGGACAATATGCCAACGGGTTCTGATGCCCGGCGGGTCTATGAAGCGGTTGAGCAAGTCCGGTGTGAATCCTTGGGGACTCAACGCTTAAGCGGCGCCGGTGATAATCTGCATGCACTTCTTGAAGAACGTTGCCGTGCCAAAGGCTACAATGGTGTCAAAGAGCGCGATGATGCGCTTTTGCCCGAAGTTGTCGGACTGCTGGTTCGTGAGCACTTGTCAGGACGGGAGCTACCGGATTCCGCTAAACAGTTCGTTGAGCTTTACCGCGCTGATATCGAAGAGAAAATCTCTGGCGACCTTGATGATCTGATCAAAGCTGCATCGGATCAGAACGAGTTCTCGCAAGCCGTCAATCGGATGCTCGAATCTCTGGACATGGTGAATGATGATCCGGCCGACGACAGTTCCGACGAAGACGATCAAAGTGATTCCGATGACAGTGAAGACGGCAGCCAGGATGCCGACTCTGCGGACTCAGACGTTGATTCTGATGGATCGATGGCGGGCGAAACTGAAGATTCAGACTCGACCGAAGGCATGGATTTCGATCCCGAGTTTTCCGAAGACGATCTGAACCCGGGTGAAGGTGAAGAAGAGCCAGCAGGCCCAAGTGAGTATGATCCTGACTGGAAACGGAACGATGTCGGCGACAATCAGCCGTATCGTCCTTACACATCCGAGCACGACGAAGTCATTGATGCCGCCGAGTTGTGCGACAATGAAGAATTGACGCGTTTGCGCCATCAACTCGACCAACAACTTTCACATCTTCAAGGTGTCGTCGGTAAGCTTGCGAACCGCTTGCAACGGCGTCTTTTGGCGCAACAGACCCGGTCCTGGGAATTCGATCTGGAGGAGGGTGTTCTTGACGCTGGGCGTTTGTCTCGTGTCGTGAGCGACCCCGTTGCGCCACTTTCGTTCAAACGCGAAACTGACACCGATTTCCGCGATACCGTCGTGACCCTATTGATCGATAACTCGGGTTCCATGCGGGGCCGACCCATCACCGTGGCTGCCATGAGCGCTGATATTCTGGCGCGAACCCTGGAACGTTGTGGTGTAAAAGTTGAAATACTAGGGTTTACGACACGCTCGTGGAAAGGTGGCTCGTCTCGCGAAATGTGGGTCGGGCAGGGCAAGCCCAAGAACCCGGGCCGTCTGAACGATCTCAGACACATCGTCTATAAATCTGCTGATATGCCATGGCGCCGCGCGCGGCCAAGTCTTGGCCTTATGTTGCGTGAAGGGCTACTCAAGGAAAACATCGACGGTGAAGCGTTGATGTGGGCACACAATCGCCTGCTTGGACGCCCTGAACAGCGCCGCATTCTAATGGTTATTTCTGATGGTGCGCCTGTTGATGATGCAACGCTGTCGGCGAACCCCGGCAATTATCTGGAACGTCATCTCCGCGAAGTCATTCACTTTATCGAGACAAAATCCGACGTTGAATTGACGGCGATTGGTATTGGTCATGACGTGACGCGTTACTACAAACGCGCTGTGACGATCATTGATGCCGAGGAACTCGGTGGCACGATGATGGCGCGCCTCGCGGAATTGTTTGATGAAAACTCCGGCCAGCAGATGACTCGTCCCGGACGCCGCGCGGGTTGAAATCCTTTCATATTCAATAAAGACAACCTCCTCACCTAACCTCTCCTCCTTCTAAGAGGAGAGGGATAAGCCAGAATGTGCATTAAGACGTGAGTCCCTCTCCACCACGTCATGGGGGAGAGGACAGGTGAGGGGGAAGTTCTTTATGACCGATACACAATCATTGCCGTGCCGAGGGCGTCGTCAGGGTGAACGATAATCCCGTCCTCCGTCTCAAACACACGCAGGCCACAATTGTGAAAGAACTCGGCTGACTTTTCATAGTTATCAGCTCTGAACCCAATGGCGGCTGTGTAGGGTAAGCTTGGCGGCGTGAAGTCAGGTATAATCTCGGCCAGGCGATTTTTCGTCACAAATCGAAGACCACCACGGTTACACACAACGGCCGACTCATAGTCGTCAATTTTGACAGCTTTTTGCGACAACAATCTTGCCATGTTCTCAGCAGACTTGACCGGGTTATCGACACAAATCACGCCATCGACCATCCCCGTAATGCCGTTGTCACGCGCCAGATAGCGGTCCTGCCACATCAAGTCAGGCGTGTGCTGAGTGAGCACCTGAATTCGACCCTCAGGGATTTCATCAAATGCGGCACGGATCACACTGAATTTCACCTCGTCGTCTGACCCGTCCGCTGCTTCGACGTCACGACGTAGCTGGACCATGGGCTGCAACCGAAACCCGTCATCCGTGATACGTTTGTGTGCGGCCTCGGCATCCGGATCAGAGAACGCCAGCAAATGGACGCCCGTGTATCTGTTCAAGCGCGCACGCAAATCCTCAACCACCGGCGCCATAATGTCGCCCGCCTCACATAACAATTCGATGTATCCCGAACCCAGCATAGCCAAGCGGTTTGCGGTTCCCTGTGGAACCCGCTCTCCGGTTTCCGGGTGGCGGTTTCCATGCACGGAGTAGGGGGTAAGCTTAAAACCTAACTTTTCAAAGACGTCGGATGCCGCATCCATATCACGCACAAACCATGCGACGTGATCAAAGAAGACTTCATCGTCGGACGGCACCTGTCGATCCGGCAATGGAAACAGTTCAAGAGGGGATAGATCTTCCATAATGTCACTTTCAGTTTCGATTGTTAAAAGGCAATCCGTCGAAGGGGGGTACCCAAGATGACCTAATTTTCCGGTCTGCCATTCTCTCGATTGTAGGTGAACGCAGTGTGTTCTTCGAGATAACTTATGTCATGAATGGCAACCGTATCGTCGGATATCAGGACAGCAGCATACGCAGGCATTTCACGGTTCGACACCAGCGGTTTGTCCACATTGATATCAGCCACGACCTGATGCGCGGTCGACTTTACGGTCGAAAAGGGGATGCCCCGCCAACTGCCATGAAACGACCGATGCATGTGACCAAAGAACAGATGCCGTACCTTGCCTGAATGCGATGTCAGAACCTCCCAAAGCTCATCGCTATTCTGCAACCGGATATTGTCGAGTGCCTGAATGCCGTTCAGCATTGGCGGATGATGCATAAACAGAAATACGTCTTTGGTGGATTGGCCCAATTGCTCATCGAGCCAATTCAACTGTGCGCGATCAAGTTGACCTGCGTGCGTGCCTTCAGTGAGGGTATCAAGGGCTACGAACGGCCCAACCTCGGTGTCCAGGACAAAGCAGGCATGCCCAGAAACCTCTGAAGCTGCATGCGGCAATCCTTCAAAGTACGCATCCCTGTCGTCATGATTTCCGATCATCGGATGCCAGGGCATCGTCAATGCGCCTAAAATTTCGCGAGCTCTGTCGTAGGCACCAGGTTCCGCCCAATGCGCAATATCGCCTGAAACGATTACAAATTTGGCGTCACCATGGTTTGCATTGATTGATGTGACGGCATCTCTAAGACGCGCATCGACATCAATTTCAAATAAGGAGCCAGACGCTGTTAAGTGGGGATCGGTCAGATGTATAAATTTCATGGCGCAATAATATCCAGAGTTTGTGTGCCTCGTCATTTGAAATATTCAAAACATGAACGGAACTTCACTTTACGAGATGCCCGACAACGCCAATACTGGGTTATGGGAATTTTTCGCTATTCAGTGACAGCGCTGGCCGTGCTTCTTGTTTCTACGTCGCTCAGCATTGCTGAGAAGATCGACGTTGAGGCGACTTCCATCCCATTCATTGACGGTGCAGCTTCTCAAACCAAAGTCGGTAAACTTGAGTACCGTGGGGGATTGCACCTGACATCAGCAAACCGTCGGTTTGGCGGATTCTCGGGCCTGGGCATCAGCGCCGATGGCCAGCGAATGGTCAGCGTCTCGGACGGTGGCACATCCTATTCGGCAAACCTTGAGTACGATGCAGCGGGCAATCTTTCAGGATTGACGTCGCACGATCTCGGCGCGCTTTCGGATTTAGATGGATCACCCGTCGCCGGTAAACGCTGGTCCGACGCAGAAGCCATGAGCCCAGGCGTCGAAGGCGAGATCATCGTTGCGTTCGAGCGTGATCACCGGCTTTGGCGATACGATGCAGGTGCCACGGCACCGCGTGTGCTGCGCCCGCCCGCAGAACTTGGCAACATGTCACCGAATGATGGCATCGAAGCGTTGACGTTACTCAATGACGGAAGGCTTTTTGCGATTGCCGAAGGCTCCCCGGATGAACCTTCAAGTGTCGCCTGGGTCAGCCGACGCGGCGGCTGGGACGTGCTGATTTATAATGCAGATGACGGTTTCCGACCAACGGGTGCTGCGACAATGGTGAACGGTGATGTGCTCGTTTTAGAGAGATACTACACACCACGCGCAGGGGTGCGGATCAGGATCAAGCGCATCAATGGCGACGAAATCCAGGCAGGTGCAGAGCTCACGGGAGAGCTTGTAGCGCAGATGGCACCGCCCATGAATGTCGATAACTTTGAAGGCATTGAAACACGACGAGACAAAGCGGGACGAACGCTCGTATATCTGATTTCGGATGATAATTTTAGCAGCGACCAGCGCACACTTTTGATGATGTTCGAATTGAAAGATTGATGGGCTTACTTTAATTTGAAATGAAATGCTCCCTATGATTTTAAAAACTTTCAGGACACGCGGTTTAGGGATTTTTTTGCCCGCCATCTTTGTGGCCGTTTTTGCCACCGTGTTTTCACTCACACCCTATAGCGCCTCTGCCGAGGACCGGGTTCAGTTCACGCATCGCGGTGTTTTGATTTCCGGTCTACCAAAGCCCAGCGATGTCCACTTTGACATTGATATCACATCAGCAAAGGACGGTGCTGAGTTGGTCCGGGACGCGCTGGATATTCTCTATGCCGGATCTTCGTTCAACGCCAAAGCGATCGAGCGCCTGAAGGCCGCTGGTAATGTCGTGATCATTTACGACCCGACCTTTCCGCGCCGAGAATTGAGCAAGATTACCATCGCAGCATTCTGGCCCGACTATTATCAGAAGGACGGAAGCGCGAAAGATTTTCTGACCATCGTCGGACGCTTCGGAGGCAAATGGTCCGCGAAGGAACTGGCACCCGTCTTGGCCCATGAGTTAACCGGCCATGGCATGCAGCATTTGCGGGGCCGTCTTGAACATGTGCGCGAGGTTGATCTGGAATGCGAAGCCTACATGTATCAGGAACAAGCCTATCAGGACCTGGGCTTTGGTAAGAGTACGCGAGAGATCATTTCTTTTCGACAAACGCTTGAACGACACTGGTGCGCAGATTTCAAAAATTGGCAAAAGAAAAACCGTCCGGCGAACGCTAAGTTCTGGAACCAACTGCACCCGAATATCCCAAGACTTCTGGATGACTATCTTGTCTACATCGATGCTTTGCGAAAAAGCGGTGTTGCAGGGAAAGCAATCAGTCGCGCGAAAGCAGCCCAAAGCGGCATGACGGATAAACAGATCTCACTTTTATCCAAAAGCGAAGACCCGGTTGCCCACTATCAATTGGGACAGCTATATGCCCGTGGCATTGGGGTTGAGGAAAACAAACAAACTGCGCTGATCTGGTTTGAAAAGGCCGCAGAGGCAGGGCATTCAAAAGCACAGTTCGAACTTGCCCGAATATACTGGAAAGGGGACGGTGTCGCCGCAGACAAAGTCTTGTCTGCGCAGTGGGCCAAGGCTGCTGCTGAGAAGCACGTTACCGAGGCCGAATACCTCTATGGTGCGATGCTGGTAAACGGCGACGGTGTGAAGCGTAACCTCCCTGAAGGGATCGATTGGATTACCAAAGCATCCCAAAAAGGCCATAAAGGTGCTATTGCCGCACTTAAGAAATTGAAGGCAAACTAGGGTCCATGCAGGAGAATTCTAGATGAGCCCAAGAACTGTCATTTTCGTTGTGTGCGCGATCGCCGTAACAGGCCTTATTATCTATCTGGCAAATCGATTTCCCGGCTCCCTCGACAACAACATTGATCAGGCGCGGCTTATTCAAGCCGTCACGCTTGTGGTGTTGATCGGTGCGGGATTGGTGTTCTCTCCACGTTTGAACCTGAAGGGGGCCTTCAAGTATATCGTCATTTGGGGTCTTGTCGGATTGGCTGTGTTTACGGCGTATGCGTTCCGGGGCGAGTTCTCACAAATAGGCACACGTATCAGCGGAGAGTTGCTTCCATCTCAGGGCATTCAGAGCGGGCAGGGTGAAATCACTATTCGCCGAGGGTCAGACGGACACTTTCACCTCAGCGCAGACGTGAACGGCACAAACATCCGCTTCCTCGTAGATACCGGTGCAAGTGTCGTTACCCTGAGCAGGGAGGATGCCGCACGGACCGGTTTTGATATCCAGAACCTTGAGTTTACACAGCAGTATCAAACGGCCAATGGGACGGCATGGGGCGCGCGTATCCGTATTGATGACATGTCCGCGGGACCGATCCGGGTCTCAGGTGTTCGCGCAGCTATCCTCGATAGCGACATAGGGTCATCGTTGCTCGGTCTCAGTTTTCTGGACAAACTTTCCGAGGTGTCTGTTCAGGGCGACACGATGACGCTTAGGCAGTAATGCATACAGGTGTTCATGAATATAAACGGGAAGTGCCCGCTTTCGTGAGAATGACGCACATTTAAAAACTAAGCTTTTCACTCTTAAATCTCAGCCCCTCATCCTGTCGTTCTCCCAAGTGAGAAGGCACTCACGCACCTAATTCACCTTTCGAGCGGATAATGCGAAAGGGATACTTTTTCTTCGACAATACTTTCTTAACCAAAGACTCTAACGGCTTATTAAGAGTTGCCGGTGCATATTTCATTCAAGGTTGGGACTTGGGATCAACACAGAAGGTGACATAAGGATTCCCTCTGTCCATGGGGCTTATTGAAGAAATACGCAGGCGTGCGAAGCATGTCGTCGGTCCGTTGTTTGGAATCGTCGCAGTTTCATATTTTGCCTACCACACGGTTCACGGAGATCGGGGCGTTCTTGCGCTCGTTCAGATGCGCGAACGTGTGTCTGACGCAGAACGCCAGTTAAACAGGCTTGTTGTTGAGAGGGACTTATGGAATGCGCGGGTCAAGCTGCTGCACCCTGACAGTATCGATCGGGACATGCTCGATGAGCGGGTCCGCGTGATGTTGGGATACGCCCGCGCCGACGACGTCATCGTTTTGAATTTAAACAAAGAGTAGCAAAAGGAGAAACCTCATGGCTTCACTCTCAGATAAACTACAACCACCTTATTATGCTGCGATCATCGATAATAAACTGCACAACAGTATCGACGAGCCTGCAAACGAAAGTGATCAACTGGTAACGCTGGCAGTCCGTCGTCCAGGCTTCCTCGGATTGGAAACCACACGTGCCGCTGACGGTCGTCCGGTCACCGTGTCTTACTGGCGCGATCTTGAAGATGTTGAAAGCTGGCAGTCAGCCGGCGGTGCGGTCGGGCAGAACGCCATGTCGCTTGAAGTTTGCCGTGTCGCGAATTCAAACGACAAAGAAATCCATATCAGCTGAGGAGGCTATCATGGCCAGATTTGATCCCAGACGCGATCCACCATACTACGCTGTCATAAGTCGTTCGACGCCTCCAGGGCTCGACGCCGGACAGTATCTGGATGCAGGCGAGCAAATGATTGGCCTTGCCGCTGCTGAACCAGGATTTCTGGGGTTCGAAGACGTCACGGATCCTGACGGTCTGCCGTACACAGTATGTTTCTGGAGCCGCCCTCAATCGCTACGACGTTGGCGCGCTGACGTTCAAAATCATATTCCGCCCAAGATCAATGCAGACGATGTTATCTGTTTTGAGGGGTGTTACTGGCACTGGCTAACAGATGTCTTTGAAGCGGTTGCACGTGTGGATCGCGAGAATATTGTGCCTGTTCAGTTCGGAGAGAAGGCAGCTTAACTTATATTAAGTTATCTTTTTGTGTTTTTTGGCGTAAAAAAGCACTTTTGACGCGACTTCTCTTGTGCCAATCATCCAATTCGCTTACTTTCTCATTATTGAGAGCGGTAATTAGCCGCCACAAATGACATTGGGAGAGAGTGATGGCGAAAACGTCGAAAACCGGCGCCAAGAAGTCGACCAAGTCCAAGTCTGCTTCAAAATCCAAATCCAGTTCCAAATCACCTGCAGCCTCTGGCGATCAGCTGATCAGCTATTACAGGGATATGCTGAATATTCGGCGTTTCGAGGAAAAAGCTGGCCAGTTGTATGGCATGGGCCTGATTGGCGGCTTCTGTCACCTTTATATTGGTCAAGAAGCCGTGGTCGTTGGCATGACACAGGCGGGAACGTCTGATGACTCGGTTATCACTTCTTACCGTGATCACGGTCATATGCTGGCCTGCGGCATGGACCCGAAAGGCGTTATGGCAGAACTTACTGGTCGCCGTGGCGGTTACTCCAAGGGTAAGGGTGGCTCCATGCACATGTTCTCGCGCGAAAAGAACTTTTTCGGCGGTCATGGCATCGTGGGTGCGCAAATCCCGCTGGGTACTGGTCTCGCTTTCGCGCACAAATACAAAGAAGACAATGGCGTTTGTCATGCCTATATGGGCGACGGCGCGGTCAACCAGGGCCAGATTTACGAGAGCTTCAACATGGCGGCACTTTGGAAGTTGCCTGTCGTGTATGTCATCGAGAACAACAAGTATGGCATGGGCACATCGATTGAGCGTGCATCATCGAACGTCGAACTGTCTGAACGCGGTAACGCGCACGACATACCCGGACAATCCGTGAATGGCATGGACGTCCTTGATGTCGTTGAGAAGGGTGGTGCTGCCCTCGACCATGCGCGGTCTGGCAAAGGCCCAATGATCCTTGAGATGAAGACATACCGCTATCGCGGACATTCAATGTCTGATCCCGCGAAGTATCGCTCCAAGGAAGAAGTGCAGAAAATGCGCAAAGAGAGCGATCCGATCGATAACCTTCGTCACACAATCCTCGAAGGAGATTATGCGACCGAGGATCAGTTGAAAGACATCGACAAGGAAATCAAATCGATTGTCACCGCCGCTGCCGAATTCGCGCAGCAGAGCCCCGAGCCGGATGAATCGGAACTGTACACCGACATCCTTAAAGAAGCTTGAGCACAATTTACCCGAAAAAAGGTTGAAATCATGGCCACACAGGTACTGATGCCGGCGTTATCGCCAACAATGACTGAGGGAAAGATCGCAAAGTGGATGAAATCCGAGGGCGACACTGTCGAAAGCGGTGACGTGCTCTGCGAAATTGAAACAGATAAAGCAACAATGGAAGTCGAGGCTGTCGACGAGGGCAAACTCGGTAAAATTCTCGTGCCAGACGGCACTGAGGGTGTTGCCGTAAACACACCGATTGCCGTTCTTTTGGAAGACGGTGAAGACGCCAGCGCCATCGATGCTGCGTCATCCGGCGGCAATGCCGTTGCAGAGGCAACGCCTGCCGAGGAGCCTGAATCCTCATCAGATGAGGAATCCTCCGCACCCGCGCAACCAAAAGCGGCGGAAATTGCCGCCGAGCCTGATTATGACGGGCCCATGAAGACGCAAACTGTGCGTGAAGCGCTTCGTGACGCCATGTCCGAAGAAATGCGCAAGGATGACACCGTCTTTTTGATGGGTGAGGAAGTCGCAGAGTATCAGGGGGCTTACAAAATCTCGCAGGGAATGCTGGCTGAATTTGGTGAAAAACGCGTGATCGATACGCCCATCACTGAAATTGGCTTTACGGGCCTTGGCGTGGGGGCTGCCTATTACGGGCTCCGTCCAATCGTTGAATATATGACCTTTAACTTTGCCATGCAGGCGGTTGACCACATCATCAACTCTGCCGCTAAGACATTGTATATGTCTGGTGGTCAGATGGGTTGTCCTATCGTTTTCCGGGGTGCCAATGGTGCTGCGGCCCGCGTTGGTGCACAGCATTCACAATGTTATGCGTCCTGGTATGCAAACTGCCCAGGCCTCGCTGTGATCGCTCCATGGTCCGCGGCCGATGCCAAAGGATTGCTGAAAAGCGCTATTCGTAACCCAAACCCGGTCATCTTCCTCGAGAACGAAATTCTCTATGGTCAGAGCTTTGAGCTGCCAGATACAGAAGATTTCACATTGCCGATTGGCAAAGCGAAGATTGAGCGTAAAGGCGCTGATGTCACAATCGTCGCTTACTCAATCGCGGTGGGGATCGCTCTGGATGCTGCACAACAGCTTGCTGAAGAAGGCATTGATGCCGAGGTGATCAACCTCCGTACAATCCGGCCAATGGACACCGCGACTATTATTGAGTCGGTGAAAAAGACCAATCGTCTGGTAAGCGTCGGCGAAGGCTGGCCAACCTGCGGTATCGGCTCAGAAGTCTCTGCCGTCGCGATGGAGCAGGCCTTTGATTACCTCGATGCGCCGCCTGTGCGTGTCGCTGGTGAAGATGTGCCGATGCCATACGCCGCCAATCTCGAAAAGCTTGCGTTGCCGAAAGCGCCGCACGTTATCGAGGCCGTTAAATCCGTTTGTTACGCATAGGGAGGACGCAACATGCCCATCAAAATTCTGATGCCAGCGCTTTCTCCGACAATGACGGAAGGCAAGTTGGCTAAATGGCTCGTAAAAGAAGGTGACGACGTCGAAAGTGGTGACGTCCTTGCTGAAATTGAAACCGATAAGGCGACGATGGAAGTCGAAGCTGTCGATGAAGGTAAAGTCGGGAAAATCGTCGTTGATGAAGGCACAGACGGTGTTGCCGTGAATGCGGTGATTGCACTGTTACTCGAAGATGGCGAAGACGCCAGTGCCCTGGACGATGCCGATACGTCGTCATCTGGTGGTGGCGAGGCGAAAGCCGAGGCAGCGCCGGAGCCCACTGAAAAGAAATCAGAAGAGAAAGCTGACACTGAAAGCGATAAAAAAGCTGACACAGCCGCATCTTCTGCATCAGCATCAAAAGAAACGGCCGGTCCTGCACCAAAAGGCAGCGATGGTGACCGTGTCGTCTCAAGCCCACTCGCGCGCCGTTTGGCGAAGATGGAGGGTATCGATATATCGCAGGTTTCTGGCTCAGGACCACATGGTCGTGTCGTCAAACGAGATATCGACAAAGCTGTCGCCGAAGGCACAGGTAAAGCACCTGCGGCTGACAAAGCTGCGGCGCCGTCAAGCAGTGCTGCGGCATCTGCGCCAGCGACACCACCAGCCGGCATTGACGAAGCGATGCTGGGCTTGTTGCCTGAGTATGAGGCTGTCGAGAACTCTGGCATGCGCAAAACCATCGCCAAGCGGCTCACGGCGTCTGCGCGCGATATCCCGCACTTTAACGTCAGCGCAGATATCGAGTTGGACGCACTGATGGCGCTCCGCAAGGAACTCAACGGCCGTGAAGGTGCAGATTACAAAATCTCGGTAAACGATTTTGTCATCAAAGCTGTGGCGTTGTCTTTGAAACGTCAGCCAGACTGCAACGTCGCTTATACCGACAATGCAATTTTGCGCTTCAATCGTGCCGATATCTCGATGGCTGTGGCTGTTGAAGGCGGATTGATCACGCCAATCATCAAGGACGCGGGTGCCAAAGGACTGGCGACAATCTCGTCAGAAGCCAAAGAACTTGCCGGTAAGGCACGTGAAGGGAAACTGCAGCCCCAGGAATATCAGGGCGGCACGTTCTCGATCTCCAACCTCGGTATGTTTGGCGTCTCGTCATTCAATTCGATCATCAATTCACCACAAGGCGGTATTCTGTCTGTCGGTGCCGGGCAACAACGCCCGGTGGTCAAGGATGGCGCACTGTCGATTGCGACAGTGATGACGATTACGCTGGCTGTTGATCATCGCTGTATTGATGGCGCAGCGGCAGCGGCCTTCGTCAAGGAACTCAAGGGGATTCTCGAAGATCCATTGCAATTGATGCTGTGAGTTCACGGGCATGGAGAAAGTTAATTTCGACGAGAAGTTTGCCCAATTTGACGAGCACTGGCGACCAAAGATTGTCGCAGAGTTTGATGATTACGACATCAAACTGGTGAAGGTGGAAGGGGATTTTGTCTGGCATAAACATGACGATGTAGACGAGGTTTTTATCGTCCTCGACGGACAGCTTGATGTGGACTTTCGCGACCGCCGCGAAACACTGACAAGCGGCGAAATGATCGTTGTCCCACGAGGCGTTGAGCACAAACCTCATGCATCTGCTGAATGCCGGATGATGCTCCTTGAACGAAAAGGCGTCGTGAATACGGGCGACGCCGAAACGAATAAACTGACGGCTCCCGGAGAGGTGAGAATATAAAATGGCAGATACAAAATTCGATGTGATCATCATTGGTGGCGGCCCAGGTGGCTACGTTACTGCAATTCGCGCGGCACAACTTGGTTTCAAGACCTGTGTCATCGAAAAGGAACACATGGGCGGTATCTGCCTCAACTGGGGATGTATACCTACCAAGGCATTGCTGCGCTCTGCCGAGATTTATCACAACATGCAGCATGCCAAGGATTACGGCCTTTCTGCTGATAACATCAGCTTTAAAATCGCCGATGTCGTTGGTCGCTCGCGCGGTGTCTCAAAGCGCCTGTCCGGTGGCGTCGAACATCTGATGAAAAAGAACAAGGTGACGGTCGTTGACGGCAAAGCCAAACTGAACGGCCCGGGTAAAGTCGATGTTACCGGAAAAGACGGCAAAGCCGCCGGAACGTACACAGCTGACCACATCATTGTCGCAACCGGCGCGCGCCCACGTTCGCTGCCAGGTATCGAGCCTGATAAGAAACTAATTTGGACATACTTCGAGGCCATGGTGCCCGAGACCACGCCGAAAAGCTTGCTGGTGATTGGTTCTGGCGCGATTGGTATCGAGTTTGCGAGCTTCTATCAGACCATGGGCGTCGACGTAACTGTCGTCGAAGTGATGAAACAGATCATGCCGGTTGAGGACGAAGAAATCTCAAAGATGGCGCGAAAGCAGCTTGAGAAGAATGGCCTCAAAATCATGACCGAGACCAAGGTCACAGCCGTCAAAAAGGGTTCGGATAACGTCACTTGCACCATCGAAGATAAAAAGGGCAAGACCACGGAAATCACTGTCGATCGGGTGATCTCGGCTGTCGGTGTTCAGGGCAACATCGAAGATATCGGCCTTGAGACAACCAAAATCAAAACGGACCGTGGCTGCATTGTTGCTGACGAGTATTCACGCACCGACGAGAAGGGCATCTATGCCATCGGTGACGTGGCTGGCCCGCCAATGCTGGCCCACAAGGCAGAACATGAAGGCGTGATCTGCATCGAAAAAATCGCCGGCGTCGAAGGCGTGCATCCGATGGACAAGGGTAAAATCCCTGGCTGTACCTACTGTAACCCGCAGGTGGCCTCCGTGGGTCTGACCGAAGCCAAAGCTATCGAAGCTGGCTATGAAGTCAAAGTCGGCCGGTTCCAGTTCATGGGGAATGGCAAGGCGATCGCGCTAGGTGAAGATCAGGGCATGATCAAGACGGTGTTCGATAAGAAAACCGGACAGCTCTTGGGTGCCCACATGGTCGGTGCTGAAGTCACCGAGCTTATTCAGGGCTTCGTAATTGCGATGAACCTGGAAACCACAGAAGAAGACTTGATGCATACTGTGTTCCCGCATCCAACCCTCAGCGAGATGATGCACGAAAGCGTCCTCGACGCTTACGGGCGCGTCATACACATGTAGGCTGTCAGAATGACCATATCCCTCAAGCCGCTTGACCGGGAAGATAAGGACGGTTGGCTTGAGCTGTGGCAGGGGTTTCTGGACAATTATGGCGAAAATGCCTCGGCGCATTTGACGTTCTCAACGTTTGATAAGCTTGTCACTCTGGAGCATCCACTTCGCGCCCGCATTGCCGTTGATGAGGACCGCCGGATCGTTGGTTTCATCCACTATTTCCTGCATGACTCGACCTGGCATACGCGTGAGTCATGCTTCATCGAAGACCTATACGTTGCCAAGGATATGAGGCGGCAGGGGATAGGGCGACTTCTTTTGGATGACGTTGCCCGGGTTGCAGGTATCAACCGTTGGAGCCGCATGTACATGGCAGTCCCGGGGTCAGACGAGACTGCATTAAGTTTTTTTGAGACCGTGTCAGAAGAAAAAGACTGGGTAATCTTTGACCACAAACTTTGACATGCTCCCCCGAAACGACCACATATTTGTAAAGAGAATACCGCTTAAGGAAAGACAATGAGCAAAGTTGAAAACTTGAACCGCGTTCGACATCCGGAAAAGGCCAACAAGCCGGAAAACCAGCCTATGCGCAAGCCAGACTGGATTCGGGTTAAGGCGCCAACATCAGAGGGCTATCATGAAACCCGTAAGCTCATGCGGGCACGCAGTCTGGTAACGGTATGCGAAGAAGCCGCTTGCCCAAATATTGGCGAGTGCTGGTCGAAGAAACACGCAACCGTCATGATCCTCGGCGATATCTGTACGCGTGCCTGCGCGTTTTGTAACGTCGCAACAGGCAAGCCGAATGCCGTTGATCCGATGGAGCCGGAAAATCTCGCCATATCAGTGGCTGAGCTCGGGATGAAGCACCTTGTGATCACTTCAGTGGACCGTGACGATCTGGACGACGGTGGCGCAGATCAGTTTGTCAGATGCATCGAGCGTATTCGTGAAACAACGCCCGAAACAACGATAGAAATTCTTACGCCAGATTTCCGTGAAAAGCCCGGTGCGCTTGAAAAAGTCATTGCCGCGAAACCAGATGTGTTTAACCACAATCTTGAAACCGTACCACGGCTTTACCCGTCAATCCGGCCCGGTGCGCGCTATTTCCATTCGTTAAAACTTTTAGATACGGTAAAGCGTGAAAATCCATCGATCTTTACGAAATCAGGGATCATGGTTGGATTGGGCGAAACCCGTACCGAAGTCATGCAAGTCATGGATGATCTGCGCTCGGCGGACGTGGATTTTCTGACCATCGGGCAATATCTGGCCCCGACCAAACGCCATGCGCCGATTGATCGTTTCGTGACGCCGGATGAGTTTGATGATTATCGACGTATTGCTGAAGCGCGTGGCTTCCTGATGGTTTCGGCGACCCCTCTGACGCGGTCGAGTTATCATGCAGACAGCGACTTTGTGAAACTTCGCGAAAACCGTGAAGCCAAGCTCAACGCTGCCAAAGCATAACATCGGAATGAACTGCCCCGATGCCGACACACGCTGAGAAACGAGTACTCCCGTACACCCCAGAACAGCTTTTCGATCTCGTTATCGACGTCGAGAAATACCCCGATTTCCTGCCATGGTGTCTTGGATGCCGGATCAAAAAACGCGAGGAGGGGCTTGTCGTTGCCGACATGATCATTGGCTTCAAGGTATTTCGCGAAGGCTTTACCTCACGTGTCGCCCACCAACGCCCCGGCCGCATTGACGTTAGCTACGCTGATGGCCCATTCAAATATCTGGATAATCACTGGATATTCAATGACTTGGGGGATGGAAGAACCGAAATCGATTTCTTCGTTGATTTCGAATTTCGCTCGCGAATTTTACAAGCTGCCATTGGTGCCGTGTTTGGTGAAGCCGTCCGAAAAATGATCAACGCATTTGAAGGACGTGCCCACGATCTGCATGGCTGAAGCTTATTCCGCCAACGACTGCATCATCTTGAGCGCCTTGAGCGCTGACGCCACGCGAACAGCATGTCGATCACCGTCAAACAAGCAGCGTTCATGAATTGTCTGATCTGCTGAGGCTGCTGCGATATGCACAAGCCCAACGGGTTTTTCATCTGAGCCACCGCCAGGCCCCGCAACGCCCGTGATACCACACGCGAGATCGACACCGGCGTGCGTTCTGGCACCTTCAGCCATCGCCCGTGCAACTTCTTCAGAAACCGCACCCACAGTTTCAAATAGCGCCATCGGCACACCAATCATCTCGTGCTTGGCCTCGTTGGTGTAGGTCACATACCCACGATCCATGACATCAGAAGAGCCGGCAATTTCTGTCAGCGCCGCAGCAACCATTCCGCCCGTGCAGGATTCCGCCGTGGACACTGTCCAGGCTTTGGCTCGGCACGTGCTCAATAGAAGTTCGGCGGCGTCGATGAGTTCGGTTTCCATTGTTTATCCGATCCCTAATAGCCGCGGTGCGCCGAGCATCAAGCCATAGAGGCAAGCGGCCCCCGCGATACCGGCAAGAATGTCATCGACCATAACCCCCAGACCACCTTCGATATTCTTGTCGGCCCAGGAAATCGGCCAGGGTTTCCAAATATCAAAAACTCGAAAAAGAATGAATGCAACGAGAAGGCCTTGCCAGGTCATCATCGCCGCCATCGGTAGCATTGTCAGCCATTGTCCAGCCACCTCATCAATGACGACTGGGCCCGGGTCGTGCTCGCCCGCTTGCGCCATATACGCGTTGGCGGCCCATATTCCCACAAGACTGACAACGATTGTCGCAATGCCAAGGCCGATGACGCCACTTTCGTTAGCAAAGGCCCATCCGATCGGGAGCGCGAACAACGATCCAAATGTACCAGGCGCAAAAGGTGCGTAACCCGAACCGAACCACGTTGCGAGTAGAATCCGTGTGTCAGAAAGGGGCGGACGCTTGGACATTTTCGAAAGAACCTCCGGAACAGGTCAAAATGATTAACCGACTGAACACAACAAGTCGACCCTTATCAAGGCACAAGCGGCGGTTTTCTGCGATTTTTCTTCAAATTTTGCGAAACTTACGTGGATTAAACACTTGCAACAAAATGGGGTAGTCGATACGGTTCCACCGTCGACATACGCTCGAGAAATGAGTTCTATTCGTTGCTCCTCGTTGTCTTCCAAAAAACACCGCTTCGATTGTTTGCGAAATGGTAGAAAAGTGATCAATCAGCCAGAAAAACTGGCAACATGATCAAAGTGCGATACGGGGGTTTATTGAATGCACGATTGGGACGATAAGCACACTCTTTGGGAGCGTATCCAGCGGTTCGTCCACCGTGCCTTTCCCGAACGCCAAATCCATGTACGAACCCGTGGCCGTATTCGTTTCTTCCGAATTCCCCAGTGGACCCAGGTTAGCCTTGCAGCGACGACTTTAGTTTTCACCGGCTGGGTTGGGTATACGACCTTCAGTTACATTCAACATGACGAGATCGTTGGCGCGAAAAACACGCAAATTGCCGATGCTCGCCATGCATATGATGATCTTCTATCTGATGTAACGTCTTATCAGAACCGATTCACAGAGCTCACCCGTGAACTAGAAGACAATCATAACCTGATGTTGAGCCTGGTTGAGCGCAATGCGACGCTCCAGCTTAATCTGACAACCGTCGAAAAGCGTTTGCGAAACACCGAAGACGAACGCGAAGACGTTGCGTCAGCACGAGAGTCCTTACGGGGCAAGCTTTCCAGTCTTGAAAGCGATATGCGCCAACTTTCGACGAAGAACTTCTCACTTCGTGACAATCTGATGACTGTCGAGACCGATCTGCAGACCGTTGTCCGTGATCGTGACAACGCGCATGAGCGGAATTCGATCTTGCAAACGCAGGTCTCAGCACTTGAGGATCGTTTGGCGAGTTTGCAATCGGCCCAGGACATTGCGGTCGAAAAGATGACCGAGCGGACGATGGCGTACATTGGATCACTCGAAAAAATCGTCGAGATTGCCGGTATTGAAGTCGATACCCTGATCGCCTCATCCGACGGCATCGTCACCAAGCAGTCACAGGGCGGGCCCTTTATCCCGGTAAAACCAGACGAAATCGGCGGCAAGCTGATGCAAAAGCTGACACGGTTGGATGACCATCTCCAACAGTGGGAGACATTACAGACCATCATGGCGCGCCTTCCATTGGCTGCGCCTTTGAATACATATTCAATCACAAGCTCGTTCGGGAAACGTCGCGACCCGATGAATAAACGTTGGTCTGCCCATTACGGGGTCGACTTTGGTGGCCCGATGCGCACACCTGTCTATGCACCAGCACCTGGCATTGTTAAACAGGCCGGAAATAAGGGGCGTTACGGCCGGTTCATTGAAATTGATCACGGGTCTGGAATCGTGACCCGATATGGTCATTTGAATAAGATTTATGTCAAACGCGGCCAAAAAATTGATTTCCGCCACAAGATTGGCCAACTCGGAAGTTCTGGACGAAGTACCGGACCGCACTTACATTATGAAGTGGTCTTTAACGGTAAACCGAGAAATCCGATGTTATTCATCAAGGCAGGGCGGCATGTTTTCCAAAAGCAATAAGAAAGCACTGGCAAACGCAAAGCCTGCGGAACCCGCTGCACCACCATCAATTATCAGTCGCGACCTTAAAATCGTTGGTGATTTGCTCAGTGATGGGGAAATCCAGATCGATGGGAAGGTCAATGGAGATATCCGCACCAAAGTTCTGATCATTGGTGAGACCGCGCACGTCAGAGGCGAGATTGTCGCTGAAACCGTACGTGTACTGGGCCATATTGATGGCCAGATTAAAGCTAAGGTCGTGAAGCTCGCAGACACAGCACATGTTGTTGGCGATATCATGCATGAGGACTTATCCATCGAAACAGGGGCGTTCCTTGAAGGTCATTGCAAGCGCATGGCCATGCCAGATGATATTTTCAAAGCCGACAAGAGCAAAGGGCAAGGTAGCGTCAACGCGCCCTCGTCACACCAGAAAACCGATGCTCAAGGCAAAGCTGCGCCCGTCGCGGCCAAGTAACTTTAGCGGGCCAGCGCGCGCGCCAGCATCTCCGGATCAACATTTCCACCAGAGCAGATAACCACAACTGTCTTGCCCGCCAGATCAAGCTTACCTGTAAGCGCCGATGCCAGCGCAACAGCGCCACCTGGTTCAACAACTATCTTTAGTGACAGCATGGCCACTTTCATCGCATCCAGCGCCTCATCGTCGGTGACACTGAGGCCGCCGGCAAGTAAACGCTGATTGACCTTGAATGTGATTTCGCCGGGTGTCGGCGACAACAGGGCATCGCAGATCGATTGTGCATCATCGGGTACGGATTGCCGCTCGCCACTTTCAAGTGAACGCTTGGTATCATCAAAAGTTGCAGGCTCGGCACTGTAGACGGGGCAGTTAATGGTCCCGGAAATACCAAGCGCCGTCCCTGATACCAGTCCACCACCACCAGCTGGTGATATAACAAGATCAGGCATAACCCCGAGCTCGGCAGACTGCTCGGCAATCTCAATACCAACGGTGCCCTGGCCACTCATGATTAGCGGATCATCGTAAGGGCGTACCAGCGTCGCACCGCGCTCTGCCTGTAACTTCTCGCCAATTTCCTCACGGCTTTCGGTATCGCGGTCATACAGAATGACCTCTCCGCCGAGGGCACGCGTGTTATCAATTTTCGCCTTGGGGGCGTTCTTTGGCATGATGATGGTCGAGGCAATCCCCATCATGGTCGATGCAGCAGCAACACCCTGCGCGTGATTGCCTGACGAAAAGGCAACAACGCCGCGGGATTTCGCATCCTCGGGAATTCGAGAAATCTTGTTATATGCACCACGAAACTTGAACGATCCTGTTCGCTGTAGACATTCCGGTTTGACGATCAACCGGAAGCCAAGCTGTTCGCTCAGGACCGGGTTCTCGAGCAGCGGAGTCCGCCGCGCGATCCCTTTAAGTTGTTTGGCTGCATCTTCAACATCAGCGAATACCGGTGGCTCAATATTGCTCAAGGAACTCATTTAGTGCCTCCATACTTTGTTTTTCGGCCAGACTTGGTGCGTGGCCAACGGCGGGAATAACAACAGACTTCATGTTCGGGTGCATCGACATCATTTTACTGAGTTGAGCAGCATCAAGAATTTGCGACACTTCACCTCGGACCGTCAACACGGGGATACGTCCGGTTGCCTTGAAAAGGTGCCAAAGATCGTGAACTTCCGTTTTGTCAGCAAGAATGGGTTTCACAATATTGTCATCCCAGTCAAAACCGATCGAACCATCAGATTTCTCGACGTAGCTGTTTCTCGCTGCCCGTGTCCAATCCGCTGGATCTACAAGCGGCACTTCGTGGGCAAAGGCTGCTTTCAGATGTTGGCCAGCGTCGTCCCATGTCTTGAGTTTTGGCGGTGACGTCATGTAATCGATAATCGTGCCGAGATCCTGCCGACGGATCGTGAACCCGACATCGTTCAATACCAATGCTTTGAGGATTGTTGGGAACGCGGCGGCCATGCCCATCCCCATAATCCCACCCATCGATGTGCCAATCACAACGACTTGGTGAACACCCAATGCGCAAAGCACATGACGCACATCTCCGACGTAGGTATCTGGTCGGTAATTTTCCCAATTCGGATCGTAATCTGAGAACCCGCGACCTCGGGCCTCGGGCACAATGACCCGCCGATTTCGAGAGTGGTATTTTGCCACTCCTGCGAAATCTTTTGAATTGCGCGTCAGCCCACCAAGACAAAGCAGCGGCGTCAGCGTGCTATTCTTTGGGCCTGGATAGTCACGAATATAAAGTGACAAGCCATCCTGGGTGGTCACCCGACGGGCGATGTATTCCTGTTCACTCATTTTAATTTTACGCTTTAGTCTAGACCGAGAAGAGCGGGGAGGGCATTCAGATCCTGAATAGTCTCACGCAAAGTCCCCGGCAAGCGCTCAGGGGGTTGGTTAAATCTGTTTACCCAGACAACCTGAAATCCAAAGTTCGCCGCAGCCCAGGCATCCCAGGCGTTCGACGACATAAAGCACACGCGTTCTTTGGTGACATTCAGATCATCACAAGCCATCTGATAGATACGACCATCCGGCTTGTATATGCCGATCCTGTCGACAGACGAAATAGCATCCAGATCGAGGCCGGCGTTGTTGACGGCAGAATTCAGCATATCGGGAGATCCGTTAGACAGGGTCGCGACTTTCTTGCCGCCTGCCTTCAGTTGCTGCAGAACACCGGGAACTTCTGGATAAGCATCTAATTTGAAATATACATCCAGCAACTTTTTCCGTAAGGCTTCGTCTTCGATCTTTAGCGCAGCCATGGCGTAATCCAACGCATCCTGCGTGATCTGCCAAAACGGAACATATTCGTCCATTAGGCTTCTGAGCCACGTGTATTGAAGCTGTTTGTCGCGCCATATTTGCGCAAGCGGTGCCCACTGATCGCCAAGATCTTCCTGGCAATGAGACGCCGCGGCGGCGACATCAAATAATGTTCCATATGCATCGAACACACAGGCGTCGATGTTATCAATTGCAGCCATTTCGGCTCCCCTTAATGTCTCGAAAATTACCTCAAGTTACCCGCAGTGTGCGACTGAGAACTTGGGCGGTCAATAGCGGTGCGGGGTGGCGTTCTCCCTCTCCTCGGGGAGAGGGTCAGGGTGAGGGGTCGTTGTATGCGGATCAAGTCCAGGGCGACGAAGGAATGTGCCACACGAAAGATAGGTTCCCGCCTTCGCGGGAATGACGAAAAAGTGGCTGTTAGCCCTTGTCGCGAAGAAGGCGACCTTTCTGACGGTTCCAGTCGCGCTCTTTTACGGTTTCGCGTTTATCGAACGAACGCTTGCCTTCACCCAGGGCCAATTCGAGCTTCGCCAATCCACGGTCATTGAAATAAATTTTAAGCGGCACGAGCGCCATGCCCTTTTGTTTTTGCGAGCCCAGAAGATGCGCCACTTGTCGGCGATGCAACAGTAGTTTCCGATCACGAATAGGTTCGTGATTGAAAACGCTCGAGGCGCCTTCATAGACCGGGATATGTGTGTTGAATAAATACATCTCGCCGTGCTTTTCGCCCGCGAACGCTTCATTCAGGCTGGCGCGACCGGCACGAAGTGATTTCACTTCAGTACCGGTCAGCTGCAATCCAGCTTCCATGGTCTCGACAATATTATAGTCCCGTCGCGCACGTCGGTTTTGCGCGACGACATTGCCGCTAGAAGTCTTTTTCTTTTTGTTTTTACCGGCCATGACGGCACCTGATGAACCCTTGTTAGTTTAAGAGCCCTGCCGATTGCATCGCATCACGCACCTGCGCTTTTGAGCCATCGGAGATTTCACAAAGCGGCAGACGTACCTCGTCAGAGCATTTGCCAAGCAAGCTAGCGGCATACTTGACCGGACCCGGGCTTGCTTCGCAGAACATCGCAATATGCATTGGCATAAGACGCTTTTGAATTTCAAAAACCGTATCCAGATCGCGTGTCTGCCACGCGGTGTGGAGTTCGGAACACGCCCGCGGAGCGACGTTCGCCGTTACCGAGATACACCCGTCTCCGCCACCCGCGAGGAACGGCACAATCGTACCATCTTCGCCAGATAACTGAGTGAAATCAGAACTGATCTGCATCGACGTTTTCATCGGGCGCATCGCATCGGCTGACGCATCTTTGACGCCAACGATATTTGGAATCTCAGCCAGACGCGCCATGGTTTCGACGCTCATGTCGATGATGCTGCGACCCGGAATGTTGTAGATCAAAATTGGAATATCCACAGCGTCCGCGATCGTCGCATAGTGACGATACAAACCTTCCTGAGTCGGCTTGTTGTAGTAAGGGGTCACAATCAACGCTGCGTCCGCTCCGGCCTGCTTGGCGTTCTTGGTCAGACGGAGAGCTTCGGCGGTTGAGTTTGAGCCTGCACCTGCAACAACTGGCACCCGACCATTGGCCGCCTCAATGCACAACTCGACAACTTCATCATGCTCGGCGTGAGAAAGCGTCGGCGACTCGCCCGTTGTCCCACAAGGAACAAGACCGTGCGTGCCTTCGGCAATTTGCCATTCCACGAACGATTTGAACGATGATTTATCCACGTCACCATTTTTAAAAGGTGTGAGCAGTGCGACAAATGAACCTTTGAACATCGTTCCCTCCTTGGGACTAAGTGTTTATAGACAGGTCGGGACCATATAGCCGCCGGGCGTTTGGGGCAAGAGTGGCAACCGACCCATTACAATATAATGTCGATTGATCAGAATTTCTAATTGTTGCGGTCTCTTAACATCTTCGTGACATCTCTCAGGCGATATTGTCGCCCGGTGCTTTCTGGCAGTACTATACGAGAATACGGAGCCGAATTTCGGCGATAGGGACAATGACGCCTTTGCGATATTTTATGAGCATTATCTCCGCTGCACTTGTTGTGCTGGCGCTTTCAGGGACCACGGCTTACGCGGACGCGTTGTCAGCCAGTGAAGCGCGCACGTTCTCGGCTGCCCTCAAGGAAGTTCAGCGCAGTAATAAAAAGCGTCTTGATCATTACGCCCGGAAACTTCGCGATCCTTTGGCGCGGAAAATTGTTTCCTGGTACGTGCTGTTTCAAGGCGGTTTCGGGACAGACTTCGACGCCATTGATGCCTTCATTCGGCAAAACCCGGAATGGCCAAGAAGCCAGCGTCTTCTAGGTCGTGCCGAAGAGGCGATGAAGAACAATCTTGATCCTGACTTTGTCATTGGCTGGTTTGCTGACCGGGAACCTGTCACGACCCTTGGGCGCGAAAAACTTGCGGACGCGATTATCCGGAGCGGCCGCGTTGATGAAGGCAAGGCCATGATCAAGGATCTCTGGATCAATGGTAATTTTGCCAAAGGTCACGAGAAATCCTTTTATCGAAAGTATCGAAAGCACCTGACGATCGGTGACAATCGCGCACGCGCGGATCGCCTGATGTGGGAGGGCAAATACTGGCCTGCACAACGAATGATCTATCGGGTCGATGCCAAATATCAGAAGCTTATTCAGGCGCGGACTTCTTTGCGCCGCATGCGTGGCAACGTTGACTATCTGGTCAAGAACGTCCCGAAAAGCCTACAAAATGATGCAGGACTGATCTATGAACGGCTCCGGTGGCGGCGCAAGAAAGGTCTCGATAGCTCCTATGACCTTCTCAAGAACCTACCCGAAGGTGTGCCTTACCCGGATCGCTGGTGGTCTGAGCGCGCCATTCTTGCGCGAAAGCTGCTCCACAAAGGTTTCATATCAGAAGCTTACCGTGTCGCCGCACAGCATGGCCTGACCCAGGAGCACGCTGCAAAGAATGCCGAAGCCGAGTTCATGTCGGGCTGGATCGCGCTTCGCTACCTGAACGAACCGAAGACCGCGCACGATCATTTCAAGCGGCTTTACGATTCCGTAAAATTCCCCGTCAGCCTGGCTAGAGGGGCCTACTGGACCGGCCGTGCACTGGCTGCACAGGATAAGCCAAAAGAAGCTGAAAAATGGTTCGCGACGGCCGCGAGATATCCAACGACTTACTACGGACAGCTAGCGTACGCCGAAATCACACCGGGGCAGGGACTTCGACTTCCTCCTGACCCAAGCGTTGACGGTGCTTTGAGTAAGCGTTTCGACAGCCATGAACTGGTCCGCGCGGTTCGAATGCTGGCGGCGGCGGGTGAGGCAGATCGACTGTATTCATTGATCACCAAGATCGCGTCGCTGGAACCAACGCCGGGTTGGCACAGCCTCACTGCAAGGCTCGCACGTTTGAGCGGACGCCCTGATTTGGCCATTCGCGTTGCCAAAAACACGTTACAGGATTTTGGCCTGTTCGTTGCTGGTGGGTATCCGACCCTAGTGCCGCCACGGCTTCCAAAGCGGGTCAAAGCTGATAAACCAGAGACACCGCTGACATTGGCCGTTGTTCGACAGGAAAGTGAATACGACGCCAAGGCAATAAGCCATGCGGGTGCGCGCGGCTTGATGCAACTCATGCCTGCAACAGCCAGAAGCGTCGCTAAGCAGGCAGGCCTTCGGTACTCGAAAGTTAAACTGACCAGTGACCCCGATTACAACCTGACTCTCGGACAATCTTACCTCGCGGGTCTCATCAAGAATTACGATGGGTACTTGCCGATGGCCATTGCTGCCTACAATGCAGGTCCTCACCGCGTTAAGCAGTGGGTCAAGCAGAACGGTGACCCGCGTGATAAAGACGTCGATGCAATTGACTGGATTGAACAAATTCCGTTCACAGAAACCCGCAATTATGTCCAGCGTGTCCTTGAAAACGTTCAGGTATATCGGCTGCGGCTGGCGGATACTGAAATCGCCCTTGGGCTTGAAGAAGATCTGAGAAAATGACCGATGATGACCAGCGTTATGCCGATCTGTTTGAAGGCAAGCCTGGGACGGTTTTAGGGTCCTTCAAAGAGCAACCCGACGAAACGCGAACAGGGTTCATTCATGCAAAGAAAAAGGCTGCATCCGAGAAACGCCTGCCGCCGCGCCGTAATCACACGCGCCGTGTGCCACCGGGCCAAGACGTCGTTGATACCTGGCCCGTGCTGGATTTAGGGCATCAGCCGCATGTTCCGACCGACCAATGGTCACTTGATGTCAAAGGCGATATCGCGCGGCCGCTCAGTATCGACTGGAAAAGCTTAAACGCACTGCCGCAATCCAATGTGAAAGCAGATATCCATTGCGTCACCGCATGGTCATTGCTGGATAACGTTTGGGAGGGCGTGAGCGCGCGCCACATCATTCAATTGGTGCAACCCAAGGACTCAACGAAGCACGTGATCTTTCATGCCCACGATGGCTACCGGACAAACGTATCCATGGCACGCTTTGCGGAAGAAAATGCATTAGTGGCGCATAGCTGGAACGGTGCCCCCATCACCCGAGAACATGGTGGCCCGGTCCGCATGGTCATCCCGTCGCTTTATTTTTGGAAAAGTGCGAAATGGGTGCGCCAGATTACCTTTCTTGAGCACGATGTGAAGGGGTACTGGGAGGCACTCGGTTATCACAACGAAGGTGACCCATGGCACGAACAGCGCTACGCGTAACCGTCCTCCATTCCGTCAACAATGCGGACGGCAGTATCTGCGTGGATATCTTCAAACGTCCGGACGGAAGCATTGGCTTTGAAGAATTTCGTCGTGACGTGGAGGACCCCTCAGGCTGGTTTCCTATTGGTGGCTATATCAACGCGCGCTATGACACACCTGAGGCCGCTGAAGCAGATGCCATTCAGGCTGTGTCGTGGTTTACTGGTGTATGAGCAATCCAGGCACCGAATTTGATCGTAATAAAAGTAACAGCACCTGATAGAGAGAACCGGAATGCGTATACTCGCTGCACTCGTCCTTATCGGCGGTCTATTTGTTTCACAAACGTTGAAAGCGAACCCCATGACGTTTCATGACTTTGAGTTCACGGCCATTGAAGGCGATCCTTTGCCTGCAAATCATTTCAAAGGTAAAGCCGTTCTGGTTGTTAACACGGCGTCGTTCTGTGGTTTCACAAAGCAATATGCCGGACTGCAGTCGATTTGGGAAAAGTACAGGGATCAGGGACTGGTTGTTCTGGCCGTACCATCAAACGATTTCGGCGCGCAGGAACCCGGCAAAGAAGGTGAGATCAAAACTTTCTGCGAGACGAACTTTAACGTCGACTTTCCCATGACCACAAAACAGCGCGTCAAAGGCTCGGACGCGCATCCGTTTTACAAATGGGCGAAAGATCAGGTCGGCGTTAGCGGATCACCGAAATGGAATTTCCACAAATACCTGATCGCCCCTGATGGGACACTGGATAACTGGTTTGCAACGACGACGGCACCCGACTCCAAAAAGGTGACAATGGCCATCGAGGCGGTGCTGCCGAAATAGCATTGCTTGATTGCGCCAAGTATAGCTCGCTATCATTCAGGGTAGGGAGAATTAGACGATGACAATTACAATTGCACCTTTCAAAAACGGCTTTGGCGCTGAAGTCATTGGTGCGGATTTTGAGAGAGATATACCGCCTGACGACATGCAGTTCATCCAGGACGCATTCGATCATCATCATGTTCTGACATTTCGAGGATATGAAAACCTATCGACCGATCAGGTGCTTGCAGCCAGCCGTTTGTTTGGCGAGAAGCTCGAGCCACATGTCTTTACTCAGTATCATCACCCGAATGAGCCTCTCGTCATGGTGCTCAGCAATCGGGTGAAGGATAACAAACCAGCAGGCCTGAAAGACGCCGGGACGTTCTGGCATTCCGATGTCGCCTATAAGCCTGAACCCGCCAAGGCGACGCTTCTTTATTCACTCGAAGTGCCCGACGAAGGGGGTGATACGCTTTTTTGTGATCTGACGACAGCTTACGATGATCTCTCGGATGACATGAAGGCACGCCTTGATGGATTGAAGGCCTGGCATTTCTATGCGCATCAGAAGCGCGACTTGTTCGATGATGGCAAAGTCCAGTCACCGCCAGAGTGTCTGCATCCTGTCGTGCGCACGAACCCGAGTTCCGGACGAAAGGCGATCTATATTACGCCTGCATATACGGTCCGAATTGATGGCCTGAGCGACGAAGAAAGCCAGACGTTGATGGACGAGATATTTGCTCACTGCCTTCAGGACAAATACCGCATGGCTTACAAGTGGCGGGCAGGGGATATCGTTGTCTGGGACAACGCTGCGGTCATGCATTCCGCAACAACCAAGGACTTGGACCCGAACAAATACCGGACAATCTGGCGCACGATTATCTCGGGCGGACCAACGTTTTAAGTCGTCCTTATGACCATTGCGGCGTAGACAGAATAGCCTCAGCAATCGCATCACAGGGTGAGCGGTTTGAGCTCGCACTTCGAATTAACATAACATCCAAAGGCGAGATTGTTGGCAATCCGTCCAAATGATCAAGGCGTTCGAACCCGGGCGGCGCAGACATCTCAACAACCGCCGCAACCGCAAGTCCAGCCTCAACAATTGCCAGCAATGCAGAGTGACTAAAACTTGAATACGCTGCCCGGTAATGAATGTTTGCGCCGCGCAATGCCGCAACCGTGACGATGCGGGCCTCGCTCCCTTCCTCATAAAGCGCAACGGGCAAGGGCGAGCGTTCAAGGGCGTCCTTTTCCTTTGATGAAATCCAGACCATTGGTTCTTGGCGAATGATCTCGCCAACACATCCTGTTGTCCGCGTGATGACCGCAAGATCGACCTCTCCAGATTGGGTCATCGGGATCAACGCCGTTGTCTGCGCACAAATGACGTTCAGCTCGACCTTGGGGAAGAGCACGCCAAAGCGTCGGAGAACAGGCGGCAGTAAGTTTCCGATGTAATCATCCGGGGCACCAATGGTAACGGAACCCTCAAGCTCTGGGCGGCGAATGGCCTCAACGGCTTCATCGTGAAGACGCAAAATGCGCTGCGCATATCCAAGCAATTCCTCACCCGATCGGGTAAGCCGAAGGTTTCGCGTGTCACGTACAAACAGAATAGTATCCAAACGGTCTTCAAGTTTGGCGATTTGCATGGACACCGTGGCAGGGGACTTGTGAACAAGGCTCGCCGTTTTGCTGAAACTCATCGTATCGACAGCGACAACAAAAGTTTTCAAAAGAGAAGGGTCTAGGTCAATATTCATTATTTAGTTTTTCAATATAGTTTATCAATATTATATCGTTTGACGATACAAATGCAAAGCCGTCATCCTGCACGCAGACAACGCATTCGGTGCAGGAGATTTCGGCGTGAAACCACGCACACAGGGAATTATCGGGATCACAAGTGCTCAGGCCATTCTTGGTACATTGGGCGTTTGTGTTATCGAAAGCGGTATCGACTCGGTGTCGGTGGTCTTCTACCGATGTGCCATTGGCGCTGTTCTCATGGCACTCTTTTGCTATTGGCGGGGCGACTTGTGGGGCATCCAAAAACTCCCCACCAAAACAATCTTACTGGCATTCCTGAGCGGCATGCTGATGGTCACGAACTGGATTCTGTTCTTTGAAGGTATTCAACGTACAAGTATCACCACAGCAACCATTGTTTTCCACGTTCAACCCTTCTTTGTGGTCATTCTGGGCGCAATGATTTTTCGAGAGCAACTGCGCGGGGTAACTTTTGTTTGGATTCTCATCGCCTTTGCTGGCCTGGCGATGGCGACAGGGATTTCCCTCAATGGTGCAGAAACCAGCACGTCGGCGATGATTGGCATCGCCTGCACATTGTTTGCTGCCTTGGTATACGCGATGGTGACGATCATTGCGAAAAGCCTGACCGACATGAAATCGCACCAACTCACACTCATTCAGTGTTTGTTTGGATCGGTAATCCTTTCCGTCGTATTACCCCAAGGTCCTGGAGAAATTGTTTTGGAGCAATGGGGTTGGCTGATTGTGATCGGCGCCGTGCACACTGGTGTCGTCTATATTTTGCTCTATAGCGCGCTTCCAAAGCTCTCGACACCTATTGTCGCCGTGCTGTTGTTTGTCTATCCAGCCAGCGCCGTGATTGTTGATGCGCTGGTCTATCAGCATACAATTGGGCTGGCGCAGTCGATCGGCCTCGCGCTGATTATCATCTCAAGTTTAGGTGTTACACTCGGCTGGGGCGCAAAACGAGCGGTTGCGACGGTATGACCGTTTCGTTAGCGTTTTTGGTACTGCGCGTCGCCAAACATGTTGAGCCGCGTTTCCTCATCAATCTCAACCCCTTGCTTTCTGCGGTGCTCAGCCAATACCTCCAGGCCTCTGACAACAGCCGGGCGCGCGTTGAGCTCATCCAGCCAACGCTTTAGGTTCGGAAGCTCAGCCTCGTTCTGGCCGCGTCTCTCAAGCTCACGGACCCAGGGAAATACGGCCATATCCGCGATTGAATAACTATTCCCGGCCAGATACCGGGCCTCAGAAAGCCTTCTTTCCAATACGCCGTATATACGCCCGGTTTCCTTCGAATACCGTTCGATCGCATAAGGAATTTTCTCAGGTGCGTAGTCCTTGAAATGATTGGCTTGGCCAAGCATCGGGCCAACCCCGCCCATCTGAAACATGAGCCACTGAATAACCGTATACCGCGCGGCCATCGGCGAGGGCATAAATTGTCCTGTTTTTTCAGCAAGATACATCAAAATTGCACCAGATTCGAAGACAGGATATGCGGCACCATCTGGCCCATTGTGGTCGACGATTGCAGGCATTTTGTTGTTCGGGCTGATCTGCAGAAACTCAGGCTGAAACTGATCGCCCTTGTTAATGTTGACGGGAATGATCTTGTAGGGCAGACCACACTCTTCGAGCATGATATGCACTTTGTGTCCGTTTGGTGTTGGCCAAGTGTAAAGATCGATCATTTTTCTTCCTTTATTGCCGTCGCACTAAATTCACGATTTGTCTGCACCCACAGGCTCGGCTATGAATGGCCAACATTAAACAGAAGTTGAGGATCAGGATATGAGTAAAAAACCTCTTTTGCATTTGGTATTTGGCGGCGAGGTTGAAGATCCTTCAGGCACAGACTTCGTCGACACCGATAATCTCGACATCATTGGTATCTTTCCAGATTACCAGTCTGCGTTAACGGCGTGGCGAGGGGCCAGTCAACTTCATGTTGATGATGCACGAACAAAGTACGTTATCGTTCATATGCATCGCTTGCTTGATCCAGAAACGGATACCAGCGACCACTAAAAACCTGTTAAGCCGGCTTGTCGTGATCGTCCGTCGCGGCGTCGCTTTTCAGGTACTTCTCATCAAGCTGATTTCTCGATGTTGTTTCTTCGCGAACTTCAATACGAACTTCTGCCTTGGTCCGACCGTGTTTGCGGCGATTTTCCGCAGCTTTCTTTTGTTTCTCGTTCTTAGCAGATGCTTTGCGAAATTTATTGAGGTTGATTATTTCTGCACTCACGCTGTTTCCTTACATCTTAATACATTTTCTGAGTAAAAGAATACATACTCAAGTCATATCAGGGAAGTGGAATTAGCGGATTAAGTGTCTATGAATGCACGTATTTTTACAAAAACATCAGAGAACATCTGCTCTGTAAGGCGTCCTGTATTGGTGTTGTAGCGCGAACAGTGATAGCTGTTGAAAAGAACAACACCGGAGCCAGTTTGATGCGCAGCTTCATGCCCAAACTTGAACGCCGATTTTTTCAACCCCAGTGCCGACAATACAGCGCCATGGGACAGCGTTCCCAACGACAAAATGGCCTTCAGATTCTTCATCGCCGCAATCTCGCGCGCAAGAAAGTCATTGCAGGTCTTTGTTTCAGCACCGATTGGCTTGTTTTGCGGCGGCACACAACGCACTGCATTGGTTATCCGGCAATCGATCAGGTTAAGCCCATCATCTTTGTGTTTCGCGTAATTACCTTCAGCAAAGCCGCTCTCGAGCAAAGTTGCGTAGAGCAAATCACCCGCATAATCACCGGTGAAGGGTCGGCCCGTGAGGTTTGCGCCCTTTAGTCCGGGTGCCAGACCAACGATCAGCAACTTTGCATCCAAGTCACCAAACGCATGCACAGGGCCATTATGCCAATCGGGATGGGCGAGGGCGTTTGAAGAGCAAAATTGATGCAGACGGGGGCAGAGATCACAGTCATGATCAGGTTCGGTGAACATAATCTTCAATCCTGACTAAGCGTGATTGGGCTCATCTTCATAGTCGATCCCATCATCTTCATAGTCATCATGGGGCAGGATATCATGCTGATCCGGCTTATGCTGGCTCCCTGCGCGCTGTATTTCTTCCTGAATATCGGCCAATTCGATAAACGCGTCTGCCTGACGTCTCAATTCATCCGCGATCATCGGCGGCTGGCTTCTGATCGTTGAGACAACAGTGACACGGACACCTTTGCGCTGCACAGCTTCAACCAGACGCCTGAAATCACCGTCACCCGAGAAGATGACGATGTGATCAAGGTGTGGGGCCATCTCCATCACATCAATGGCAAGCTCAATGTCCATATTGCCTTTGATTTTTCGGCGTCCGGCAGCATCGGTAAACTCCTTGGTCGGCTTGGTGACCATGGTATACCCGTTGTAATCCAGCCAATCGACCAAAGGTCGGATCGGGGAGTACTCCTGCTCTTCCATCAATGCTGTGTAATAGAGCGCACGAACTAGCTGACCATTTTTCTTAAAAACATTAAGTAACTTCTTGTAATCAATATCAAATCCAAGCGCTCTGGCAGCAGCGTAGAGATTTGATCCATCGATAAAGAGTGCCGTTCGTTCATTTTGATAATTAGGCATAATATAAATTCCTTCGTACTAAAATCTTATGTGATCAGCGGAAAATGCCGCCAAAAACCACGAAATGCCTCGCGAAATGGGTCGCGATGATAAAATGCAGGCCAACTTCATCATAAAAAGGCTCGACGAAGGGCAACTTCATCCATTAGGTAGGGTCGTTATCGCACTCTAGCAAGGGCACAATAATTTGATCATCCTAGGCCTTGGCGGCAACTTGACGTGCGAGACATTTGGCGCACCTCGGACAACTTGTGGTGCTGCGCTGCAAATTCTGGAAACTCGTGGTGCGAAAATTACACACCGCTCCCGGTGGTATGAGAGCGCGCCTGTTCCTGTAAGCGATCAGCCCTGGTATGTGAATGGCGTTGTTTGCGTGGACACTAAGCTCAGTCCCGAAGATTTGGTCAAGGAAGTGCTTGATGTCGAAGCTGAACTTGGCCGACGGCGTACTGTCGCCAATGCGGCACGAACCATCGACATTGATGTCATCGCCTACAATGATGTCGTGATTTCAGGCGAGACTCGCGAACAGGTCGAAATCCCGCACCCACGCATGCATACACGCGCTTTTGTGTTGCTTCCACTCGCTGAAATTTCTCCTGATTGGCAACATCCTTCACGCGCACAATCGCTGTCAGAAATGATCTCGGCGTTGCCCGAAAATCAGATTTGCAGACCATTGGATGACGCATCCGGACTATTCGGGACAGAATGGCAGGGGTAATCGCGCCTTTGTCCTTGCGTTTGTCGCTTTAAATTCCTATAAACCGCGCAATTCCAATGTATTTTTTCCGGAGACCGTTTGATGGCTCGCGTCACAGTTGAAGATTGCGTAGAGAAAATTCCTAACCGTTTTGAGTTGGTCGCAATAGCGGCACAGCGTGCTCGGCACATTTCTGCCGGTGCTGCACTCACGGTTGAACGTGATAACGACAAGAATCCGGTGATTTCGCTGCGCGAAATTGCTGATGAGACTGTCAATATCAAAGAACTCAAAGAAGACCTGATCAAAAGCCTTCAGCGTCACGTCGAACAGGACGAGCCTGAAGATGATCTGGTTGATGACATGGCTATCCGCCAGGAAATGGGTGTCGCTGGTGCTGGAGACAACGAGATCGAGGCTTTGGCCAAGACGATGTCGATTGGCGATGGCGCATCCGAGTCAGATAGCGCTGGCGAGATCATGTTTGAAGACGTCGAAGACGTCGATGACTGATTTGCTGCTTTAGACACTGATTTAAAACGAGGGCCTTTTGGTCCTCGTTTTTTTTGCGCTGCAACAATATCTTGGGCGTTTTATTGAGCCATGCTATGGTCGCGCCGACATGCTGAGACAATTTGAACTTGTTGAAAAAGTAAAATCCTACGATCCGAGTGCGGATGAGGATGCTATCAACCGTGCCTATGTTTATGCGATGAAAATGCATGGCTCGCAAAAGCGTGCATCCGGCGATCCGTATTTCTCTCATCCCATCGAAGTTGCTGGAATTTTGACCGACTACAAGGTCGACACAGCGACCATCATCACCGCGTTGTTGCACGATACCATCGAGGACACCGATGCGACCTACGACGAAATCGAAGGGATGTTTGGCAGCGAGGTCGCACGGCTGGTTGATGGTGTGACCAAGCTTACCCGTATAAATTTTGTGTCAGACAAAGCCAAACAGGCCGAAAACTTTCGCAAATTTTTGCTGGCAATGTCCGAAGATATTCGTGTGCTTCTGGTCAAACTTGCTGACCGACTGCACAACATGCGCACGCTCAGCTACATCAAGAAACCTGAGAGTAGGGCACGAATTGCCATGGAGACCATGGATATTTACGCGCCACTTGCTGAACGCATCGGTATGGGTGAGATCAAAACTCAACTCGAAGACCTGGCGTTTACAGAATTAAACCCTGAGGCCAGACGTTCTGTCGTGCGTCGGCTTGAGTTCTTGCGCAATCAGGGCGATGGCCTTGTTGACCGCATCATCAAAGAACTCAATACACGTATGCTCGACAATGACCTCATGGCAACTATTCAAGGGCGCGAAAAATCGCCGTATTCGATCTGGTGCAAGATGCAGCAACACGATGTCGGCTTCGAGCAACTCTCCGACATCATGGCATTTCGGGTGATCGTTGATAGTGTCGAAGACTGCTATCGCGCGCTCGGCGTTGTTCACGGTGCCTACCGAACGGTGCCAGGGCGATTTAAAGACTATATCTCAACACCGAAACCAAATGGATATCGTTCGCTTCATACCGGCGTGTTTGGCCCGGAAAATCATCGAATTGAACTGCAAATTCGTACGCAGGATATGCATGTCATCGCGGAAAGCGGTGTCGCAGCGCATTGGAATTACAAAGAGGGCGGGCGTCCTGACTCTGCCCGGCGCGACGGACCGCAGTATCGCTGGCTTCGTGAACTGTTGGAAATTCTTGAGAACGCCTCGAACCCCGAGGAGTTTCTTGAACATACCAAGCTTGAGATGTTCAAGGATCAGGTCTTCGCGTTTACACCGCGTGGCGATTTGATCAGCCTGCCTTCAGGTGCAACACCTGTTGATTTCGCCTACGCCGTTCACTCCGAGATTGGTGATCGATGTGTTGGCTCAAAGATCAATGGCCGCATGATGCCGTTGAGAACCCGGTTACGGAATGGTGATCAGGTTGAAATCGTAACATCCAAGGCACAAACGCCATCACCGACTTGGGACCGCTTTGTTGTATCTGGCAAGGCACGGGCGCGCATCCGGCGATTTGTCCGGATGCAGGAACGCGACCAGTATCATGCACTTGGGCGTTCCATGCTGCAGCGGGCATTCAAGGAATCCGGGAATGACCTGACTGATAAGGCTCTCAGCGGTATTCTCAAAACCTTTAGTCAACCAACAGTCGAAGACCTTTGTGCACAAGTCGGGGCAGGGCATATCACCGGACGCGCTGTCGTCGAAGCCGTGTATCCGCGCCTGAAAATTACCGAAGATCAGGATAAAGTCGTCCCGATTTCAAACCCAAAAACGCGCAAGGATGAACGCAAAGACGGCGTACCAATCACGGGCCTCATTCCCGGCATGGCAATGCATTTTGCGGGCTGTTGTCATCCACTCCCAGGTGACCGGATTGTCGGAATCGTAACAACTGGCAAGGGTGTCACGATCCATACTATTGATTGTGAGAAACTCACTCAATATCAAGAAGAACCCGAGCGTTGGTTGGATGTTGCTTGGGACAGTGACAATGACTCACAGCAATCACACGTCGCCCGTATCAACGTCACAGTTGTCAATGAACCCGGTACGCTCGGGGATTTGTCGACGGTGATTGCCAAGAACGGTGGTAATATTTCAAACCTCAAGATCGTCGACCGTCAGACTGATTTCTTTGTCATGATGATCGATATCGAAGTCAAAGACGTGAAACACCTGTCTGATGTCATTGCAGCGCTTCGCGCGTCGACCAAAGTTAACACTGTCGACCGGGCACGCGGATAACATCAAAAACACGTTAAAAGTATGTAATGACGCCTTTCCAACTGGCGATGTAGTCGCTACTTAAAGACTATGTTTAGACGCAGCCAGCCACGTTCGTTACATCGCAGAGCCATCGGTGCCATATGGCCCGAAATGGGCTGGCGCCGGGCTGCGCAGTACACACTCATTCGCGTTGGTCGCTTACCGGGTACCGGTGCCGCCATTGCCGGTGGATTTGCGTGGGGGGCGGCAATGTCCTTCACGCCGTTTATTGGCTTGCACATTGCCATGGCCGTATTTGCGGCGTGGATTACCCGATGCAGCCTTGTCTCCGCCGTTATCGGGACAGTGGTCGGGAACCCTTGGACATTTCCATTTATCTGGATCTGGCTATACAAGGCCGGTGTCGCCATGGGCTTTGGTCAATCTGACGTGACCGCGGAAACGATGGACTTTTCGGGGATGTTCGGTGAAGTCACCGCAGCGGCGCTGGTTGGTGACTGGTCATTCATTTTGGATACCGCAGGCCCGGTCCTAATGCCGATGCTTGTCGCGTCGATCCCAACCGCCGCAATTGTATGGGTAATATTCTTCTTGTTGCTGAAACCGACGATAGGACGCTACAAAAGTGCTGCAGCTGCTCGTCGGTCACGAAGACTGTCGGTACAGCTCGAAGCTATAAGACAGGAATAACAAGGAGATACGCCATGTCTTCGGCCTTACGTCTCGGTGTTAACATTGATCACGTCGCGACCATTCGAAACGCACGTGGTGGCGCGCATCCTGACCCCATTCATGCCGCCAAACTTGCCGAGAAAGCGGGCGCAGATGGCATTACGGCTCATCTCCGTGAAGATCGTCGGCATATCTCTGATAGTGACATCGCGCGTCTTATGGACGCCATTGTCCTGCCGTTAAACCTTGAGATCGCTGCAACCGATGAAATGCTGAAAATCGCAGTGCGCCACAAGCCACATGCGGCATGCATCGTACCTGAAAAGCGTGAAGAACGCATAACTGAGGGCGGGCTTGATGTTGCTGGTGGCATGGAATCTCTGAAGCCTGTTGTATCGGCGCTGAAGGAGAATGGCATTTTAGTCTCGCTGTTCGTTGAACCCAGCGAAAAGCAGCTTGAGGCAGCGGCCGCATTGGAAGCCGACATCGTTGAGCTTCACACAGGGCGTTACTGCGATACCGCCGGGACCGCGCAGGACGTAGAATTGACCCGCATCGTGCAAGCCGCAGGCGTTGCCAAGGACCTTGGCATCGAATGTCACGCAGGGCATGGCCTGACGTTTGATACTGTGATGCCGATCGCCGAGATCCCAAGTCTTGTCGAACTGAACATTGGCCACTTCCTTATTGGCGAAGCCATTTTCTCTGGTCTCGATAGCGCAATACGGCGTATGCGGTCCTTGATGGACACTGCACGTGCAAATGCGTCGGGCGAACGCACCGCGTGATTATCGGGATCGGCACAGATCTATGTGACATTCGACGTATCGAAAAGACGTTGGATCGCTTTGGGGATCGCTTTATCGCGCGTCTCTATGACGATTACGAAATCAAAAAAGCCATGCGCAAGCAACTACCAGCTGCGAGCTTTGCCCAGAGTTTCGCTGCTAAGGAAGCATGTTCGAAGGCTTTGGGCACCGGTTTCCGCCAGGGCGTTTTCTGGCGCGATATGGTTGTTCAAAACCTGCCAACGGGGCAACCGATTATGCTTTTAAAGGGTGGCGCGAAGGCGCTCCTCGACAGCCTGACACCACCCGGTATGGTGGCGCGGGTTGATGTGTCACAAACCGATGAATACCCGATGGCGCACGCGATGGTGATTATTTCGGCTATTGCCCCAGAGCTTGCTCCAGATCAGCAATAAGATCGTCAGCGTTTTCCAGTCCGACCGACAACCGCAATAAGTCCTGGGGGCAGGGGCTATCCGGCCCTTCGATGGGGCCACGATGCTCAATCAAGCTCTCTGTTCCGCCTAGCGACGTCGCGGGCTTGAATAGCTTGGTTCGCTTTACGGCGCGCGCGGCCGCGTCCTCGCCTCCGGTCAAACGGATCGACATCATGCCACCAAAGCCGCCGGTCATCTGCTTTGCAGCAACTTCATGCCCGGGATGGCTGGTGAGACCAGGGTAAAGAACGTGCGAGACCCCGGGATGATCCTGTAAGGCCGTGGCCACGCGCATGGCATTCTCCGAATGGCGTTGCATCCTGACATCCAAAGTCCGCATGCCGCGCAACAATAGCCAGGCCTCCATCGCACCCAGTGTCGACCCCAGGCCTGTACGAACATCACGAACCTGTTCCCAGAAATCGTTTTTCTCGCGCGTGATCAGCGCACCAGCCAGAACATCTGAATGGCCGTTCAGATACTTTGTCGCAGAATGCATGACAACATCAGCGCCCAGTTCTAACGGGCGTGTCAGGATGGGTGTCGCCGAGGTCGAGTCGACAAAAAGCTTGAGCCCATGATCGTGCGCCAGATCTGCACACGCGGCGATATCCATAATCGACCAATCGGGGTTTGAGGGGGTTTCAGCCCATATGGCCTTGGTTTCTCCCGGCCGAATGCCTGCCTTAACCGCATCCAGATCACCGTTAGGATAAAGCGATATTTCAAGCCCCAGCGCCGGCGCCTGCTTCATCATCCAGCTCCTGAGGAACCAGTACATGGTTTCCGGGGCCAAAATATGGCTGCCAGCGCCCAGCGCCATTAACAGATGGGTCGCCGACGCCATGCCGGATGAAAACAATAATGCATCGGCACCGCCTTCGAGCTTGCAGAGCACAGCCTCGGTATCGGCAAGGCCTGGGCCTGAATTCCGATAATACACATATCCCTGATCTGTCGTGTACGTCGTAGACGGCTTGATCTGAGGCGTGATGTCTCCTGTCGGTGAGGGCAAAACCCCAATCATACCCGCAGCAATCGTCGCCGGCTTGTCGTATTCATTGTCATGCATATCGGAACCTCCGCAGCAACAATCCCGCGTTCAATCATTGTATTCAAACGATAAATTGTTCTGTCACAATCACGAATACATCTCGACGCAACGATATAAACCCATTCATGCTTTCTTCGTGTCTCAGGCTCACAGATTGCGTAAACTTGCCTCATGGACTGGCAAGACGACGGCATCATTCTCAGCGTAAAAAAGCATGGCGAGACTTCCGCCATCGTGAACCTGCTGACGCCCATGCAGGGCCGCCATGCGGGGCTTGTTCGTGGTGGTTTCGGCAAACGTTTACGCGGCATTCTACAGCCGGGGAACAAAGTACAGGCATCCTGGCGCGCCAGATTGCCGGAACATCTCGGAAACTTCACGATTGAGCCGATGAAAGCGTACGCGGCGAATGCACTGACTGACGCACGGCGACTGGCAGCGCTTTCGTCTGCATGCTCATTAATCGAAGCTTCGCTGCCGGAACGCGAGCCGCATCCCGCAATCTTGGAAGGTTTGGAGATTCTATTGGATGCACTCGACGATGATGACGTGTGGCCTGTCATTTATGTAAAATGGGAAATCGGCTTGTTAACCGAGCTTGGTTTTGGGCTTGATCTGACAAAATGTGCAGCGACCGGAACGACCGAGAACCTGACGCATGTTTCTCCGCGCACGGGCAGGGCAGTCTCAAGCGCCGCCGCGAAGCCATACAAGGAGCGATTGCTACCATTACCCGCGTTTCTGCTCGACAGCCGTGTCCCTGCGGACATTGCAGACGGCCTTCGTCTGACGGGATATTTTCTGGAAAACCATGTGTTTCAGCACCGCGATACAGAGTTACCGTCCTCCCGACGCCGTCTGGCTGAACGATTTCGGAGCGAACCGAATCAATAGTTCTGGCTTCGTTGTCCTGGATTTTCGGAATACCTCCTCACCTTACCTCTCCTCCTAACAGGCGGAGAGGGATAGGTAGGCAATGCGGATGAACGTGAGTCCCTCTCCCCGATGAAATGGGGGAGAGGACAGGTGAGGGGGGCAAATATTCAAGGCTTCAATTGCCTCAAATCATTTCCCGCGACGCACATGCATTGACGAAAACGCCCCAATAACTACTATATGTCGCGATTCCTTCACGTACGAACCACAAGAGGCGCTACATGAGTAAACTCGTCGATTCCGAGGAAATTCGCGAAACACGATTAGCGGATGCACTTTCGGAACGCTACCTGTCATATGCGTTGTCGACGATCATGTCGCGCTCCCTCCCGGACGTGCGGGATGGCCTGAAACCCGTGCATCGACGCTTACTTTATGCAATGCGTCAGCTAAAACTTGATCCGGCATCCGGTTACAAAAAATGTGCCCGCGTCGTCGGTGATGTCATGGGTAAATACCATCCGCACGGTGATCAATCGATTTACGATGCCATGGTCCGTCTTGCGCAGGAGTTTGCGCAGCGCTATCCGCTGGTCGACGGACAGGGGAACTTCGGTAACATTGACGGCGATAACGCCGCCGCCATGCGTTACACCGAAGCCCGGCTAACTGAAATCGCAAGCCTACTCCTCAGCGGCATTGACGAGGATGCTGTTGATTTTCGCGATACCTATGATGGTGAAGAATCCGAGCCTGCGGTTCTACCTGCAGCATTTCCTAACCTGCTTGCCAACGGTGCCGCCGGGATCGCTGTCGGCATGGCGACAAATATTCCACCACATAATGTCGGCGAGTTGTGCGACGCGATGCTGCACATCATCAAGACAGCCAAGCATACGACAGAATCAATCTCTAATTCACGCGTGACGTTTGAGAAACTTGTCGAATTTGTGCAGGGCCCGGATTTCCCGACCGGTGGCGTGCTTGTTGAATCTCGGGAAAATGTCATCGAGGCTTATCGCACAGGACGCGGCGGTTTTCGTCTGCGGGCCCGCTGGGAACAGGAAAAACTGGGGCAGGGGCTTTATCAAATCGTCATTACGGATATTCCGTACCAGATTCAAAAATCTCGCCTGATAGAAAAAACGGCAGAACTGCTGCTCGCCAAAAAGCTGCCGATGCTAGCGGACATTCGCGACGAGTCCGCCGAAGACGTTCGGATCGTGCTGGAGCCAAAATCTCGCAATGTAGAGCCAGAGATGCTGATGGAGCATCTTTTCCGCGAAACGGAACTGGAAACACGAATAAGCCTCAACCTGAACGTTTTGAACCGGGACAACGTTCCGGGTGTGATGAATCTCCGCGAAGCCCTCGTCGCGTTCCTTGAACACCGCGAAGATGTCTTGGTGCGCCGCTCACACCATCGCCTTGCCAAGATCGAGCATCGCCTCGAGGTTTTGGGTGGATTGCTGATTGCATATCTCAATCTGGACGAGGTCATCCGTATCATCCGTGAAGAAGATGATGCGAAAAAGGTTATGATGAAGACCTTTGATCTGACGGACGTTCAGGTCGAAGCCATTCTGAACATGAGATTGCGGCAGCTTCGCAAACTTGAAGAAATGGAAATCCGCAAAGAGGACAAAGCCCTCAAGGCTGAACGCAAAGACTTGAAGGAGCTTTTGGCGACCGAGACGTTGCGCTGGAAATCCGTTGAAGCCGAATTGAAGGAACTCAAGCAAACATATGGGCCTAAGAGCGACCTCGGCCGGCGTCGCACCGATATCAGTGAGCCGCCATCTATTGTTGTCGTACCGATCGAAGCAATGATCGAGAAAGAACCTGTAACCGTTGTTTACTCTGAAAAAGGTTGGATCAGGGCGGCCAAAGGTCATCTGGAAGACACATCCAGTCTGAAGTTCAAAGAGGGTGATCAACTCAAGTTCTGGCTGCATGCAGAAACGACGGACAAGCTTATCGTTTTCAGTACCAATGGACGGTTCTATACCGTTGGTGTCGACAAATTACCGGGCGGGCGCGGCCATGGCGAGCCGATCCGTCTGATGGTCGATATCCCGAACGGCCATGACGTCGTAACCATGATGAAACACGAAGGCGGACGCCGTTTTCTGGTCGCATCTGATGCGGGACGAGGATTTATCGTCTCTGAAGACGAGGTCGTCGCACAAACCAAAAACGGCAAGCAGATCCTCAATGTGGGCTCCAGTGATGAAGCCGCGGCGATTAGTATTGTCCCTGACAACGCCGATCATGTTGCCGTCATTGGCCAGAACCGCAAACTGGTTATCTTCCCGATTGACGAATTGCCTGAGATGACGCGCGGCAAAGGCGTTATCTTGCAGCGCTACAAGGACGGCGACTTGTCTGATGTACAGGCATTTAACTTCAAAGAAGGGATCACGTGGCAGACTGGATCGGGCATGCGTTCCGAGACCGATCTGAAGGCCTGGCTTGGTAAGCGTGCGAGTGCCGGATTGATAAAACCGAAGGGATTTCCGTCGAACAACCGGTTCTCCTGATCGTCGATGGAAAAGATCGCTGGCATCATCATTGGCGGTGCCATTGCAGTCGGGACACTGGTAGTGCTCTTTCTTGTCGCGGGTAGCGCGATTGTTGGAGCGGTCACGGCATTACTCACGATACCGATCGCAGCCCCGATCACGACAACGCTGATCATTGTTGTTATCGTTGTAGGGTATTTTGTGTATCGAAAGAAAACACCCGGAAACAAGGATGATCCTTGATTTTAGGGACGGGTTGAGAGATTTTGACGCTAACAAGAACAGATCATTGATGGAGTGAATGAAATGACACCTGCGACACAGACGCACACACTGGCGAATGCACTATTCCCAGTTCGTGCCGACAGCACACCCTGGATGCGCAACCTGCTTTTGGCAGTGGGCGGCACTGTCCTGATGACAATCGCGGCAAAGATCAATATTCCGTTCTATCCGGTCCCAATGACGATGGGGACGTTTGTCGTACTGACAATTGGTATGGCATTCGGCTGGCGTTTGGGCGGCGCAACGATTGCGTTGTATCTCGCTGAGGGTGCCGTTGGCCTTCCAGTTTTCGCCGGAACACCTGAAAAGGGCATTGGCCTGGCTTATATGGCCGGACCAACGGGCGGATACCTGCTGGGTTACCTGATCGCCGCGATCACTGTGGGCTGGCTTGCCGAGAAGGGCTGGGACCGCAACGTATTTACCACGCTTGCTGCCATGTTGATCGGCACGGCTATTATTTTCGCACCTGGTATTTACTGGTTGGGGATGCTGTTTGGCTGGGAAAAGCCAATTCTCGAGTGGGGTCTTTGGCCATTCCTGCCGGGCGCAGCATTCAAGATTGCACTGGCGACGGCGGTACTTCCACTTGCATGGAAGATGCTCGCTAAAAAGAAGTAAAACTTACTCAGATTTGAGTTTGGTGAGGGCGTAATCGAAAGGTTGCGCCCTTACTCCATCCGGACCCATCCGTCAGGTGTGACACGCTCCAGCGGCTTGAAGCGAGATTTGTAGGACATATTAGAGCAGCCATCGATCCAGAACCCCAAATACATGTAGGGCAGTTCCTGCCCGTAGGCTTCATCAATCATCCACAAAATCATGTATGTCCCTAGGCTTCGGTCTGACTCAGCGTCATCAAAAAAGCTGTATACGGCGGACAAGCCGTCACCAAGTCGATCCACCAGACATACTCCCGCCAACGTGCCGGATTTGTATCGAAACTCTATCACAATCGTGTTCACCGGGGTGTCTTCGATCAGCGCCTGATAATCCAGAAAATCCATTTTTCCCATATCACCACCGTTGTGGCGGGTTCGCTGATAGTCTGCAAAAAGGGAGTATTGTTCGTGCGTCGCAATTGCCTCAACAATCTCGGCACTCAGATCTTTATTCCGGTTCAATATGCGTTTCAGCGATTTACTTGGCTTAAACTCGTCGACCACAACCCGAACCGCAACGCAGGCGTCACAGCTTGGGCACGCGGGCACATAGCAAATACCATGCGAACGGCGAAAGCCGGCCTGCGACAATTGATCGTGCAGGGCATTTGCGTCACGTCCAACGAGTTCGGTTACAACACGGCGCTCCGTGCGGCCTGGCATATAAGGGCAGGGAAGTGGTGCCGTCGAAAAAAAGAACTTGGTATCGGGTAGAGGTTGATGGCGCATAAATACCTGTAATTTCCAAACACTAACGCCATTACGTTACGGCATTTTAGGGCTTGAATGCAATTCTGAACGATCACGCCGATCAGTGTTCCAGAGGCTATTGTGAGAGCGTCTGATCCAACTCAAGGCTAAGCCCAGGGAGACCGCCACCTGTCGAACTTTCCGGTGGTGTTGTCTCAATCTCGCGTTTGCGAATCTCGTCAAGACCAGGAAGCACTTCTTCCTTCTTTGGCGTTTTCTTTACCTTGCTGGGATCATTCAACGGGTTATCTTTGCCCGTGCCGCGTAACATCACGATCGATAATCGCCGGTTCGAAGGGTGGGTAGGATTATCCTTAACCAACGGTTCCGTCGCGGCTTTGCCAACGACCCGGTCAACACGGCTTTCCGGAATACCAATCTGCTCAAGCCAGCGCCGTGCAGCATTGGCGCGGTCTGCGGACAATTCCCAGTTTGTAAAATCGCCGCCGCCACCAAACTTCGTCGAGTCCGTATGTCCGGAAATCGCGAGGTTGTGAGGAAGGGCTTTGATTATTTCAGCGGCAACTTCCAAAAGACGTTTGGTATGCACAAAAAGTTCCGAAGCGCCGCTTTGGAACATCGACAGGCCATCCTTGTCTACCAATTGGATACGCAGACCATCGGGTGTGTTATCGATCAACAGGCTATCTTTCAGCTTTTTGAGCTGCGGAATGCTGGCCATAGTGGCTTCCAGCTCATCCTTTGCCTCTTCAAACTGCTGTTGCTCGCGCTGCTTGAGCACCTGCTCGGCGGTTTCCTCGTCAGGATTACTACCAGCTTGGTTCTCAGAGTTGTCATCGCCACCGGTACCGGCTTTTGGCGGTGGCAAATCCACCGTCACGCTGTCTCGGGATGTCGTGTTCTGGGCTGCACCTTCTTCGGTGATTGTCTTACCGCCCAGAATGTCGCCCGCACCACTCGTCGATTGAGATGCGGTGACCGGCGCGAAATAGTTGGAAATACCTTCAAGTTGTTCCTGCGTGACCGAGTTCAGCAACCACAACAACAAAAAGAAGGCCATCATCGCTGTCACGAAGTCGGCATAAGCGATCTTCCACGCACCACCATGGTGGCCGTGTCCGCCTTTGTTGACCTTCTTAATTATTATCGGTTTTGCGGCACTCTCATCGGCCATTTAGGGCCTCCGTTAACTTGGCGCAGGCAGGTTCGAGCAGATCTCTTCCAGTTCTGCGAACGTTGGCCGATATTCTTCAGGCAGAATCTTACGTGCAAATTCCACGGAAACCTGAGGGGCATATCCTTGCATGTGACCCATCAGGCCCATTTTCATGCAGATAAAGTAGTGATGCTCCGAATCGTATGCAGCTTCGAGGTTGCCCGCCATCGGAAGTACAAATCCATAAGCCACAAGAATTCCAGAGAACGTACCCACAAGCGCCGCACCAATCAGACCACCGAGTACTTCTGGCGGTTCTGTGATCGAGCTCATCGTCACGATCACGCCCAAAACAGCAGCAACAATACCAAGTGCCGGGATCGCCTCACCAATGGTGCGCATCGCGCCCGCAACCATGGCTTTCTCATGGTGATGAACATCCAGTTCCGCATCCATGATGTTTTCAATCTCGTGCGGATTGCTCGCACCCAAAGTCAAAAGACGAAGATAATCACAGAAAAAATCAATCGCATGATGGTCATGCTGGAACTTTGGAAACGTTGCAAAAAGGCTACTATCGTGCGGTTTTTCAACATGTTGTTCGAGCGCCAGGTCGCCTTTTGCCTTGGCAAGCCGGAACACACTGTACAAACACGTCAGCAATTCGACGTAGGCATCTTTTTTGTATTGTGGCCCCTTGATCATGGTGCCGACGGACTTAAACGAGCTAATAACCACCTTCTTCGGGTTACCCGCCATAAACGCACCAAGCGCGCCCCCAAGAATAATAACATATTCAATAGGCTGCCAAAGAATGCGCAAGTCGCCGTGAACGGAATACCCGCCAAACACACAACCGATAACAAGGACAATACCAACGATGAAAAACATCTAAGCAGGCTCTCACGTTTTAGTTTCAGTGCGCCCGCAGTAGATGTGGGCGGGCTTCGTTTCCCACCCTTTCTCAATAGAGCGGTTTTGCTTGAAACTCAATTGCTTGGAGACAAAACCGAGCATTCAATTTCATATTTTCTGGCGTTTCAATTTTCGGCACCAACGTGCTAAACACGCAATATGACAGTTCAAGCAGACGACTTTCGTCAGGTACTCTCTCGTTTCGCTAGTGGTGTGACGGTCGTGAGTACGCGTGACCGGGCGAAAAACCCAATCGGCGTCACCGTGAGTGCGTTCTCGTCTTTATCGCTGGACCCTCCACTAATCCTGATTTGCCTGGATAACGCGACATCCAATCTTGAGGATTATACGGATAGGGGAATGTTTGCTGTCAGCATTCTCTCGAGCGAACAGGGAAGTGTCTCCAACGCTTTTGCGTTCCCGGGCCCTCAACCGCCATTTGATCAGGTTGATTACATCGAAGGCGAGATGGGCCTGCCGTTAGTCGAAGGCGCAGTGGCCAGCGTCCAATGCGAGACACACGCCGTATATCCTGGCGGAGATCATGTCATCGTGATTGGCCTCGTGAAGCACGCAAAATGGCAAGATAATGCAAACCCGCTGATCTACGCTGGTGGCAAATATCGCTCATTGACACATTCAGGCACCGAAGGATGAGTAGGCCAGCGGCCCGCCCCATACCAAGGACACTCTTAATCTCAATGATGATGGCTGGGATTGCCCTTGGCATATGGGCCTTTGCCCCGTCCGAGTTCCCGCGCACGCATTTTACCGTTATTGGGTTGGGGTTTGCGGCTGCGATGGGTGCGGTCGCGATTGGTCGAATAACAAACCTCGGACGCGCTTGGCTGGTTCTTAGCGCCATCGCAACACCCGCACTTGTATTGGTGCCAATCTACCAGCCACCCGTTTGGGTCTTTCCGGCCATCGTATTGGTGCTTGCCGGTTTTTATATCAATGGTGTCCGCGAGCAGGTGCCACTCTATCTTTCGAACAAGCTTACCCAGAAAGCCGTCGCCAGCATTTTCGAGAATACAAAGGGTTCGACATTCATTGATCTCGGATGCGGACTGGGTGACATCGTTGCTGCGGTATCGGGGCAGTCAAAAGATGCGCGTGTGATCGGCGTCGAAACAGCGCCGCTTTCGTATCTGATTGCCAAAGCCCGGATTATCTTGCTTGGGCGACGAAACGCGTCGGTTCGGTTTGAAAGCATTTGGACGACAGATGTTTCCGAAGCCGACGTGGTCTATGCGTTTCTCTCTCCTGCACCTATGTCCAGGTTATATGAAAAGCTCAAAGCCGAAATGAAACCTGGCGCATGCTTCGTCTCTAATAGCTTTGCTGTGCCGGGAGATGAGCCTGACGAGGTTGTCGCCGTCGATGACAGCCGCAATACGCAGCTCTTGATCTGGAAAATGTGAGAGAACTATGCACCTTGAACTTATTGTGAGATATTACTGCCCTTAATGGTCATTTGTTCAACAATAAGGACACGCACTTATTTTCGATCTACTTGAAACAATTCGCATTAGTTTGGGCATGCAGCTATCACTGGACACAGTGTTTATCCGCTTGTTAACCGCAACTTTCCTGGGCCTGCTCATTGGCTGGGAAAGAGAGTCAAAGGACAAACCTGCTGGCCTTCGAACACATATGCTTGTCGGTCTGGGTTCTGCAGCTTTTTTCCTCATATCAATAGAATTCACATTAGGGCCGCTTAAGGATGCCGAAGGTATTGCGCCTGATCCAACGCGCATTTTTCAAGGCATCATAACAGGCATTGGCTTCCTTGGTGCGGGTGCAATTATTCAAGGTAGCAAGGACGTTACTGGCCTCACGACAGGTGCGGGTATCTGGCTTGCTGGAGGTATTGGACTTGCATGTGGCGGCGGATATTACGCAATTGCTGTAATAACCACGTTGATAACGCTAATGGTGCTTACGCTGGTTGGTTGGATTGAGAGGCGACTACCCACAAACGATAGCGACGAATAATTCAGGCCGGTATACTCAATCATTCGGGAAATCAGAGCTTTTATATTCTGGTATCCGAGAGCAATCTTGTACCAAATCCTTGAGCCTCAAGAGCTTCGATGATTTCCCGCACATGGCCCGCGTCAATTGTCTCTATGGCAATGTCCACATCGGCCTCTTTGACCGGCACATCGCGGAACATGCGCTGATGCAGTACATCGACAATATTGCCGCCTTTTGATCCGATGATACCAGAAACAACAGCGAGCGCGCCGGGCATATCAATCAATGATATCCTGAGCTTTGCGAGGCGACCTTCGCGAACCAGTCCCCGCATCATCACAGACGATAAAAGCCGGGAATCAATATTTCCACCCGATACCATCAGGCCGACTTTCTTGCCCTTAAATCGCTCAGGTTGGTCAAGTAAGACGGCGAGGGGAACCGCACCTGAGCCTTCAACAATAAGCCGCTGTACGTCGACCAAAGTTTGTACGGCTCGCTCAATGACGGATTCATTGATGACTTCAACCGTTGGCATGTGCGCCTTTAAAATCGGTGTTGTCAGATCACCGGGCTCCTTGACCGCAATGCCATCTGCAAGCGTTGCACCACTGCCATGTGGTGGTTCGCCATTAAACGCCTGAAACATCGATGGATAGGCATCGGCTTGTGCACCAACGATCTCAAGGTCAGGGTTGTGCGCCCTGGCTGCGATACACGCGCCAGCCGCCAGACCGCCACCACCAATCGGAACAACGAGTGCATCCATATCCGGGATGTCTTCAAGAAATTCCAGTGTCGCCGTACCCTGACCCGCAATCACATGGGGATCGTCATAGGGGTGGATGAAGATTTTTCCTTCTGCCTCGGCGGCTTTGACCGCGAGCAATCGAGACTCCGCCACGCTTTCACCTTCGAGGATCACCTTGGCACCAAGCGCCTCGGTCCGCGCAACTTTGGTAAAAGGCGTATTGGCAGGCATATAAATGGTCGCTGGGATACCCAGGCGTTCGGCATGATAACCGACACCTTGAGCATGGTTTCCAGCC
>Ga0189287_100116_pt1 | contig 59053 bp, 71 predicted proteins | sample UW86minimetaG_FD_130319 | JGI IMG/M metagenome (GOLD analysis project Ga0189287, IMG submission 130319) | Marine microbial communities from the Costa Rica Dome - UW86 mini metaG | ecosystem: Environmental > Aquatic > Marine > Oceanic > Photic zone | place: Costa Rica: the Eastern Pacific...
AGAAAAAGCGTCTGATTAAGTCGCCAACTTATCACCGACGCGACGGATGCCTTCTACAAGGGCCTGGCCGTTTGCACCGCCGTCCCCTTTCATCTCATTTTGGATGACAAGTTTGAGGGCATCCACATGCACCTTAATCGCTTGTGCCTCGGCTGAACCGAAAGTCTCCTGACGTTCGATCAAACGGCAAAGTTCATTCGCAATCACCGTCATCAAATCGTAGCCAAAGCTTCCACCCTGGCCTTTGATGTCGTGGGCAACTTGAAAAATCTTGTCGGCTTCTTCTTTGCCATTACCTGTAGTTTTGGTCAGATTGACATAGGCCGCTTCGATTTTAACGAGATCTTCCTGTACCCATTCAAGATAGCTATCAGCCATCGCAGCGATAACACTCTCGGCGCGTTCAAGCGTCTCCAGGTCAACGGCACCCGGACCACCCTCACGGACTTTACCCTTGAGCGTGTTCGGTGGGTTGATGATTTCCAGCTCGTCGTCGGCCATTTAAATTCTGAATCCTATCGGTGCAGTATCTCTGTACAGTATAGTAACAATCAGTCAATCAGGTTACAATATCACCAATTCGTTACAAAAGTCCTAGTGAACGAAGTTCTTCGGCCATATCGTCCGGTAAGTCCTCTGCACCTGCCCCGACGTCTTTAAGGTCACGTGGTGCATCGGCCACAGGCATATAGCGCCAACCCTGAAACGGTCGAAAAGCCCGGCGTTCCGTCAGAATATGCTGATTTTTGTAGACAATGGCACACGCTGGCTTCCCTGCCTGATTGACCGTTTCACGAAGGTCAACGATTTCCTGGCGTAGCCGGATCACCCCTTTTATCACCCAGTAAAGCGATCCACCGTCGAGAACTTCCGCAGCCCGACGCGGAAATGCCCGCGTCACGTGGATCAGTTCAGGCTTCTCACCTGCCTTTTTCTTCATCGCCAATCGCTGTTTCTGAACTTCGGCAAGATGCTCTACATCTTCGATACCTACACAGAGTTTGATCAGGTTTACGGTCACGACGAGAGGTCTGCTCCAAGTTTTGCCAAGCCGACTTTAGAAGCCGGGGCACGTCCAATAGTCGTTGAGATAAATCGACTGGCTAAAAGCAGTTTATCCATATCGACACCCGTCTCAATGCCTAAGCCATCGAGCATATAAAGAACATCCTCGGTCGCAACATTCCCCGAAGCACCCTTGGCGTAAGGGCATCCCCCTAACCCGGCGACAGCTGTATCAATCACAGCGACACCCATTTGCATCACAGCCAAGAGGTTTGCCAGCGCCTGACCGTAGGTGTCGTGAAAGTGTGCGCCCAGTCGATCAGTCGGGATATACTTGGCCACTGCGGCGATCATGTCCTGGGCTTTCGCAGGTGTGCCGGTGCCAATCGTGTCGCCAAGTGACACCTCGTAACACCCCATGTCATCGAGAGCGCGGGCCACATTCGCAACCGCGTCCGGATCAACGTCACCCTCATAGGGACATCCAAGCACGCAGGAAATATATCCCCGCACTCGAATACCATCGGCAATCGCCGCCTTTGCAACGGGCGCGAACCGCTCAAGGCTCTCAGCGATACTGCAATTGATATTCTTTTCAGAAAAAGTTTCCGAAGCCGCCCCAAAGATCGCGACTTCCTCGCAACCAGTATCGCTCGCCGCTTCGTATCCCTTCATGTTAGGCACTAACACGGGGTAGGACACCCCAGGTTTTCGGGTAATCATCCGCATGACGTCCGCCGTATCTGCCATTTGTGGCACCCACTTTGGCGACACGAACGCCCCCGCCTCAACAGCTGGCAGCCCGGCATCTGCAAGCATTTCGACAAGCTTCACCTTGGCTTCAAGTGGTACGATTTCTGGTTGGTTTTGCAGGCCGTCACGGGGCCCGACATCAACAATCCGCACATGGGTTGGAAGGTTTATCAATGCAGCCTAGCTCGCTTCAAAGACGACAAGCGGCTCGCCGTCCTCAACCTGATCACCAGCTTTGTATCTGACCTCGGTAACTTGACCTTTTGCGGGCGCCGCAATGGTATGTTCCATCTTCATCGCCTCGAGAACAATCAACGGTTGGCCGCGCTCAACTTTGTCACCGGCTTTCACCATAACGGCCGTTATTTTGCCAGGCATCGGTGCGGTGAGATCACCATCCGATACGCCGTCGTCTATTCCCTCAGCCGCAGGATCAATGATCGACAAGACGTACCGAACATCGCGAATGAACACTGTCATTTGATTGGCAATCGTCACGACACTCGCGCTTCGGCGCGTATCGTCAATGACGACATCACCATCGTCCAGCAACTGCGCCTTCATGGTCGTGCCGTCGATCAAGAAATCATAGCCACCATCCGGATGCGCCTTTGCGCTCACATGATGCAGTGTATCGTTATTGGCCGCATCACTGAGTTGAATATCTTGATGCCCCAGATCGATTGAGCGCCAACCATCCGTTCGAAACCAGGGTGAGAAAGAGTCTTCAGATTTGGCCGCACGGAGACACGCCGCATGTCCGCGTTTAGCAATCTCATGAAGTGCCGCGATTGCAATTATTTCAGGCGTCGCCATTTGCACACGTCGCCAGCCTGCTTTTGGCGGCTTCAAACGATCAAGCCAGCTTGTATCAATTTTCGGTTTCTGAAATTGAGGTGTTTCTGTAATGCCCAAAAGGAAATCTAGATTGGTTTCCAGTCCGGCTATTTCCGTAGCGACCAGGGCGCGTTGAAGCTTGCCCAAAGCGTCAGCGCGATCCACACCATGTACAATGATCTTTGCAATCATTGGGTCATAATAGACGCTTACACTGTCTCCAGGCTCCACCCCGGTATCAATACGAACGTCGGGATCATCGGAGAATTTTAGATGATGTAGCGTGCCCGTTTGTGGCAAGTATCCCTTGTCCGGGTCCTCGGCATATAACCGTGCTTCAAAGGCGTGGCCATTGATCGTCAAGTCGTCTTGCTGACAGGGCAGCACTTCACCCGCAGCGACCCGTAACTGCCATTGCACCAGGTCCTGCCCGGTAATGGCTTCGGTGACAGGGTGCTCGACCTGCAATCGCGTGTTCATTTCAATGAAATAGAAGTCTTTACCAGACAACAGGAACTCAACCGTTCCAGCCCCCACGTAATCCACGGCACGGGCTGCATTCACGGCAGCTTCACCCATGGCCTGGCGGAGTGACGCTGTCATACCCGGTGCAGGTGCTTCTTCGATTACTTTCTGGTGGCGACGTTGTAACGAGCAATCTCGTTCAAAAAGATGCACGTAGTTACCGTGCTGATCCCCGAACACTTGAACTTCCACGTGGCGGGACTTTGTCAGATATTTCTCGATCATCATCCGGTCATCACCGAAAGACGCTTTGGCTTCGCGCTTTGCACCGTCGATAGCAGCTGTTAGGTCCGCAGCAGATTTAACGATCCGCATCCCCTTACCACCGCCACCAGCGGATGCCTTAGCCAGAACTGGAAATCCAATTTCCTTGGCAACCTCACTCAGTGTCTTGGTATCTTGCTTCGCCCCATGATATCCGGGAACCAGAGGTACCCCGGCTTTCTGCATCAAAGCCTTGGATGCACTTTTTGAACCCATAGCGCGGATTGCCTTCGCGGGCGGACCCACAAATATCATGCCAGCCTTTTGCACAGCGTCAGCAAACTTTGCGTTCTCGGAAAGAAAGCCGTACCCCGGATGAATTGCATCGCTTTTGGTATCGCGTGCCGCATTCAAAATAACATCGCTGAGCAGATAACTCTCTGAGGCAGGTCCCGAGCCCACATTGACCGCTTGATCGGCCATCCGAACATGACGAGCATTTTTATCCGCGTCTGAATACACCGCGACAGTTTCAATCCCCATCGCGCGTGCCGACGAAATCACGCGACACGCGATCTCACCTCTGTTCGCTATCAGTAGTCGGCGGATGGGTGTCACGTTAATCTCTCACCCACTTTGCTTTGCGTTTATCGAGGAAGGCGGCGATCCCCTCTTGACCCTCATCGGTCGCGCGGACACGGGCAATGTGACCGGCAGTATCGCGTACAACTTTCTCGTCCTGCGTTGCAGACTTGGTGATATAGGAAATCAGGTTCTTTACTTCGGCAAGCGCGTTTGGGCCACCTTTCAAAAGGTCGCTAACCACTTCGTTGCGTCGGTCCTGAAGCACATCAGCAGGCACAACATCATGCACCAGACCAATGCGCTGCGCCTCAAGGGCAGAGAAACGCTCGGCAGTCATCATGTATCTGGTTGCCTGACGTTCCCCGATCGCATTAATTACGTACGGACCAATGACCGCCGGGATCAATCCAAGGCGAACTTCTGAAAGGCAGAATTTTGCATGATCAGACGCAATCGCAATATCGCAAGCAGCCACGAGCCCAACGCCACCGCCATATGCGGCCCCCTGGACCAGGGCAACGGTCGGCTGGCGCATCCGGTGTAATGTTGCCATTAGTTTGCCGAGATTCTTGGCGTCTTCCAGGTTCGCGACCCGATCATTTTCGGCCATTCGTTTCATCCAGTTGAGGTCAGCACCAGCTGAGAAGCTCTCACCTTCGGCAGCGATAACCACAACACGGATCACAGGATCATTCTCAAGCCCTTGCAATTCCCGGCGCAGTCGTTCGATCAACTCGTCATCAAACGCGTTATGAACCTCCGGCCGGCGCAACGTAATTGTTGCGACGCCACGGCCCGAAATTTCCGTGATTAATGGTGCTGTTGTACTTTTCGCCATTTCTCTGCCTCCACTTCGTCCACGTTACATCCGGAAAATGCCGAAAGACGTGTCCTCAATAGGCGCATTCAGCGCCGCTGATAATCCAAGCCCCAACACGGTTCTTGTCTGCGTTGGATCGATAATACCATCATCCCAGAGACGCGCACTCGCATAGTACGGATGCCCCTGATGTTCATATTGTTCAAGGATCGGCGCTTTAAAAGCCTCATTATCCTTTTTTGTCCACTTCTTGCCACGTGCTTTCATGCCGTCCGCCCTGACAGTCGCAAGCACATTTGCCGCCTGCTCTCCGCCCATGACCGAAATACGTGAATTCGGCCAAAGCCACAGAAAGCGAGGGGAATACGCCCGACCGCACATGGAATAATTCCCGGCACCAAAGCTGCCGCCAATAACCACAGTAAATTTCGGCACGTTCGCGCACGCTACAGCCGTCACCATCTTGGCACCATCTTTGGCGATACCGCCCTGCTCGTACTTTTTACCCACCATAAACCCGGAGATATTTTGCAGGAACACGAGAGGAATTTTCCGCTTGGCGCACAACTCGATAAAGTGAGCGCCCTTCAACGCGCTTTCAGAAAACAGAATGCCATTATTCGCAACAATACCGACAGGATACCCGTGGATACGCGCAAAGCCTGTTACCAGCGTATCACCATAGAGTTTCTTGAATTCATCAAACTCTGATCCATCAACGATGCGGGCAATGATTTCACGAACATCAAATGGCTTTCTGAGGTCCACTGGGGCAATTCCCGCCAGTTGCGACGGATCATACAGCGGTTCAATCGGTGCGCGCAGGTCAATATCAACCTTTTTAACTCGATTTAGGTTACGAATAGCACGTCTGGCCAATTGCAACGCATGCAGGTCATCTCGGGCCATGTGATCTGTGACGCCCGATATCTTGGAGTGCACAGCCGCACCGCCCAAGTCTTCGGCAGAAACCTCTTCACCCGTGGCGGCTTTGACCAGCGGCGGGCCACCCAGGAAGATCGTACCCTGGTTCTCAACAATGATACTCTCGTCGCACATCGCAGGCACATACGCCCCGCCCGCTGTGCATGATCCCATGACAACAGCAATTTGTGGAATACCGGCTGCGGACATATTCGCCTGATTGAAAAAGATACGACCAAAGTGTTCTTTGTCCGGAAACACTTCATCCTGACGCGGTAAAAACGCGCCACCACTATCGACGAGATAAATACACGGCAGATTATTCTCTCGGGCAATTTCCTGCGCGCGAAGATGCTTTTTTACCGTCAGTGGATAATAGGTGCCGCCCTTGACCGTCGCATCATTGGCGACGATGACGCATTCGACCCCTTCGACCGGGCCAATGCCCGTAATGATCCCGCCCGCGGGCACATCATCGCCATAAACCTCAAAAGCTGCGAATTGAGAGAACTCAAGGAACGGCGCGCCGGGATCAATCAGGTTTCGAATGCGCTCTCGGACCGGAAGTTTGCCGCGCGCTTCATGCTTGGCTTGTGCCTCAGGCCCACCACCCTGCTTGATCTTGGCAAGCTTATCCGACAAATCATCAAGCAATGCCCGTACTGTGTCTTCGTTGCTCTTGAAGGCACTTCCCTTGATATCAATCGATGATCGGATCGCGGTCATATGTTTACTTTCGTTATCAATCAGGCGTCTTTGGGTTTCTTTTCAGCAACCGGGCCACCGGCTTCTTTCCAGGCTTTGAAGCCATCCGCAAACTGCACAACGTTCTCCATCCCCATGTCGTTGAGCGTCTTTGCCGTCAATGCCGAGCGCCATGCTGCCGCACAGTAAAGTACATACGTCTTATCATCATGACCAAATACGTCCTTAAAGTAAGGACTATCGGGATCAACCCAAAACTCAATCATGCCGCGTGGGGCATGGAATGCGCCGGGAATATAGCCATCACGCTCAAGCTCGCGCACGTCACGAACATCAACAAATACCAGTTTATCACTGCCATGTTGGGCAATCGCGTCCTCAAGGGAAATCGTCGTGACAACCTTTTCAGCATCGGCCACAAGATCGCGTATACCTTTTTTGAGTTTCATCTTATTTCCTTCGTCGTTTACCAACCACCGGCGCGTAGCCAGCGTTTCACCATCCAAAGCCGGTCAGCGCCCCAGAACGGCTCGCCATCAACAATGATGAATGGAGAGCCAAACACTCCCTTGGCGACAGCTTCAGAGGTTTCATCTTTCACACGTTGCTTTACCGTATCATCCGCAATCGCAGAGATCACATCCTGTTCTGTATAGCCATGCTTTGCCGCAATGGCCGCAACACTTTCTGGTGTCGAGATATCCTCACCCTCGCCAAAGAACTTGAGGAAACAATCCCACGCAAATGCTTTCGCCTTGGCAGGATCCTGGCCATCAATCCAGTAAAACGCGCGTGCCGCCGCAAGGGTCGCGATCGGAAAATTTTCCGGCATCGACCAGGGTAATTCCTGAAAACGCGCAAGACGATCCCAGTCACTGCGGCAATAATCTCCCTTAATCGGATACCTGGTGAGCGGTTGCCCACCGGTTTCTTTCATCGCAGCGCCCAGCATCATGGGCTTCCATACAACCTCGCGTCCAAAGCCCTCCACCATCTCATCAATTTTGTGGGCGGCGAAGTACGCATACGGTGATGAAAAATCGAAATAGAACTCAACTGGGTCAGACATCTTCTCTCCTAGTTTTCGTTGGCGACAGCGCGTGCAATAACCATACGTTGGACGTCACTTGTACCTTCATAAATCTGGCAAACACGCACATCGCGGTAAATGCGCTCAATGGGAAAATCTTCCACGTATCCGTATCCGCCAAGCGTTTGGATTGCGCCAGAACAAACCCGTTCTGCCATCTCGGATGCAAACAGCTTGGCCATGGAGGCTTCTTTGAGGCATGGCTGTCCAGTTTCACGAAGACGCGCCGCATTCAGATACATCAGGCGCGCAGCTTCAATCTCGGTCGCCATGTCCGCGAGCCGGTGCCCAACGGCCTGATGCTCCATGATCGGTTTTCCGAAGCTTATACGTTCCTTGGCGTAGTCGACGGCGACCTCAAGGGCGGCGCGCGCCATACCAACACTTTGCGCGGCAATCCCAACACGGCCACCTTCGAGATTTGAAAGTGCAATGCCATAGCCCTGCCCTTCCTGACCAAGCAAAAGGTCCGGCGTCAGGCGGCAATCATTGAACGTAATTTGTGCCGTGTCCGAGCTACGCTGCCCCATCTTCTTTTCAACACCTGTGACTTCATAGCCATCGGTATCGGTGGGGACGACGAATGCGGAAATTCCCTTTTTACCGGCATCTGGATCTGTCACAGCGAACACGACAACGAGATCCGCATGTTTCCCCGACGTGATGAACTGCTTTGTGCCGTTAAGTACGAAATGATTACCGTCACGCTTCGCAGTGGCGCGGATCGCGCTTGCATCAGAGCCCGCCTGTGGTTCGGTCAGCGCAAAGGCGCCCAACATCTCACCTTGGGCAAGTGGCTTTAAAAAACGCTCTTTTAGCGCATCAGAGCCGAAATCCAGAATGGGCTTTTGACCGACACCGTTGTGCACACTCATGATCGTTGAAATCGCGCCGTCACCCGCAGCTATTTCTTCCAAGGCCAACGCATGCGCAATCATCCCGGTTTCTGATCCGCCCCAACTTTCAGGTGTCAGCATACCAAGGAAACCAAGTGCCCCCATTTCCTTCAGTTGCTCGCTTGGGAACGTTGCGTTGCGATCACGTTCCCCTGCTGTGGGCGCAAGACGTTCGCGCGCAAAGTCCCGCGCTGTGTCTCGGATCATCACTTGTTCTTCGGTCAATTCCATCAGGCTATGTCTTGCATTAATTGAGTTGGAACGGGAAACGACTTCTTGAACGTAAAGGCGTGCTCGGTCGGGCCATTCTTTTGTAGATATTCAAGCTTCGCTTTTGCCTCTTCGAGCGATGGCACTTTTCCAGCCTCAATCCACCAAAGCGCGTGGTATGCCTCTTTCATCGGTTCAAACCATTCCCGACGTCGAGACATTACGCCTGCATGCGCCGATTTATAGACGTACTCAAACAATGACTCTTTGGTTTCCCAAATAGACATATTCAGGATCAAATTTGGATCATCAAATATCTGGATGGATGTCGCGTTGCCATTCTCTTCCTTGAGACGCCAAACAAAACCAGGCGAGCTTTCTGCTAACGCGTTTATACGATCCAACTCGTTCACAAATGGCGCCATTAATTCAGAATCAATAGGCGCTTTCGCTTCGGCGATATTCAATTGTGCAATGTGAAAAGTCATAAACGATGTCCTACCAAGGCAGTGGCGTGCCGTCGTAATTTTTAAACGTACCCGTATCTGCAAACGTGAGCTTTTCAATTGAGGCACGCAGGTGCGTGATGCTTTCCTTGGGTGTCAGGGTTGCATTCTCGCCACCCATATCTGTCTGCACCCAACCCGGATGGAAAAGCACGACGCCGACTCCGGTCTCGGCAATCTCTTCGGCATAGCAGGCCATAACCATATTCAAGGCTGTCTTGGAGGAGCGGTAAATATATTCACTCGGCCCGGAGCCCTGTTCAATCGATGCCATGATCGACGAGATGTTAACGATCATTTTTCTTTCGCCAGCCTGCACATTTGGCAGCAGTGCACGAGACATGAACAACGGCGCCATCGCATTTGTCTGCATGACCGGAGTCCAGTCTTCGATTGTCACGTCTGCGGCTTTGACTGGTTTGGGACCATAAACGCCGGCGTTATTTATCAGCACGTCAACGGGTGTATCTTTGAGGTCCTGGACAAACCGGGTCACCGAAGGCGTGTTCAACACATCAAGACCATAGACAGATACATCGCCCTCAATCTCGGCGAGTTCACCGACCCCAATTGGGTTTCGGCATGTCGCAATGACTTTCCAGCCATCCGCGGCATATTGCTTCGCGAACTCTAATCCGAGGCCGCGATTAGCGCCGGTAATCAACACTGTTGGCATTTAATTCTCCGTTGTATGACGTTTTGCCGTCACTTGAATTTCTACTTTCATTCGCGGATCAACAAGGCCTGCGATTATCGCCGTCGCTGCTGGCCGGATATCACCAAATACGTTACCCAGTTCAGCACTTATGGCAGGCCAGTCATCACCGTTGGTTATGATATAGTTTGCGCGCACGACATCCGCCATAGATGCATCCGCTTCAACGAGTGCCGCTTCAATATTTCGCAAAGTTTGTCGGGTTTGTTCTGCGACATCATCAGAAATTGTGCCGGCCGCATAATCAAAACCCGTTGTTCCGGAAACAAACACCCACTCGCCATCGACGACGGCGCGCGAATATCCGATGGCCTTTTCAAACTCTGATCCTGAGGAAATGAGACGACGCGACATTAGTTCAATCTTTCGATGGCCACGGCGGTTGCCTCGCCGCCACCAATACATAGAGACGCAACGCCCTTCTTTAAATCGTATTTTTCCAGCGCGTTCATCAGCGTCACAATGATACGTGCGCCTGATGCTCCCACGGGATGACCCAACGCGCAGGCGCCTCCGTGCACGTTGACCTTGTCATGGGGAATATCCAGCTCTCGCATCGCCGCCATTGTCACAACGGCAAATGCTTCATTGATTTCAAACAAATCAACATCATCTTTTTCCCAACCAGCTTTACCCAAAACTTTTTCGATGGAACCGACAGGCGCTGTTGTGAACCATGCTGGCTCATTCGCGTGTGTCGCATGCGCATGAATAACCGCAAGCGGGGTCAGGCCACGTTTCTCGGCCTCAGAACGTTTCATTAAAACCAATGCAGCACCGCCGTCGGAAATTGAAGACGAGTTTGCCGGTGTGACCGTCCCGTCTTTGCGGAAAGCGGGCTTCAACGTCGGAATTTTATCGATGTTCGCATTATGCGGTTGTTCGTCGCTATCAACCGTCACATCGCCTTTGCGCGTTGAGAAAGTAACAGCTTCGATTTCATTGTTGAATGTGCCGTCTTCGACCGCCTTCTTCGCGCGGTTCAAGCTCTCGATTGCAAATGCATCCTGTTGTTCGCGAGTGAACTGGTAATGCTGAGCTGTGTCTTCTGCAAACGTCCCCATCAGGCGACCGGCATCGTATGCATCCTCAAGCCCATCAAGGAACATGTGGTCTTTGACCTGATCACCATGTCCCAGACGATACCCTTTGCGTGCTTTTGGCAGGATATATGGCGCGTTGGTCATACTCTCCATGCCACCCGCAACCATGACGTCATGCGAGCCTGCGAGAATATTGTCGTGCGCCAGCATGGTTGCCTTCATCGCTGATCCACACATTTTGGAGAGTGTCGTACATCCTGTGCTCCAGGGAAGACCTGCGTTGTGTGCAGCCTGCCGTGCAGGTGCCTGCTTGAGGCCAGCAAAAAGACATAAGCCCATGACGACATCTTCGATATCTTCTGGTTTACACCCTGCCCGCTCAACCGCCGCCTTTATCGCAGCACCGCCAAGCTCTGGTGCTGACATGTCGCTCAGGCTGCCTTGGAAACCACCCATTGGTGTTCGGGCTGCGCCAACAATGACAATTGGATCTTCGTGCATGAGTAACTCCTGAATTTATAAACCTTGATTATCCGAGAATTTCGAAAAGTACTGCCGCCCAAAAAATAACATAAGCCGCAATAATGCCGCGCGTGACGACGCCCCACTTGCGTTTTTCTGCATGCTTGGCGCAACGCCAAACCGAGATAACGGCCCATGTCCCAAATACGCTCATCAACGTGCCCATTACGCCAATGACGATGCGTGCAGCAACAAGCGATTCTGCGTCGCGTTCGGGGTTCATGGAAATACCCATGATGACGCCAATCAGCATGACGCCCACTGAGAAAGCGAGAATAATTCCATGTCCAAAAAAGAAGCCGCCCCAGAACGCCACCCATAACGGCACTTCGCCCTTTAAGGCGCGAAGCCAGAATGGGCCGTCAGGATGGGGTCCTTCGAAACCGTGTGCGCCACCGCCATGCTTGTCCGGCAGTTCCAGACCAAGCCGCCGCGACGTCCCATAGACATCAACAAAGACCGGCCCGCCATCTCCACCGCCACCATGTTCAGACATATATTTCCTCGCCCTTATCAAATTTGGTCAATTAAGCGGTCTCTTCAAAAAGCTCGCGGCCAATTAACCAGCGGCGGATCTCAGACGTGCCGGCACCAATTTCATATAGCTTGGCATCGCGCAGCAGACGTCCAGTCGGCGTATCGTTTATGTATCCCATACCGCCCAGACACTGGATCGCCTCAAGTGTCATCCAGGTTGCCTTTTCAGCTGCATAGAGAATTGCCCCCGCCGCGTCTTTACGCGTAGTGCGCCCGGCATCACAGGCGCGTGCCACCGCATAGACATAAGCTTTCGACGCATTCATCGTGGTGTACATGTCGGCAAGCTTGCCCTGCATCAATTGGAATTCACCGATAGATTTTCCAAACTGCTTGCGTTCGTGCAGGTATGGCACAACTTCATCCATGCAGGCTTGCATGATCCCAAGCGGACCCGCAGCGAGAACAGCACGCTCATAATCAAGCCCGCTCATGAGAACGTTTACGCCCTTGCCTTCTCCACCGAGCACGTTCTCTTCTGGCACTTCAACATCTTCAAAGACAAGTTCGCAGGTGTTCGATCCCCGCATGCCCAGCTTGTCGAGTTTCTGTGCCTGACTAAATCCAGTAAACGCGCGCTCAACCAAGAATGCCGTGATACCGCGTGGCCCCGCGTCCATATCTGTTTTTGCATAAATCACAAAAGTGTCTGCATCGGGTCCGTTGGTGATCCACATTTTATTACCATTGAGGACATATCGATCGCCCTTCTTTTCGGCACGAAGTTTCATGCCCACGACATCGGATCCGGCACCCGGCTCACTCATCGCCAGTGCACCAACGTGTTCGCCACTAATCAGTTTTGAGAGATACCGGTCTTTCTGGTCTTTGTTGCCGTTGCGGTTGATCTGGTTCACGCACAAGTTCGAATGCGCACCATAGCTCAATCCAACAGACGCCGAAGCGCGGCTTATTTCTTCCATCGCGACACAGTGTTCGAGGTATCCCATGCCGGCACCGCCGTACTCGTCATCCGCTGTGATGCCAAGAAGCCCCATATCTCCCATTTTGGACCAGAGATCCTTTGGGAAATCATTTTCTCGATCAATGTCGGCGGCGCGAGGTGCAATTTCGTCGGCTGCAAACCCGCTGACCGATTGCCGGAGCATATCTGCGTCTTCACCGAGGCCAAAATCGAGTGTTGGATATTCATTGCGGATCATTGCTTTTCTCGTCAGCGCACCAGCGCCTACTCCTGTCATTACGATCAAAGCAATTTAGTTTACGTTAACGTTAACGTCAACTTTGATCAATGCGTTATCTTAACCCGGTTCCCGCCAAAATGACGAGCCCCCCGACAATCAACAGTAAGAGACCCAGAGCCTCTACTGGCCGCTCACCGATAGCCCTGGCAGCGCTATTGGCGCGATACAAAACCGAACCTAATCCAGTTCCGGTGATCAACACTCCCATCCCGATCAATGGTATAAATGGTATATGCGCCAGCCGTCCTGAACCTGAAGGCTGTTCTGAACCTGCAATCGCAATTGACCCAAAATAGACAACACTCGATGCGACACCCAAAAGGCAAACCGTTCCAAGCACGCTGAAGATGATTGAACGCATGGCCATGTGATCTAAAAACATTTTCAACACCGCGAACGACAATGCGCCGACACTCACACTCACAAGCAACGACTCAGGCGAATGTACGGTCTGGGCAAAATCATAAGCGAGCTCACCAGCAAAAATAATCGACCAATACAGCACGTAATAAACCGGGATGGCGAACAAGACATAAGCGAGGAAAGTCTCGTGCATCGGAGGAGAGCCGGTTCTGTTACCTGTCCGCACAAGGGCGCCTAAACCCGCCGTACCGGCATACAGAACATTTGCCACCAAAACACTTGCCAGCACGCTCAGAAAGACGGGCTGATTCATCAAATACTCCGTCAATGACCAAGCGGCGTAGTATGGCAGCGCGAAAACCAACAGAAACGCAGACAACCCAGCCGTCGCAGAACGCAAAATCGCATTGTACTTAAACTCTGCAGCGAACAGTTGATACACAACACCAAGGCAGATGAAGCCATAACAATAGAGCATAAACGGCGAGCCACCCTGAAGCGTGTTTACCAACGCAGCGAGCGGCAGAATGACAATGAATATGGATGTTGCGATCGCACCAAAAACCGATGACCGCTCATAATCCAGGATCATCTTTGACACGGCTTTGTTGATCAGGCTATTGAGCCATCCAAAGGCATTCCCGATGGTATTGCCGCCCTCCCATCCACTGATAACGTTCCAGCCACCGCCTACCCAGTTTCTGAGGCCTTCTCGGCAGCTCTTGTTTAATAACGATATCAAGATCATCAGGGCCGCGGCCAAGATGAACAACCCACCCATTCCGATAAGCAACACACCGCTAAAATTCAGGATGTCTGACACGCCGACCTCAGTAAAAAGTGATAGGAACGATTAACCAACGATTCCGGTTTGACCGACGATACGCATCAGGGTTTGCTGCATCAAGGCACAGGTCTTTATCTGGCCATCTTTACGAACAAATACCTCGCCTTTGGTCACGGTGAGTGTCCGCCCTGCCTTTACGACCTCACCGCGGGCAACCAGCAAATCTCCATCTGCAGGCGACATCAGGTTCAGCTTAAACTCGACTGTCAGCACGCCATCCTCGGCGCCAAAAAGTGTCGACGCCGCGAACCCTCCAGCCGTATCCACGATACTGGCCAGCCCGCCTGCGTGGAAAAACCCATGCTGCTGCGTCAACGTTTCAGAGAACGGCATTTCGATTTCGACACACCCAGGCTCAACCAATGTCAGGCGCGCCCCCATCAGTTTCATCAGACCCTGACGCGCAAAGGAATCTCGAATGCGACCCTCAAAATTTGGATCACTAACGGTAAATTCCTTGTCGCCATTCATCTAAAGATACCTACGTGCCAATCTTTAACGGAGAGACCAATCCCTCGAGCGTTGCCATCACGGCCAGTGGCGTCAGTTTGCCCGTCGCCGGATTTTCTTCGGTCGGCACACCTGCAATCGTAAACTCCAGCGATGTCGTATCGCTATCCAATGTCACTGAATGAGTATTTCGCTCGACAGCCGGGTCAGCCCAAATTTCGTAAGATGTGTTATCAGGTCCTGGTCCCGCCAGACTAAGGGCTACCGCAACATTCACGTTGGCCGGAAACATTGCCGCCGCATCACGAACCGTGCCGCTATAGAGGCAAAGCGGTTCTGAAAGGTTGGAAAGGTCAATCCCCTGCTCCACGACAAACGGCGCTTTCATCAGTCCCTTTGGCGGCTTACGTGTTGCCATCACCAATGAATTGATTTTGCCTTTCGACGCGGCGTTCACCGCATCAAATGCGGCCAATGCGCCCGTTGGCACAATGATGCGTGCACCGGTCTCGCGTGCCCGGTCAACCAGTTCCGGACGTTCAAGCAATCGCGTGACTGTCACGGCAACGAGAATTTTTCCCTGCTCGACAGCAGGTTCCGCAAGGTCAAAAAATTTCGCAGGGGGCAGGCCTTCGACGATGATATCGCCCAGCCCGATCAGCTCATCGAGATCAAATACAGGCGGTGGGTTCTTGAAGTCTTTTACCTTTTCAGTCGCGCGTTCTTTGGTACTGCCACACACGCCGACAAGGTCAAATCCGTCGACACCATCGCTCAACCACCTTGCAACAGGCAGTCCAACAGCGCCCAATCCCGCAACGACAACTTTCTTATTCGGCATAACAGCCACACCCGTTCTCCTTAAATTCTCAATATCTATGATGTTGTTTGTTTCTCAGACAGCAGCGCGACGCACTGCGCCTCGAGACGATCCATTTCTGCAAGCGAGTCTTCGATATCACGTTTCTGTCCTTTTAAAATGGATTTTCGATCCCGAATGACGTCGACAAATTGTTTAAGCTGCGTGACCTCACTGGGGTCAGCATCGTAAAGATCAAGCAGATCGGCTATTTCATCCAACGACAACCCGAGACGTTTGCCGCGCATGATCAGCCGCAACCGAACACGATCACGCGCACTATAGATACGCCGCTGCCCTTCGCGTTCCGGCGCCAGCAATCCTTTGTCTTCGTAAAATCGAACTGTACGCGTCGTTACATCGAATTCGCGTGCCAGATCTGCAATGCCTAATCTCTCACCCATGTATAAATGCTAAGCGAGGTTTACGTTTACGTAAAGGGCGATTGAGGATTTCCGCGGCTTTAGAGCAAAATAAGCGCTGCCAGGCCGAGAAAAGCGAAGAACCCAACAACATCTGTAACCGTTGTCAGGAATACGCTTGAGGCAATCGCCGGATCGGCACCTGCTCGTTCCAACATGATCGGAATCGTTGTGCCCGCAAAACCGGCAATAATCATGTTGATTACCATTGCGGAGGCAATCACCACGCCAAGCATCTGACTATCAAACCAAAACCACGCCACAAGGCCGCTTAGAATTGCAAACACAACACCGTTGAAACACCCAACGATCACTTCTTTGGTAATCACCCGCGCCGCGTTCGCGCTCGTCAGTTCCTTGGTCGCGAGAGCGCGGACCGTCACTGTCAAAGTTTGTGTGCCAGCGTTTCCGCCCATCGACGCAACAATCGGCATCAGCACCGCAAGCGCAACCGCCTGTTCAATGGTTGCGTCGAACAGTCCGATCACGACAGACGCCATGATCGCTGTCAGCAGGTTCACCACCAGCCAACTGAACCGGGCGCGGGTTGTCGAGATTGCCGCCTGATAAAGGTCGTCTTCGCTCACGCCACCAAGGCGCATAATGTCTTCTTCATGTTCCTCGTGAATAACGTCAACGACGTCATCAATCGTGATTGCGCCGACAAGCCTGCCATCCGCATTTATCACCGGCGCTGAAACCAAGTCGCGCTGGCGGAACAGGAACGCCACGTCTTCCTGATCGGTCATCACGTCGATTACATGCATGTCCTCTTCCATCATGTCCGTGACCGGGACCTGACGTCGGGTTCGCAGCACGTTACTCAGAGATATCGCACCGACCGGATGATGGCGCGCATCAACGACAAAAATATCATAGAAAATACGTGGCAATTCGTCTTCGTCACCATCCGCCATGCGCCGCATGAAGTCGATGCACTGACCTACGTTCCAATGACTTGGCACCGTGACGATCTCGCGCTGCATCAAACGACCGGCGCTGTCCTCAGGATAGCTGAGGCTTTCCTCAATCAGCGTTCGATCTTCGTCGGGGATTTGTTCAAGAACCTGCTTCTGGCGGTCCTCGTCCATCTCCTCGAGCATCATCACCGCATCATCACTGTCCACTTCGACAATGGCGTCGGCGACTTGCGCATCACCAATAATTTCAAAAACAAATTCCCGGACCGTCTCATCGAGTTCGGAGAGAACTTCGGGATCCAATTCCGCGCCGATGGTCTGAACAAGAGCGTCCCGGTCGTCATTGCTCAGACGTTCCAGGAGGTCGGCCAGATCGGCGTAATGAAGCTCATCGACGATTGCGCGGACGCGTTCGGTGTCTCCGGCCTCTATGGCTTCAGCGACAATATCTTCCAGCTCCGGCGCATCATCCGCCTCTTCCGCTTTTATGGCGGCGGCTTCGTCTTCCGGATTTTTGATATCGTCTTCAGCCACGTCGCGCTCCCCTTTGGTCGCAGTATGACCGAATTCAGCCAAAACAAAACCCGCCAGATGGCGGGGTGTTGGACGGTAGAAACCTATGTTTCATTCGTCATTTGAGGATTTGGAAAATTGGTGCGGTCGAGAAGACTCGAACTTCCACCCCTGTTACAGGACAGCGACCTCAACGCTGCGCGTCTACCAGTTCCGCCACGACCGCACTGAGGGTTGAACTAACAGGTCAAACCGACCCGGTCAAGGCACCTTATGGGCCTCTTTTAGCCTATAAAAGCGCCTGAATTCAGCGGCTTTGAGATCATTCGACAATAAATCGATGGATCACCCTTGCGATGCGCCGATGGCTCGCCCATAAAATCAGTATGAATGACGCAGCAAACCCTTCTGGAAGCACAATAGACCGCCTTGGCGACATCGAATGGCGGATCAGTGACAGCCCTGTTGATTACCCCGAAGCCATCCAGTTTATGGAGCAACGGGCCGCCGATATCTATTCAGGCAATGCGCCGGAAACGGTTTGGCTGTTGGAGCACCCTCCGCTCTATACCGCAGGCACCAGCGCTGTCGACGAAGAACTTTTAGATCACAGCCGGTTCCCGGTTTATCAGACCGGGCGTGGCGGCAGATACACTTATCATGGCCCCGGGCAACGCATTGCCTATGTGATGCTGAACCTGAAACATCGCGGCTCGGACGTGCGTTGCTATGTGCATGATCTCGAAGAATGGGTCATCCAGACCTTGATGCAGTTCAATATTATTGGCGAACGACGCAAGGGCCGGGTTGGCATTTGGGTGCGCCGTGGTGCGCCCTCAAACCCCGCATCGCGCGAAGACAAAGTTGCGGCCATCGGTGTACGCATTCGCCGTTGGGTGACGTTCCATGGGATTGCGATCAACGTCGAACCTGACCTTGAGCATTTCGGCGGTATCGTGCCCTGTGGTATCGAAGAGCACGGTGTCACATCACTTTGGGATCTCGGGATCACGGCAACGACCGCAGACGTCGATAATGCACTCAGAAAATCTTTCACGGATGTGTTTGGGCGGACGTAGGCGTCTCTTTTCAGAGAAAGCCCCCCTCACCTAACCTCTCCCCCCCACGTTGTAGGGGAGAGGGAATCACGTACCGATGAACGTTCCAATAATCCCTCTCCTCTTTTTAGGAGGAGAGGCTAGGTGAGGAGGTGCTTAAATACTCTATGGCCGCTTTCGCAAAATATGGATCGTCGTAAAACACATCACATCGTCATCGACCTGATTGGTCACAGTGTACTTGATCCGCGCCATACCCCGATCAGGCTTTGATGATGATGGCTTTTGCTCAAGCACTTCACCAACAACTTTCAAGGTATCGTTTGGACGCACCGGTAGCATCCAGCGCAATTCGTCAATGCCGGGCGAGCCCATCGATGCGGTTTCAAGATATCCTGTGGCATGGATCAAACGAAACGCGACACACATGGTATGAAATCCGCTTGAGATCAGACCACCGTATGGCCCTTCGTTCGCCGCCTCGACATCGATGTGAAACGGCTGCGGATCCCAGGCAATCGCAAAATCGAGGATTTGTGATTCCGTCAATGTCATGCCTGCGCTGACGATTTTTCGGCCCACCGTGAAATCTTCGAAGTATAGATCTTTTTCCTGCGCCATGACGGCCCCCTTAATCCAGTATTGATGTGGCATCCTGCCAAATTGATTTTAATAGCACGCCCGCAGGTTCGGCTTTTGCCAATCCTGATGACTGCCCGGCCCACGCCTGAATGCGTGCCAGATCATTTTCCTTCACACCCTCTGTGCGCATGGTTTGTGTCAGTCCACGCTGCACCGGGTACGGTGCAGGGGCTGGTGCATTGGAGGATATCGCATCGCGTGCGTAATCTGTGGCAAGACTGCGCCCCAAACGTCCTGAAAATGATCTCGAAATGATGGTATCTTCCGGCCCGGTGGCGCCGATACCATCAGCCCATGCACTGGGAATGCCTGCCTCGGGTGTGCGTAAGAACCCGGTGCCAATTGCCACCGCCGATGCACCAAGGCATAACGCCGCAGCAACGCCGCGACCGTCTGAAATACCGCCCGCTGCAATGACCGGAAGCTTCACAGCATCGACAACTGCGGGCAGCACACTCACCAGACCAATCAAACGATTATTGCCATCAATGGGATCAAAGTACGCCCGGTGACCACCGGCCTCCATCCCCTGAACCAGGATTGCATCGGCACCCGCAGCCTCAGCCTGGCGGGCCTCGTCAACACTGGTCACACATGCAAGCCAGTCGATGCCTGCACTTTTCATATCCTTGACGATGTTTGGGGGAAACAATCCCATCACAGAAGAAAATATTGGTGGCTTTGTAGCGATGATGGCAGCGCACTGTTCTTCAAAATCCAGGGGTTTCGCATCGCCCGCATCAGCCGGAACTTCGGCTCCCCATTTTCCCAGATATTCCCGAACCTGCGCCTCATGATCCGGATCACGAACAGGCTCTGCATCCGGCACCCAGAGATTGAACTGAAACACCCCATCCGAAGCGGCGCGAAACTCAGCTGCCCACGCCTCAATCTGAGACGGCGTCATCAGCAAAGCACCGCATGACCCGGCACCACCAGCATTGGCAACCTCGGCAGACAACTTCGCAGGACATGCCCCCGCCATCGGTGCCAGAAAGATCGGGTTCGTCATGTCATAGCGCGCGACGTAATCGAGACTTCGTTGAATGGGTTTCATCTTGTCCTCCTTATCAACTACAACGTTGGGCGCTTTTCAAATCCATTGCTGGATGGCGGAGCCGTTTGTTCAACATGAACTGCATCAACCCGTGCGAGCGGCGGTCCAGAGTGGACTTTCCTGAGCATATTTTCGACGTCGGTTGTGTCTCCAGAAAAGACCGCCTCGACACGTCCATCAGATAGATTTCGTACCCAGCCGGAAAGGCCTAGCGATATAGCTTCACGCGCTGTCCATCCGCGATACCAAACACCCTGCACACGGCCTTCGATAAAGACATGAACAGAACGCAAAGACACAGCCGTCTATTCGAATTCCATGATGATTTGATCAACCATCAAACTGGCACCGGCATCGGCTTTGATTGCGGATACCGTCCCGTCTTTCTCAGCACGAAGAACGTTCTCCATCTTCATTGCTTCGACGACACAAAGCTCTTCACCCGCCTTGACTTCCTGGCCTTCTGTAACCGCCACTGAAACCAGAAGACCCGGCATCGGTGACAACAAAAGCTTGGACGTGTCGGGGGCTTCCTTGACCAGCATCAACTTGTTCAATTCAGCAACATGCGGTGACAGCACCCATGCATCTGCCTGAAATCCGCCTTGGGATATCGAGTAAGATACCGTTGTCCGGGAGACCTGAAAGCAGAGCTGCTGATCGGCAATTTGAGCACGGAACAAGGGTTCGCCCAGTTGCCAATCCGTTGAAATGACAAAATCAGTCCCATCGACATTCAGTTCAACGCGGCCACTTTCAGCATCGCCCACGGAAACCTGAAATTCTTCTTCGCCAAACGCAACAATCCAATCCGTCGATACCTGTCGATTGTGTCCCCGTTGCTGACCAGAAATCTGCGCTGCCCGTTCCTGATATGCTGCGTGCATAAGGCCGGCAACGGCTGCGAATACTTTGGTATTCTTTGGCACGGTGTCTGTGGGGTTAAATCCTTCCGGGTATTCTTCGGCAATGAAGTTTGTCGTCAATCGCCCATCGATAAACCGTTCATGCGATATCAGCGCATTCAGGAACGGAATGTTGTGCTGCACACCTTTGATGTAAAACTCGTCCAAAGCCTGACGCATATTTTCGGTCGCCTCGGCGCGATCTTTTCCATAGGTGATGAGCTTGGCGATCATTGGATCGTAATACATCGAAATCTCGCCGCCTTCATAGACGCCAGTATCGACGCGCACCGCACCCTCTTCTTCAACCGGTGGACGGTATTTGATCAAGCGACCGATTGACGGCATGAAGTTTCGAAATGGGTCTTCGGCATAAATCCGGCTTTCCATCGCCCAACCTGTCAACGTGACATCTTCCTGTTTGAACGGCAGTTCTTCGCCGTCAGCGACGCGGATCATCAGTTCAACAAGGTCGAGCCCGGTGATGTATTCTGTGACTGGATGCTCAACCTGCAGGCGCGTATTCATTTCCAGAAAGAAGAAATTCTTGTCCTTGTCGACAATGAACTCAACGGTACCTGCTGAATGGTAATCGACCGCGGCGGCCAATGCGACGGCCTCTTCACCCATGGCTTTGCGTGTCTTCTCATCAAGGAATGGCGACGGCGCTTCCTCGATCACCTTTTGATGGCGTCGTTGGATGGAGCATTCGCGCTCACCCAAATAGATCGTGTTGCCATGCTTATCAGCAATGATCTGAATTTCAATATGACGGGGGTCTTCAATAAATTTCTCTACGAACACCCGATCATCACCAAATGAAGATTTGGCTTCGTTGGTGGCACGGATAAAACCGTCACGGGCTTCTTCGGCGTTCCAGGCGATACGCATGCCCTTGCCACCGCCGCCAGCTGATGCCTTGAGCATAACCGGATAACCGATCTTGTCAGATACTTGAACGGCTTCGTCCGCATCCGCAATCGCGTCAGGATGCCCAGGTACGCATGAGACATTGGCGGCGTTCGCGAGTTTCTTTGATTCGATTTTGTCGCCCATCGCCGTAATGGCTTTTGAGCCGGGACCGATGAACGCGATGCCCTCTTTGTCGAGGGCCTGCGCAAAGTGCGTATTTTCAGACAGGAAGCCATATCCAGGATGAACCGCCTCGGCGCCAGTGTCCTTTATCGCTTTCAGAATATTTTCAATGACGAGGTAGCTCTCAGCCGTCGGGGCGGGCCCAATATGCACAGCCTCATCCGCCATCTGTACATGCAGGGCATCTCGATCAGCATCAGAGTAGACGGCAACGGTTGCAATACCCATCGCACGGGCGGATTTTATGACCCGGCAAGCAATCTCGCCACGGTTAGCAATCAGGATTTTTTTGAACATATTCTTTTCCTACCCCGGTAACATCCGACATAGTTTTACGATTTCGCGAGCAAGGTTTCGAGGTTTTTTTGCAACCGCGAACAAAAGTCCCCATTGACGAGGTAAAAAACGACCCGATTTCCCCATAAAACTGGGATTTTAATACGTTAAAATGCCTCGACTAAACGTACGCCTGAAGCGGCACCAAGCGTCATGGCGCGGTGATCGTCTCTCCATCCTCTTTGGTGTACACCGTGCCTGAGGGTACATTCAGAAGATCAAAAATCGCTTCAGAGGGTCGGCATAGTGCGACACCTTTGTTCGTGCAGACAATCGGGCGATTCACGAGGATCGGATGCTCAAGCATTGCATCAAGAATCTCATCATCGCTCACGTCGGGATTGGTCAATCCAAGTTCTTCGGCCGGAGATTTACTCACGCGCAACGCCGAGCGCGGTGTCAGGTCAGCCGCAGCGAACAGCCCAAGCAACTGGGGCCTTGTCCATCCAGCGTTTAAATACTCAATAACCGTCGGCTCTTCAGCTAATGCGCGAATGATCTCAAGCACATTACGAGACGTGCCACATTCAGGATTATGATGAATTACGATTGCCATTTTTAAAAACCTCTAGAGCTGACGCTTGTTTACAAAAGTTTGCAGCCTGTGACCGGAAAAATAAGTCACTTGCCACCAAAGAGGCCGTCAAAAAGCCCCATCACCCAGGCCACATGAAGCGCCAGAACACTCCCCCACCCGACCATCGGCAAGACGAACCAGGGTTCTCCTTTTAGCCAAAAGAAATTAACCGCGAAAAGTACGCTTGTGACAATAATATATCCGGCAAAATGCAGTGCGAGCCCACGCTGTCTGTTTCGATCACGTGTGTCGTGCTGATCGGGTTTGCCGTTTTGTTTTAGATCGTGCACGTTTTCTCTTTCAGTTCATCGACAAGAACGCGGGTGTTCTCAGAATAATCAACAGCCACATCTATCAGGTGCACGCCCCCAGCATCAAAAGCATTTTCCAACGCGCGAACGAATTCAGATGTCTCCGTCACGGTCACAGCTGCAATACCATAGCTTTCGGCATATTTTACAAAATCTGGATTCTCGAAAGAAAGACCAAAATCAGAGAAACCTGATTGTTGCTGCTTCCATTTGATCATCCCATATCCTTTGTCGGTGATTACCAGAACAACAAGATTTAAACCGAGGCGCACTGCGGTTTCGAGTTCCTGAGAATTCATCATGAACCCACCATCACCACAGATGGCGAGAACCCGTTTTTCAGGCTTTAGCAACGCTACAGCCATTGCCGACGGTAGCCCCGCCCCCATTGATGCCAAGGCATTATCGAGGAGCACAGTATTCGATTGGTACGCTGCATAATTGCGGGCAAACCAAATTTTATACATGCCATTATCCAGTGCGATAACATCATCATCTGCCATTACCTTTCGGATATCCGCGACGAGACGTTGCGGTGCCATAGGAAAACGGGGGTCATCGACTCCCTCATCAATATGAGAGCGGATATAGTCAATTATCCGCTCATACCGGCTCACATCGATCTCCAGCTTGCCAACGTGATCCGCCAAACTTTCAATCGACGTCGCAATATCGCCTACGACCTCCACTTGAGGGAAATACACTTGATCGACAATTGCCGACTGATAGTTGATATGGACGACCTGGCGTCCGTCGTTTTCCATAAAGAACGGTGGTTTTTCAACGACGTCATGTCCAACATTTATAATAACGTCCGCTTCTTCAATGGCACAATGCACGTAGTCGCCTTCTGATAAAGCCGCTGTACCCAGGCATTTGGCGTGCCTTTCATCAATCACACCTTTACCCATTTGGGTCGTGAAGAATGGAATCCCCGTGCTATCAACAAAATCACATAAAGCACTTCTGACTGCCCGCCGGTTTGCCCCTGCACCTATCAGCAGCAGGGGTGATCGGGCTTGTTTGATAACGGCCGCTGCTGCCTCAACCGTGGTTGAATTTGCAATCGCATAGTAACGCTTGTGGGGTTCGAACAAATGCGCATCCGTGTCCTCACGCGCAATATCCTCTGGTAATTCCAAAAGAACAGCACCAGGTCTTTCCTCTTCGCAAATACGAAACGCCTCTCGCACGGTGGCAGGAATAGTGCTGCCGTTAACGATCTGCCGTGACATTTTGGTGATTGGCCCCATCAGTTTCACCATATCGATGATCTGAAACCGCCCCTGCTTTGAGGATTTTATGGGTTTCTGGCCTGTGATCATAATCAAAGGAAACCCGCCAAGTTGGGCATATGCGGCAGGCGTCACAAAATTTGTTGCCCCCGGACCAAGTGTCGCCAGGCAAACGCCTGCGCGTCCTGTCAAACGTCCATATGTTGCAGCCATGAAGCCAGCGCCTTGTTCATGCCGCGTTAAGATCAATTTTATTTTGGATTTTCGTATAGACTCCAGCAGGTCAATATTCTCTTCGCCTGGCAACCCAAATATAAACTCAACCCCCTCGTTCTCCAACGCACGGATAAGTAAGTCGCTTGCCTTAATGTGCGCAAGTGCCTCTGAGTTTTCGTGTTCAATTTTGTCTGCCATTTATTTAGTTCCCTGCTTCATCCGGAAGTACCGTCAACAAACATAGTACGCCATGTCGATGTCAGGGAAATTCATTCATCATGCTCACTTGATCGTGACGGCAATGCCAGCCACATTGCGCCAGCGACGATCATGAAGGCGCCTACAATCGCCATAACGTCTGGCCATTCATCAAAAAACAGAATGCCAAGGAGCGCTGCAAAAACAATTCCTGAATAGCGGATTGGCACAAGATTTGTAGCGCTCGTCAGTCTGAAAGCGCGAATGTTGCAAATTTGCCCAAGAATTGCGATGGGCCCCATTGCCGCAATCAGTAGGTAAACCTCCAATGACAGCTCTTCCCAAAACCAAACACCAGTAATCAGCACCATAACCGATGCGGCAACGTTGACGATAAACAGGATTCTGCTGGCGCGGTCACGGGTTGCCGTTGCTTTCAAGAACACTACTTCTGCGCCCCAGGTTATGGCCTGCGCAAACGCCGCCAGCACACCCAATAGTGCCCAACCGGCGGCACCCGCCGTCCCGGGACCCGCCACGAGCACAGCACCGCCTAATGCAATGGATCCTGAGAGAACCTCACGCCATCCAACGTGTTCTTTTAGAAATATCGCCGCGAACATGACGGTAAAAACGCCGTTCGTCATCGCAATCGCCTGCACATTCGCCAGGGGGATTCTGGTCACAGCATACGCGCCAAAAACCAATGACGAGACACCGCAGGCGGCCCGCAGAATATGCATTCCCATAAGCTTTGGTTGCTTGGGGTGTGACGCCGTCGCTGCCGGCAATCTGATATCCGAAATAAAGAACGGGGCGATGCATATTGCCCCTGCCGCGTAACGAATGAAGCCAATTTGCATCGGTGGCACATTACTGCCGACGAATTTTGGCAACACCCACATCACCGTAAAAAGAAATGAACCCGCTGCAGCCCACAGCATCGCGATAACAATTGTGAGCCGTAGGTTTGTTTCATTTTTCAAATTATCGAACATATTTTGGCTTAAGTGCCTCAAAAACGTGGATTTTATTAAAAACTGATGTATTCTAAATTTAAGTCGTGCGTTGCACCTATTTATTCAAGTACGCGCACTTGCAATGTAGTAAACGGCTCAACAGACACGACAACGGAACTGGACTTACAGTTGGGGCAGAACTCAGACAGTATCACACAGCACAATTGGGACCTTATTGTCGAGAGTCTTGATCGACTGTCAGAAGGCATCACGATTATCGACAGTAATGACCAGTTGATCTTATACAATACGCAAGCTGCGACATATCTTGGACTGTCTGACGGCGATGTTGGCATAGGCGTCGCCTTGAACGATCTAATCCAACGTACTGCAGAAAATGGTGTTGTTGATCCAAGTTCGCTTTTGATGCAACAACTTGATGCCTCACGCGAAGCCAAACCACAGTTTTTTGAGCGTGAACTTGATGGCGGCCGTATTCTGAGTGTTCGCGCCAATCCTATTCCCGGCGGCGGTGTCATTACCCTCTACACAGATATCACGGAACGCAAAGCTTTCGAAAAACGCTTGATCGAAATGGCGACCCGGGACGAACTGACGGGACTGATCAATCGACGTGAATTTTTCACGCTCGCCAACCACGAGGAAGAACGTGCCAAACGCGATGGGCATATGGTAAGCGTAATGATGATTGACGCGGATTACTTTAAGAAAATCAATGATACTTACGGGCATGCTATCGGTGATGACGTGCTGCGTGATCTTGCAGATAACTGCCGCAAGATATTCCGGAAAACTGATGTTGTTGGGCGTTATGGCGGTGAGGAGTTCTCAGTCATATTGCCCGGGGCCAAAGAGGATATGGCAAAAATGATTGCAGAGCGGTTACGCAAAAGTGTCTCTGAAAGCGTCGTGAAAAGTGAAAAAGGCGACGTTAAGTACACCGTCAGTATCGGCATTGCCTGTGCTGAAGGACGCGACATACGAATTGAAGAAATTCTCGATCGCGCGGACCGCGCTCTGTACACGGCGAAGGCGCAGGGTCGGAACCGCGCAATCTTCGACTCGGCGGCATAAGATATGGCACGTCCGCTTATAATAGGTGTCGCGCAATCTGGCGCTGTTCAAAAAAATGACACCCGCACAGCAAATGTAATCCGGCTTTGCAAAATGCTCGATGAAGCCGCCGACAATGGCGCGGATATCGTTGTGTTTACTGAAATCGCCCTGACTACGTTCTTCCCCCGCTACTATGCTGAAGACCGTTCAGAGATGGACGAATGGTTTGAGCGCGAAATGCCAAACGCGGCAACACAGCCATTGTTTGATATGGCGAAGCGCCGCGGCGTGGGCTTTTATCTTGGGTATGGCGAACTGACCCCTGAAGGCCAGCATTTCAACACCTCAATCCTTGTCGACAAGACAGGCAACATCGTCGGCAAATACCGCAAGGTGCATCTGCCGGGGCATGACGAGTTTGATCCTGATCGAAAGTTTCAGCATCTCGAAAAACGCTATTTCCTGCCTGGCGACCTGGGCTTTCCGGTTTGGAACACAATGGGCGGCAATATGGGCATGTGTATTTGCAATGACCGTCGTTGGCCCGAGACTTTCCGCCTGATGGGTCTGCAGGGCGTCGAGCTGGTGATGCTCGGCTACAATACGCCCTCCGAGAATTCGCAGAACCCCGATGAAACGGTCGAGCAACGCAAGTTCCACAATCGCCTTAGCCTGCAAGCTGGTGCTTATCAGAACTCAACGTTTGTGGCTGCCTCTGCGAAATCCGGCACCGAGGACGGTCACCACATGTTTGCCGAAAGCTGTATCGTCGCGCCGACAGGTGAAATCATTGCGATGGCAAAAGGCGAGGACGACGAAGTCATCATGGCCGAGATCGATCTGGATGACACCAAATTCGGCAAGGCAACTGTGTTTGATTTTGCCCGTCACCGCCGGATTGAACATTACGGGCCCATCGCCACACAAGCTGGCACACGCCCACCGGACGGTACCGACTAGGCATGATATAGGGCTTGGTAGGCACACGCCTTTTACATTACAATCAAATCAAGCGACGACATTAAGATCGTCGGGCAATGGGTTTGACGCACCCCCGTTTCCCCTGGAAACGATGCGTACACCTGAACTTGGAGGGATGATCATGGCGGCCAATGACGTTTCGTTTCGGCCAGCGACCCGTGCGAATGCACGTGTGATCGCTGAACTTTTTCAAATTTCCTCTGAAGGTGTCGCAGATTACGTGTGGAGCCAGCTCGAGGGTCCAGAATTTGAAGGGCTCGAATTAATCGAGATTGGCACGAAGCGATACAGCCGCGAAGACGTGAATTTTTCATACCAGAACTGCGATGTCGCCGAGATCGATGGCGAAACCGTCGGCATGCTTCATGCCTATGTCATGGGTGATGATGTCGGCATTGTCCCAGACGATATTGACCCGGTTTTACGTCCTTACGCTGAGCTTGAAGAGCCACGCAGCCTGTATATTTCAGGACTGGCGCTGGTTGATAAATTCCGCGGTGCCGGTATTGGAACGCGCCTGTTGGATTATGCCTACAAGCGCGCCCGCGCCGAAGGTGTCAAAAAAATCAGTCTGATCTGTTTTACCGAGAACGAGGCGGCGTGCCGACTATACAAACGCGAGGGCTTCAAAGAGCGTAAGCGCGCCGCGGTCGTCCCGCACCCGCTGATCAAGCATGGCGGTGACGCAATCCTAATGGTCCGTGAGGACTAAGTACCCCCTCTCCATGTCGATAAACGGGTTTAGAAGATAATCCCCCTCTCCTTGGGGAGAGGGCCGGGGTGACGATATTTGGGCGAAGCTAGTTTCGCGTCCAGGTAAACGCCTTTGTTGATATATCCCAATGCACAAAGAACGCATCGCACATACCGTCATCAACTCTGAGCGCGGGACATGACGGCTTTGTCGGATGCGGCATTGTACTCAGCGTCAAATCGGACCCACAAAACGCGTCTTGGCTATTGCCGCCGATCGGCCATTCCAGACTATCATTGCCGATTTCCAGTCTGGCGTGGACATACTGCTCACCCGGCGGTGATATCGGCACCAGACCAACATGCGCATCCTGAATTTCGTCATCACACTTGAACATCCCAATGACGGATGAGCCTGCCTGCTCCAGCATCGGCACAAAATCTGCACCCTCAAGCCCTTGAGGCACCGACAAGGCGCGCGCCCTGTCCTCAGTCATTGCTGTCAGACAGCTAAGTTCAAACAGAGGCGCAATCGTCCCCCCTCGCCCGGCATCTCTTTGTGAGCTACATTCAGCGTCGCGAAATTTGATCCAGGCACGTTGTGCATCACGCAAAAGTTTCTTCGCGACGTCATCTTTGTACTTGAGTTTATTTTTATAAACCTGATTGAGCCAACGATCTGCCTGTTTGTAATGCCAATCTTCACACTGAATCATTTCCGCGGTCGTCGCTTGTGTCTCACAGACCGTGGGTTCTAGCCCGAACGCAGACATTGGGCCTGAAACCATCAACCCAAGTAATACGGCACTCAACCAATATCGCATTATCTGCCCCTAAAGCGGAATGTTGTCGTGCTTCTTCCAAGGGTTTTCGAGGTCCTTGTTCTTCAGCATTCTGAGCGATTTGCACAATCTCTTACGCGTTGCATGCGGCATGATCACGTCATCGATAAAGCCGCGCGCCCCCGCGATAAACGGATTGGCAAAGCGTGTGCGATATTCTTCGGTCCGCTTGGCAATTTTCTCGTCATCACCCAGGTCCCCCCGGAAGATAATCTCAACAGCCCCTTTCGGGCCCATCACTGCGATTTCAGCGGTTGGCCAGGCAAAGTTCACATCGCCACGAAGATGTTTTGAGCTCATCACATCATAAGCACCACCATAGGCTTTGCGGGTAATGACCGTCACTTTCGGCACGGTCGCTTCGGCATAGGCAAACAAGAGCTTCGCGCCATGCTTGATGATACCGTTGAATTCCTGGCTGGTACCCGGCAAGAAGCCAGGGACATCAACAAACGTCATGATCGGAATATTGAAGCAATCACAGAAGCGTACAAACCGTGCTGCTTTAATGGACGATTCGATATCCAGGCAGCCAGCCAGCACCATCGGCTGGTTTGCAACCACGCCAACGGTGGAGCCTTCCATCCGCGCAAATCCGATCAGAATATTTCCGGCATAATTCGGCTGTAGCTCAAAGAAATCACCTTCGTCGACAACTTTGGTGATCAATTCCTTCATATCATAAGGCTTGTTCGGGTTATCTGGAATAAGTGTATCCAATGACATTTCGATCCGATCATGCGGATCAGGTGTCGGACGCTCTGGTGGTTGCTCGCGATTGCTGAGCGGCAGATAATCCACGAAGCGACGCAGATATAAAAGCGCTTCCATGTCATTTTCAAAGGCTCGGTCGGCGACACCGGACTTGGTCGTATGCGTGGTCGCGCCACCAAGTTCTTCGGCTGTGACAGTCTCGTGGGTCACGGTCTTGACCACATCCGGCCCGGTCACAAACATGTAGCTGGTATCTTCAACCATAAAGATGAAGTCGGTCATTGAAGGTGAATAAACAGCACCGCCAGCACAAGGTCCCATAATCAGGGAAATTTGCGGCACAACGCCTGACGCAAGCACGTTGCGTTGAAATACTTCGGCATAGCCTGCGAGGCTGTCCACGCCCTCTTGAATTCGTGCACCACCTGAATCATTGAGGCCAATCACCGGCGCACCGACTTTCATCGCCTGATCCATGATCTTGCAAATCTTGTTGGCATGACTTTCAGAAAGCGACCCACCGAAGACCGTGAAGTCTTGTGAATAGATGAAGACCTGACGTCCGTTAACAGTTCCGTAGCCTGTAACAACGCCGTCTCCCGGCGTCGACGTATCCTGCATGCCAAACTCTGTGCAGCGATGCTCGACAAACATATCCCATTCTTCGAACGATCCTTCGTCCAGGAAGACGTTGATCCGCTCGCGTGCCGTTAATTTGCCTTTCGAATGCTGTGAATCGATACGTTTTTCACCGCCGCCCATGCGCGCACGTTTTCTGCGTTCTTCGAGTTCTGCAATGATTTCCTGCATATCTACACCCTTTGACAAATTAACGTATACTCAGAATGTCTCCGATATTTTGCTGCAGTGCAAGGTGAGGTAGCGTTCGGCGTCAAAAACCTCTTGTCTGAGATCACGTAACCGTTGCTCAGCCTCACGGTCAGACCCCCATAATTCGAACTGGAAGGTTTCATCGATTTGCGCTGCCGCAGCCGCATCCTCACCACTCATGAATTTGTGCGTCACACTCAATCCAAGAACCACCGAGCCCATCGCCTGCGCCAAAACGGCAAACGCCGCCAACTCATGATCGTCGAACGACGCCACGAGTTTCTTAAATTTCTGGAGTGACTCCTCAGGTTGCACCACAGCCATCAACCCCGATGTGGTCACCAGCGCGATGCCGTACTCAGATTTCAACCAGTCCAGAGATGGTTGCCAACAATCGTGTTGGCGCTTTACCAGGTCAGCTGGTTGCTCTGCCCGATAGCAAACCAGATCAGATTCGGCGAATTTCGCGACGAGCTCTTCCGTCTCATCGCGGTGCGGCCCGACGCGGTCAATTGCCGTGCAGGCAATCTGGGTAAGCGGCATGGCGTGTGGATTTATCTTTTCGCCCTGGGCAGCCCATTCCTCGGCCACCGCATCCGCGAGGTCACGCGTCCGAAATGCCAGATTGACCTTGCCCGGTGTCTTCACCGTGCGTCCATCCAACAATACGTGAAACGCAGCCCCCTCTTCTGCCACGCTCACGTCTTCGTAGAACCGCTTACGCAGTTTGGCCGTCTGTTCGTCTTTCACTGTTTAGTTGCCAAACAGAGATTTCAGGCCCTTGGAAACACCATCAACCACAGCACCAGCGCCACTTTCTTCTTTCTTTTGTGGAGCCGGCGCACTGCCACCAGAACTGTTGGAACTTTCAGCTTCTGCCATTTTCCCAGGCACAACCTTTTTTCCGGCCAAAGCAGGTGTACAGTAATCCGTCTTATCAACGGCACCGGCCGCTCGCTTTGCAGCGCTTTCAACAAGTAAAGACAGTCCCATCGTTGCAACCGCAGCAGCTCCCTTGGCAACAGTGCCCGCGGTGTTTGCCATCAGTGCACCCTTGTCCAGCGCCCATTCGGGTTCCAGGAACGTCCCTGTAATCGCGACAGGCACGATTGCGGCACTCGCCAGAGAGGTCTGTTTCGCCCGTGGATCAATTACCAGATTGAGTTTCTCCTCACGCAAATCGACCGTACCAACACCAACTGCTGATAATCCGCCGGTTTCCGCAACAATAGACTTCGCGCTGGCAATACCGTCCTTGATATCAAAGTTCACAACCGCACATTTCAGTGTTTTGTCGTCTTTAGAGTTAAAGCCCGGCAGAACAGACATCACGTCAGAAGACACGATATTCAATGCGCTACTATCGATACGGCCGTTTTCGGTTTTTACGAATAGTCCGCCATTGAGACTCGCCATAAGGGCTCGGACACTTCCACCAGCACCTTTGATATCGATATCGGCATCCAGCTTACCGGATGCAATATCTGTCATCCCGCGCTGTTTCAATAACTCACCATAATCCAGACCAGCCGCATTCAGTTTTGCGACCAACGTCGGCACTGACGCCGCACCATTCAGGCCAACATTGCCCGACACCTTTGTGCCTGCAACCATTGCTGAGAGCGTTGAAATCTGAAGATTGCCGTCCTTGAGCGTCAAGCGGACGGAAGCATCATCAATCTGATTGCCCTGAACAACGATCTTTTTGCCATCAAACGATAGTTTGGCATCAACTGCCTTGAGGCCATCAAGCGGCAACGGATCTTTTGGGAATACACGCCCATCAGCAGGTTTTGCCGCAGGTGCCGGGGCTGCCTTTTCATCGGACGCTGGAAGGAGTTCATCAAGATCAATTAGATTGGATGTCAATGACGCCTCTACGTTTGGACGACCACCCAATATTGCTTTCACATTGCCAGCCAGATCGGTTTTGCCTGCCAGCAAAGTCATCCCGCCCAATGACGCCGTTTTACCGTCAAAGGAAACCTGTGCAGACAAATCAATTTTATCCGCTTTGATTGGCGGCACGTCTTTAAGTGCCGGAACCAACGCGGATGCCTCGGATAGTGTCGTCTTCAAAGATGCAATTGCGAGTTTCAGTTGCCCCTCAACAGCGACTGTGCCGCCAGGCGTGCCCAGCGTACCCGCGTAAGACGTCTTAACGCCCAATGTCTCAGCTTCGATGCTTACCGGATAAACGCCATCGGCAGATGTCATTTGCGCAACCGAACCCAGCTTACCAGAGACTGTGAATATTTTTTCATTGAGGCTGCCTTTTGCAGCAATCACGACTGGTGCATCAACAGACCCAGCAGCAGCCGTCATCTCATCCAATGCAACCCGGTATTCTTCGCCGGATACACCATCTTTGTAGGTCACGCTGATATCGCGCATCACCACCTTATCAATCGACGGCAACGCGCCGCCACCGCCGCTGCTCTCAGATGCAGCGGCCTTCTCACCCGGAGCGAACTCCCAGTTCCCAACACCATCTTTGTTGGTTTCAGCTAAAAGATCGACACCTTCGACAAGCAAACGATTCACAACGATTTGGCCGCTCAACAGTGGAATAAGGGAAACCTCAGCGGCAAAGCGTTCGACTGTCAGCATGGCAGGTTTTGAGCCCCAGTCTGCGTTCGCAAACGTCACACCATCCACTGCAATCGCAGGATTGAGCGATATCTCAAGGTTCAGGTCACCAGCGATCTGAAGATCCCGCCCGGTAGCACTTTTCGCCTGTTCCGCAATCAAACCTTTGTACTGATTGAAATCCATAGAACTGAGGATTGCCACGCCGGCAACGACCACACCGACCAAAACAACAACCAGTCCGCCTAGAATCTTAATCCACTTACTCATGAGGTCGTCTCCTCTAAATTTTTAAAATACTGTGTAAATCCGACACCATGTCAGCAACAGTCTCTGCCCCTGCCGACATTAAATCTGTTGGGGCATGATACCCCCACGCAACACCAAGCGCACGAACACTTGCAGCCCTGGCCATTTCAATATCAAAGGTCGTATCACCGATCATCACGGTGTTTTCCACTTCGGCCCCCGCTTCGTCCATTGCAAAGTGCAACATTTGCGGATCGGGCTTGCCGCGGGCCTTGTCTGCAGTCTGAAGCGTCACGAAATGGTCTCCTAGATCATGATGCGCCAATGTCGCCTCAAGTCCACGCATTGATTTTCCAGTTGCCACGCCAAGAGTCCACCCATCATCGCGTAGCGCCGTCAATAATTCCGGAATTCCGTCATACAATGGTTCGCTCAAATCGCCGCCAAGGCGCATGGCCTGCCATGATGTTGAATACGCAGCGACCATCTCGTCAATGGGGGCTGTGTCATTATCACCGCACAATACGCGAATAGCTTCGCCAAGTGGCAATCCGACAACCCGGCGGACGGATGACAGGGGTGGCGGTGTCAAATCAACGCTTTTAAAGGCATCAATCATGCAGGAATTGATCATATGCTGGCTATCAACAAGCGTTCCATCGCAGTCAAAAACGGCAAGCCGTATATTCGTTGTCAATCCTGACCCCACCAAAAATCATAATATTTGCCAATTTTTGCACCATAACCGGGTCACAAGATGACTTCAACGCGCGATCATGCTTGATTCTAGGTCAATAAGACGGGCAATATAGAGATTGATGAAGATTTACTGACAGGTATAGTAAAATAAGTACCTGCAAAGTGTTTTTTCGGGGAGAGAGTTTCTGTAATAGAGACTCGATATGTATTCGAGGGACTGCACCTAAACGGATCTATTTTAGCAGATGACTAAATGTCATTAAGTGGCGCAATTACTTAGGGGGAGTTGCCTGCTTTGAAAATGGATCAAATTCACCAACCAATTTGGGGACTAAAAATGAAGTTTTTTAAATTCACATTGGCCATTGCACTTCTTCCGCTTCTTGCGGCTTGTGCAGTCGGCCCAGATATCGACAAAACAATGGCAATGGAGAACAAAGGGAGTGAATTCCACTTTGGTCTTCAGCGCAAGTATGCTGCTCTAGCGAAAGTTGAAGCTGCTGAAGGTGACACCGAGTCATCCGCTCACTTCAACCAAAAGGCCATCGATGCGGCTAACGGCAAAGATGTAGAGCCAGACAAAGTCGGCAAACGTGTTAAGGGTGACGAGGGCGCCGATCTTGAAGCTGCCCGCCAGGCACTTCGCGCATCATTGCTTGCTGGTAGCAAAGAGTACGCACCACAAGAGTCTGCACAGGCACAGGTTCGTTTTGACTGCTGGTTGCACGAAGCATCAGAAGGCTGGAACCCGGATCACGCTGCTGCGTGCCGGAGCGAGTTCGACAAGGCCCTCGGCAAAGTCGAGTCTCTACGTCCAAAGCCAATGGTAAAGCCGATGGCGAAGAAGGTAATGCCTCTTCCATCGCCTTACACAGTGTACTTTGACTTTGACAGCTTTGATCTCAGCGCCACAGGCGAAGCGGTGATCAAAGAAGCTGCGAAAGCTGCAAAAGACGCCGATGCAACTGGTGTTGTTGTCACAGGTCACACTGACAAAGCTGGTAGCGACGATTACAACCAAGGTCTGTCACGTGCACGTGCAGCTGCTGTTGGAAATGCGCTGATGGCTGAAGGTATCGCACGCGATAGCGTCAAGCGCATGTATTCTGGTGAGTCTGCTCCAGAAGTCATGACAAAGGACGGTACAAAAGAAGCACGTAACCGTCGTGTGACGATCTCGTTTACGCGTTAATTCGCTAAACCAGATTTAGAATTGGAGAGCGCCGGGCCTTGGGTCCGGCGTTTTTCTTTGCCTGCATAGGTAAAAAAATGGGCCGCCAAAAGGCGACCCAAGGGGGAGTGTGTCCGTCACTGAGCAAAAGCCCAGTCGCGGCAATAGAACGATCCTCACTCAATCGCAAAGGACAAAATGAGGGTACTGCACAATCATGCAATGAAATGAGACTATGGGATTAGGCTGACGCGTACCTGACGAAATGGATTGCGCTAAACTTTCATGGAACGTACGCGGCGCTCATCAAACGCTGGAAACACGACAATGAACTCGGCGCCACCAGATTTGCTATGTCCAACCGAGATCTCAGCGTCATGCAAATCGACGATGGTTTTAACGATGTTGAGACCAAGCCCTGCACCCGAGCCGCGGCGGTCACTCCGCACGAACTTCTCGAACAAATGTACCCGGTCCTCAGATGCGATGCCGCGACCCTGATCCGATACACGGATCGACGGCGGGTCCGATTCAAGATTGATGACCACCGATGAACCTCTCGCAGAATATTTTATCGCATTCTCTATCAGGTTCCTGATGGCATGCTCTAACGCGCCAGAATCTCCATGAACATTTATTGGCCCACTAACGCCTTCAAGCTCCAGAGACCGCCCTTCTTTGATGGCGATCGGTGCCAGACTACTGACGACATTAACCGTGACGTCATAGATATCACTCACACTGGTTCTTGGAATGACGAAGTTCTCATAACGCGTCAGGGTGAATAACTGCTCAACCATGCGGGCCAAGGTGTCGACTTCGAGGCGCAATGCGATCACTTCGTCACTCGCATTCAGATTGTCGAGATTGGCGCGCAAAACAGCTAATGGCGTGCGAAGTTTGTGGGCGACGTTCGCCGCAAATTCGCGGTGCTTGGTTGCGCTGTCTCTCAAGGCGTCCATCGCGCGCTTCATTTCTGTAATATCGCGCGACATCATAACGATGCCACCATGCGGCAAGTGTTCTTCGTCGACGTAAAGCCAGCGCTTTCCCTCAGTTTCCACTTCGAAGGGTCCACTGGTCTGTTTCCGCCTAGCCAGGCGGCGCTGAATCCATCCGTCAGGGTCTTCCTCGGCCTCAGGATAGCGACCATCTTCGACTTCGGCGCGCAGCAGCGCTTCAAAATCGCTTCCGGGCTCCATAACATCTGTCAGGTGCTTGTTCATCTGACGGAAACGCGCGTTGGAGATAACAAGCTTGTCTTCATCATCATATAGCGCGAAGTACCCCGAAAGGACTTCGATTGCGTCCGCCAATTGAACGTTGGCGCGCTCAACCCGTACAAGATCCGTTACATCTTTGGCAATGCCGGTTGCGCCATCAAAGTCTTCATCCTTGTCACTGAAACGTGGCAAACCGGAAACGGCAAAATGACGAACACCGCCATCGTGACCTTTGGCCTCAAAGCTTACGTCGCGAAATGGACGCCTTAAATTCGGCGAAGACGCCGAGCTTCCGTCACTTGAGGTAAACGCACCAAATTCTGTAAACAGCTTGCCGACAACCTGCACCGGATGAAGGCCCAGGCGATCAATAATTCGTTCAGACACATACGTGATCCGGCCATCGCTATCCGTCTCCCAGACCCAGTCCGAGATGAGACGTGTCATATCCTCAAGACGCCGAAACGCGGCCGTCGCGCGTTCTTCTTGCGACCCGGAGATTGATGGCCAGTTTCTGGGTTTACGCTCCGCCATGATCCTTCAAGCGTGTTTCCAACTCACGTAAAGCACTCAAATAATCAGAACCGCGATGCCATGTCCTGAGAACATCGACAGCAGCCTTACGTGGTGTGTTTGAGTAAAACGACCGCAGCACAGGTAGCTGCGCTTCAACTTCTTCCTTCGTACCAGCCTTGGCAAGATGACAGTATTCATACAACTGAATGAATTCTTTCTCAGACATGCCGATGGCGCGGCACGCAATTGCGAGCCCCTCACCGCCTTGCTCGAACACCAGACGCTGGATCAAATATTCTCTCAGCTTCGAGACTTTTGCGAACAGGGCTACAAATAGTGGGACTTCGCCTTCACGAAGCGCCGTTATGAGCATTTCGACTGTTACAAGCCCTTCTTCTTTCAATACATCCGCGAGTTCAGAAACTTTGGTTTTTTTACCATGTCTGGATGCGGCGACTTCTTCCTTGGAGACCTGCTCGAGCATTTCATCAACGGTGGCTTTATCAAGATTGAAATTTGAAACGATGTGCTCGCGCAATGCCGCCGACACCCACATGAACATACGTTTTGCCAATTCAGGGTCGAGGTCGTCGCGATTTACAATGGGTTCTTGAAAGCTATCGACCCGGCGTGACTGCTCAACCAGGTATTCCATCGTATTGGCCGAAATTCTGGCGTTGGTATTCTTCAAAAGAGCAATAATAACCGGTTCGCGTCCGGTCTCGACAATCTCACTCGAAACCTGCTCGGAGACGCTTTGCCGCATTGTCACTGCAAGCATATGTTCTTCGGTGCGAAGCTTGATAACCTCAATCAGGTCAGCATCCCTAAGAATGCCCGATTTCGATAACACCGGATACGCCACACTGATTTCATCATTTGCCAATTTGGAAATAATATCCCGTGGCACGTCATCCATCAGCGCCAAGCGACCGGCAACCGCTTGTCGAACAGAAACTTCAATTTCATTGATGATGCTTTGCAGGATACCAAACATGAGCGTGCGCTGACGTTCGCTCAGAACACCCGATTGATTATCGAACAAATCAATAATGATCTCGGTTAGTTGAGTTCGGCTTTCTGCAGATTTCTGACGCGCCAGAGACATCAGTGATTCTGCGTCGAAAGAAGGCGTCTCGCCTTCGGTCATGTTATGCGTCCTCTTCCGATAAAAGGTATCCCACGCCCCGGATTGTATGCACAGTTACGTTGGCGCCGGCACCTTGCAAACGCTTACGCAATCGCGATACATGCACTTCAACAGAGTTAGAGGAAACCTCCTCATCAAATCCATATATTTTATCTTCTAGCACATCTTTCGGAACAACGCGTCCTTTTCTCCGTAAAAGTTGTTCTAAAACTTCCATTTCGCGTCTGGAAACCGAGGTGGTTTTATCGTTCACACGAACTTCACGCGCTGTCGTGTCGAATTCAATATTGCCTTCTGTGAGCACCGTCCCCAAAACGCCGCCAGGGCGCCGCAACAGGGCGCGCACGCGTGCGAGTAGTTCTTCCATCGCAAATGGTTTGAGCATGTAGTCATCAGAGCCGGCGTTGAGGCCCTTCACCCGGTCTTCGACCGCATCACGAGCCGTCAGAATAAGCACGGGGGTCAGGTGCCCGTCCTCGCGCCATTTTTTCAAGACATCCAGGCCGTCCATATCTGGCAAGCCAAGATCCAGCACAATCACATCATAATCGACGGTATCCACCGCTGCGTCGCCATCTTCGGCATTGTAAACGACATCAACCGTAAAACCGCCAGCTTCAAGGCCTTCTTTAACAAAAGCTGCAAAGCGTTCGTGATCTTCAACAAGCAACAGGCGCAAGAGTACACTCCATGTCTCACATGCACTTAACGTCCCTATTTAGAAACGGAAGCACACCATATGTCAAAGGATGCCGAGAGCCAGAAATCAGCCCTCAAAATAGCATTCCCCCCAAGATATCGACCGTACACGCCGCACACAATAGGGCAAGCATTGAACTTTTATAGGTCAAACGGTTGAGCTTGTTCGTCATCAGGATCAAATCCTAAAATTTTCCATGTCTCTAGCATATGTTTCGGCATTGGCGCGGTGATCTCGATCATTTGCTTGCCCGGCCGTGGAATATGCAAAGCACGTGCGTGAAGATGCAGCTTGCGTTCAATGCCAGCCTCAAAAACTGACCCATCGTACTCGTCATTGTGCGTTTCAATGGAACCGTACTTGCCATCCCCAAGGATTGGATTCCCCATCACCTGGCAATGCACGCGCAACTGGTGTGTTCGTCCCGTCAAAGGCTCTAATTCAAGCCATGACGTCGCCTTACCCGTATTGTCGATGACACGAAAACGGGTTCTGGCGGACTTACCCATATTCTCGTCGACCTGGACCATATCCCCCCGAGTACCGGGGAGCTTGGCGAGCGGCGCATCGATATTGCCGCCTTCATGCGGCGGCTTACCAATAACTAAAGCCCAGTAAATCTTGCGGGTCTCACGCATCTGGAACGCCTTCGCCAGCTTTGCAGCAGATTTTCGCGTCCGTGCCAGTAGCAACACACCACTTGTGTCTTTATCGAGACGATGAACAAGACGAGGCCGTTCCTTGCTTCCCATCTTCAACCGGTCGAGCGCACCATCCACGTGGGTCTCGGTCTTGGAGCCACCTTGGACGGCAAGTCCTGGGGGTTTGTTGATCGCGATCATCTCATCATCCATATAGATGATGCGTTCTTTTAATTCTTCGCCCAGGCGTCCGGCCTGCTCCAGGTCCATCCCGCCAACCTTAGACGCCTGACTGCGAGGTGTTTCTTCATTGATGTTTGGCGGAATCCGGATTGTTTGGCCTGTCGCAACCCGATCATTTGCCTTGGCACGTGCACCATCCAGGCGTACTTGCCCGGTTCGCAGCAGTTTCTGGAGTTTACCTTGCTTCAATGCAGGGAAACGGCTTCTAAGCCATCTATCTAGCCGCTGACCATCGTCTCCGTCTTCAACAACTTCGTTGCGTACACCACTCATGTAATTATCAACCTGGTAAGCATGATCCCGAGCCAGATCGCACCAATACTAAACAAAACGGAGCTTCCAATGTAAATGAGCGCAGAGATTGTTTCTCCACGCGTCACCAAATTGATTACATCCAAAGAAAACATCGAAAATGTTGTGAATGACCCGAGAACCCCAACAACGACGAGTGTTCGGATTTCATGACTGGGTGACCATGCGAGTGCTGAAATTTCGATGAATATCCCCAAAATCAATGAGCCAATGATATTCACACTAAGCGTCCCGTAGGGAAACCCTATGCCAGCAACAGCACCAACCATGGACATCACGCCATACCGCCCGACAGCGCCAACAGCACCGCCCAGAGCCACATACATTATCATCGTTGCATTCACGCTTTGTCTTCCTTTGATCGCTTTGACCGCAGTGTATCCCAGTATTGCAGGCGCTTTGCAATCTCGCGTTCAAATCCTGTATCGCGAGGCTGATAAAGGTTGGGGCGTCGCAGGTCATCCGGGAAATAGTTCTGTCCGGAAAACCCATCCTCCGCATCGTGATCGTAGGCGTATCCACTCCCGTAACCGATATCCTTCATCAACTTAGTGGGCGCGTTCAGAATGTGTGCAGGCGGCATCAATGACCCGGTTTCCTTAGCCAATCGTTTCGCTGCTTTCTCGGCTTTGTAGGCAGCATTCGATTTGGGTGCCGTCGCCAGATACAAGATACATTGCACTATGGCCAGCTCGCCTTCAGGCGAACCAAGCCGCTCAAAGGCCTCCCACGCCGCAATGGATTGAGGCAGCGCGTTCGGGTCTGCCAGCCCAATATCTTCTGAGGCAAAGCGAACCAGGCGCCGCGCAATGTAGCGTGGATCTTCTCCACCACTCAGCATCCGCGCATACCAATACAGCGCGGCATCAGCATCTGAGCCTCGTAAAGACTTGTGGAGCGCGGAAATCAGGTTGTAGTGCGCGTCCTGCCCCTTGTCGTAAAGCGGCTGTCGGCTTTGGACGACTTCTGCCAGTTTTTCGGGTGTCAGGGGCGTCTCCCCCTCGCTAAGGCCCATCAGGATATCCGCCATGTTGAGCAGATACCGTCCATCCCCATCTGCCATGGCGCGCAAGGCTGTGCGTGCGTCATTATCTACAAGTAATGGCCGCCCTTCTGTCGTCTCGACACGCTTTAACAGTTCATCGAGGGCATCATCATCAAGGCGTCGGAGGACCAGCACCTGAGCTCTTGAGAGCAAAGCAGCATTAAGTTCGAACGACGGGTTCTCCGTCGTCGCCCCAATCAAGATGACCGTTCCATCCTCTACAAAGGGTAGAAAGCCATCTTGCTGCGCTCGATTGAAGCGGTGAATTTCATCGACAAACAGCAACGTGCCCTGCCCCATCTCACGTTTGCGCTTTGCCTCTTCAACGGCTTTGCGCACATCCGCAACACCAGAGAACACTGCAGAAAGTGGTGCAAATGCGAGCGAGGTCTCTTGGGCCAACAATCGTGCAATCGTCGTCTTGCCCGTACCGGGCGGCCCCCAGAAGACAACAGATGCCAGCTTTCCGGACGAGATCATCCGGCGCAGCGGCCCATCAGGGCCAAGAATATGATCTTGCCCGACAACGTCATTTAACGTTGCCGGTCGCAATCGATCTGCCAGCGGTCTGGGCGCGTCAGCTTCAAACAGCGTATTCACGGACGCACCCTTTCGGCTTAGCTAAGATGTTTCGAAAAGAACTCGGCGCTACGGGATCTGGCGAGATCAGCCGCGGCCTGATCATAATGCTCACCACCCTGGCGCGCGAACGCATGATCATTGCCTTCATAGTCATGCAACGTCGCGTTCGCATTCCCATCAAGAGCAGCATGTACCTTGGCCTGGTTTTCCTTAGGTACAAACCCGTCTTCTGTTGCGATATGCAGCATCACAGGGGCTTTGAGCTCTTCGTCAGTATGTTCTTCTAGCATCACACCATAATAGCCCACTGCTGCATCAATTTTGGTTCGTGTCGCCGTCAGAAACGCAAGGCGACCGCCAAGGCAGAACCCGACAGAGCCAACTTTGCCGCTACAGCCCTCTAATGTGCGTAAATGCTCTATCGTTGCATCCAGATCGTCGACGCCCTTGTCCAGGTCAAAACCACCAAACAACTCGAAGGCCCTCGCCCACTCTGCTTCGGATTGATCCGTGATCTGAATACCCGGTTCTTGACGCCAGAAAAGATCAGGACAAAGCGCAACATAGCCTGCTGCGGCCCACTCATCCGTAATGCCACGCATAACGGCATTTACACCAAAGATTTCCTGGATCACGACAATACCGGGGCCAGTGCCGCCCTCAGGCAAGGCCAGATAGCCAGAAAACTCACCACCATCATTGGATTTTATCGTTATATCCTGCCCGCTCATGGCATTCTCCTCCCTGATATCAATTTGAATTTGCACGTAATGTAGCGAGAGACAGTCAGAATGTAAAAATCCTGATCATCCTCGAAAAACGAAATCAAAGCCTTTTCCGCCACGCTCAATACGAATACGCCATTCATCTGTTCCCGTAGCGCTGAGAGCGCCCTTCAGATCGCCCACATTTTTGATAAGCTGACTGTTAACCAGACGAACAATGTCTCCAGGTCTAAAATCAAGGCGATTTGCGACGCCGCCGCGGCGAATGCGCAGGATCACGACACCTTTGCCAAACGGGTTGACGTTGTACTCGTCCGCAAGCGCTGGCGAGAGGTTTGCGACGACAGCCCCCGATAACGGTGTCCGCCCTTCTATCTCGGTTATATCTGGGGCGGGCTCATCCGGTGGCGGGTTCAAGTTGATGGTCAGAGCCAACACCTGATTACCACGCAACACCCGAAGCACGGCCTGATCTCCTACCGGCAACGTGGCGACGCGGTAATCCAGATCATCGGGGCTGACGATCTCGTGGCCATTGACGGCGAGGATCACATCCCCTGCCTTCAATCCTCCCAAGCCCGCTGAGCCAGCTTCATGAACCTGATTGATGATGACGCCTTGCGGTCGCCGCATACCGATTGAAAGCGCGATATCTGACGTTACCGCCTGCCCGTATGCACCTAGCCAGGGCCGGATGATACGCCCATCTTCTGCCAAGCCGGTTATGACAGCACGGACCATATTCGACGGGATCGCAAAGCCGATACCGTGCGAGCCACCACTTTTGGAAAAAATGGATGTGTTCACACCGACAAGTTTGCCATCCATGGAGAGCAATGCCCCACCAGAATTGCCTGGGTTGATCGCGGCGTCCGTTTGAATGAAAGATTTAAGCTCGGTTTGACTACCAATAGAACGTGCCAGTGCTGAGACGATGCCACTTGTCACCGTTTGCCCGACGCCGAACGGGTTTCCAATCGCGAGCACAAGGTCACCGACCTTCAACTCGTCCGAATCTCTCAGCGACAATGCCGGGAGTTTCTCTCCACCGGGATCAATCCTCAGAACCGACAGATCCGTTTTCTCGTCTGATACCACGAGCCTGGCTTCGAATTCCCGTTTGTCCGCCAGCACGACGACGATCTTATCAGCACCTTCGATGACATGCTGGTTTGTAACGATCATGCCATCGGATCGAACAATAACACCTGATCCCAAAGAATTGTGCTGCTCACGTCTTGGACGGTTGAGCTGAAGGCCCAGATCCCCAAAAAATCTCTTGAAAAAAGGGTCATTAAAAAGCGGCGTTGTCTGACGGTTTGCGACAATCTTTTGTGTGTAAATATTGACGACGGCGGGCGCCGCCTGCTCAACAAGCGGCGCATAGGATAACTGAACCTGTAACTGGCTTTGCGGCACAACTCGCTGGTCAGCCTGGCCCGAAAACGGCGTGAATATCGCCGCGCCAATACACAGAATAAAAGAAAGCATTCGCATGCTCTTTAGATAGGCTGTTCGGATATTGATGTCGACACGTTTCGCACACAAACCACGTCGTCCCGAGCTTGAACCAAGATCCATCTTTCTGCGCAAACAATCTTTGTGGTCAGACATATCCCCCGGATCAGGTCCGGGGCGACGATGATAGAACGAAAAACGGCGCCCCGAGGGACGCCGTCTTGAACTTTTTAACGCTGTAAACTGACGTTTATTCGTCGCCAGCCTCTTCCTCAGCTTCGACGCGCGCACGATCAGCAGCACCCTTGGCATCCGGATCGCGGTCCACCAGCTCGATGAAAGCCATTGGCGCGCTATCACCATGACGGAAGCCCGCCTTGAGGACGCGAGAGTACCCGCCTGGACGCTCGGCATAACGCTCGGCCAATGTTGAGAACAACTTGGCGACAACATCTTCGTCGCGAAGGAATGCAAAAGCACGACGACGGTCATGCAGTGTGCCCTTCTTGCCCAAAGAAATCATCTTGTCGACGAAGCGACGGAGTTCTTTGGCTTTTGGCAGTGTTGTCTTGATCTGCTCGTGCGTCAGAAGTGACGCCGTCATGTTGGAAAACATCGCTTTACGATGTGATGCCGTGCGGTTCAGTTTACGGTAACCGTTACCATGTCTCATATCAGGCTCCTTATCTATTGCCTGCGCGTGCCATTTTACCCGCAGGTCATCTAATTATAATCAATTGGGATCGGTGTCACGTTGGACACCGCCCGGTCACTTACACATAAGATCAGAACGGATCTTCGAGTTTCTTCGCCATATCTTCGATGTTCTCAGGCGGCCATTCGGCAATTTCCATACCGAGATGCAAGCCCATCTGAGACAGCACTTCCTTGATCTCGTTCAAGGATTTGCGACCGAAGTTTGGTGTCCGCAGCATATCGGCTTCGGTCTTTTGAACCAGGTCACCGATATAGATGATGTTATCGTTCTTGAGGCAGTTTGCCGAACGCACAGACAGCTCAAGCTCATCAACCTTGCGCAGCAGGTTACGGTTGAACGGCAGCTCATCACGGCTTTCTTCAACAACTTCGCCTGTTGGCTCATCAAAGTTGATGAACAACTGTAGCTGGTCTTGAAGAATACGCGCAGCAAGTGCAACCGCATCTTCAGGCGTAACAGCACCGTTCGTTGTCACTTCGAGGAACAGCTTGTCGTAGTCTGTTTCCTGACCAACACGTGTGTTGTCGACCTTGTAAGCTACTTTGCGAACAGGTGAGAAAACCGCATCGATTGGAATAAGACCAATCGGGCTGTCATCCGGGCGGTTCTGCGTTGCCGCAACATAGCCCTTCCCGTTCTCAACGGTCAGTTCCATGCTCAATGACGCACCCTTATCGAGGTGACAGATCACGAGATCAGGCTCCATGACTTCGATGTCTGGACCTGTTTCAATCATGCTCGCGGTCACTTCGCCAGGACCACTTGCCTTCAGCGTCATACGCTTTGGACCTTCGGCCATCATCTTCAAGCCCAGAGACTTGATGTTGAGGACGATGTCAGTCACGTCTTCACGAACGCCAGCGATAGATGAGAACTCGTGTAATACGCTATCGATCTGGATCGACGTTACAGCAGCACCCTGCAACGAAGACAGGAGAATGCGGCGCAGCGCATTTCCAAGGGTAAGACCGAACCCGCGCTCAAGCGGCTCAGCGACAACAGTCGCTTGACGGCCGACAAGCGTACCAGGTACGACGTCGAGTTTTGTTGGTTTGATTAATTCTTGCCAATTTTTCTGAAGCACTTCAGGGACCTCGCGCTCACAAATGATGACGTCGTCCTTTAAATGGAAGGGCGACGCCTAGTTTACGGCTCGGACAAACTTAAACAAAAGGTTCAAATTCACCCGAAATGAACTCCGCCCGGGTCAATATTCCCGAACGAAAAAGGGTCTTAGACCCGACGACGCTTTCTAGGACGACATCCGTTATGCGGGATTGGCGTCACGTCGCGAATAGCAGTAATATTGAACCCAACAGACTGCAAAGCACGCAGTGCGGATTCACGTCCGGAACCAGGGCCTTTAACCTCAACTTCCAAGGTCTTCATGCCATGTTCCATGGCGGCACGACCAACAACTTCACCCGCGACCTGTGCGGCATAAGGTGTCGACTTACGCGACCCTTTAAAGCCCTGTGCACCAGCCGATGACCATGCAATGGAATTGCCCTGGGCATCAGTGATCGTAATGATCGTGTTGTTAAACGTCGAATTGACGTGTGCAATACCAGCGGCGATGTTTTTACGCTCGCGGCGCTTTGTACGCGTTGTTGTTGCTTTGGCCATGATGTTCCGCCCTTAAGCTTTCTTTTTACCGGCAATGGCCTTAGCGGGGCCCTTGCGAGTACGTGCGTTGGTGTGTGTCCGCTGACCGCGCACTGGCAGTCCACGGCGATGACGCAATCCACGATAGCAACCCAAGTCCATCAGGCGCTTGATGTTCATCGCGATATCACGACGCAATTCACCTTCTACAGTGAATTCCTGATCGATCATGTCACGAATACGTGTCACCTCGTCATCAGAGAGTTCGTTTACGCGCCGCTCGTCAGCAATGTCACAAGCTGCGCAGATTTTCTTAGCCGTTGTACGGCCAATCCCATGAATGTAGGTCAACGCGATAACAGTGCGTTTTCCAGTCGGGATATTTATACCAGCAATACGCGCCAAAGCGGGTACTCCTTAAACTTTGGGTCGAAAACGAGAGCCACCGGTTGATTGAAGAGCGCGGATTATATTGATCCTAGCCATCAAGTCAACTCATCTAGCCGTAATTTTCCACTCCATACATCTGTTAATCCAAAATGGCAAATAGGGAATTTGTAACGTCATCGATACCCTGCATGCCATCAACCGTCTTCAATGCACCTTTGTCCCGGTAATAAGGGATAATTGGTGCTGTCTGTTCGTGATAAACTTCGAGGCGCTTTTTAAGCGTTTCGGCATTATCATCACTTCGTGCACCGCCAGTTTCAGCAGCGCGATTCTCAATACGGGCAAACAATGCTGCCTCGTCAACTTCGATGCTAATGACTGAATCCAGGCTCAAGCCCTTCTCTGCCAGCATGCTATCCAGTGCTTCAGCCTGCGCAACGGTGCGCGGGAAGCCGTCCAGGATAAATCCATTCTTACAATCATCTTCTTCGATACGGTCCGCAATAATGCCGACAACAATATCGTCAGAGACCAAACCGCCACTATCCATGACTTCCTTGGCTTTCAGTCCCATTTCGGTCCCAGCCGCTACAGCCGCACGAAGCATGTCGCCCGTCGAAAGCTGAACCACATTGTACTTTTCAACGAGACGCTCGCACTGTGTACCTTTGCCAGCACCCGGTGGTCCTAAAAGAATGATGATCATGCTTTCTTCCCCCGAAGTTTGGACTTCTTGATCAGACCTTCATACTGGTGTGCCAGCAGGTGTGACTGGACCTGTGTCACAGTATCCATGGTCACCGTGACAACAATCAGCAAACTGGTACCACCGAAGTAGAACGGCACAGACCATCTGGAAATCAGGATTTCTGGCAACAAGCACAGGATCGCGAGATAACCGGCACCAACAACTGTCAAACGGGTCAAAACCCAATCAAGATAATCAGCAGTGTTCTTACCTGGGCGAATACCTGGCACAAACCCGCCATACTTCTTGAGGTTATCAGCCGTCTCGGCAGGATTGAACACCACAGCCGTATAGAAGAACGCGAAGAAGACAATCATACCGATGTATGTGATCAGGTACGCAGGCTGACCACGACCCATGTATGCCGCAACCGTATTCATCCACTCCGGGCCCGAACCCGCTGAGAACTGAATAATCGTGATTGGCAGCAACAGCATTGAGCTGGCAAAAATTGGTGGAATAACACCGGCAGTGTTGACCTTAAGCGGCAGGTGCGAGGTATCGCCACCCATCATCTTATTGCCACGCTGGCGCTTTGGATACTGGATCAGGATCCGACGCTGAGCCCGCTCAACGAACACAATCGCGAAGATTACAGCGATTGCCATGACGAACATGCCGATGATGATTGCTGTTGAAAGTGCGCCAGTACGACCAAGCTCAAGGGTCCCTGCCAGTGCCGTCGGCAATTCAGCCACAATACCTGCGAAGATGATCAGCGAAATACCGTTACCGACGCCGCGAGCGGTGATCTGCTCACCAAGCCACATCAGGAACATTGTACCGCCGGTCAGGGTAATGACCACCGTTGCACGGAAGAACATGCCAGGGTCAGACACCGCTACAGCGCCGCCAGATTGCATGCTTTCAAGGCCAACCGCGATGCCATAAGCCTGGAGAATACAAATCGCCAAGGTCAGGAAACGGGTGTACTGGTTGATTTTCTTACGTCCGCTCTCGCCTTCCTTCTTCATGGCTTCGAACTTCGGCGAAACCGCCGTCATGAGCTGCATGATAATGGAAGCCGAAATATACGGCATGATATTCAGGGCAAAGATCGTCATCCGCGACAACGCGCCACCCGCAAACATGTCGAACATGCCGAGGATGCCGCCGCCGGTCTGGTTAAACAGATCCTGCAGAATAGATGGGTCTACACCTGGAATTGGCACAAACGTACCCAGGCGATAGACGATAAGCGCACCCAGTGTAAACCAGATGCGCTTCTTCAGTTCCGTCGCTTTAGAGAAAGCGCCGAAATTGACGTTGGATGCAAGTTGTTCAGCGGCAGAAGCCATTCCGAATTATTCTTCCTCAACCGTCTCGTTAACAATAACGTCGCCATCGCCACGCTGTGCTTCGTATTTCGCGCGACGCTCAGCTGATAGACGCTCACGACGGCGGCCCTTGCCGACAACGCGCTCTTTCTTCTCAGCGACTGTCACAGAACCACCGGCCTTTTCGACAGCTTCGATCGCACCCTTGGATGCATACGCGATATCGAGTTGAACCTTTGATGTGAGTTCACCCTTGTTAAGCAAGCGAACGCCGTCTTTCGACTTACGGACAGCGCCAGCAGCCAATAGTTCGACAGCTGTGATCGTGCCCTTGGCATCCAGCTTACCTGCGTCAATCGCCTTCTGGAGCTTACCCGTCGTCAGTTCAGCAAAGTTCTTGCTGAATGGGTTGTTGAACCCGCGCTTTGGCAAACGGCGATACAAAGGCATTTGACCGCCTTCAAAGCCCAACAGTGAAACACCACTACGTGACTTCTGACCTTTTTGACCAGCACCAGATGTCTTACCCGTGCCAGAACCGATACCACGGCCTACGCGCTTTCTATTCTTTGTCGCGCCAGCGTTATCTCTGATTTCGTTTAATCGCATCGCCAAAATCCTTTTGCGTGCCAGTTACTAATACTCTGGCCATCGCCCCATTATTCGGAAGTAAGCCTGTTAGGCTGTTTCCTCAACCCTAAGCAGGTGCTTCACTTTATCAATCATGCCACGGACAGACGGTGTGTCTTCCAATGTGCTTGATCTGTGCATCTTGTTCAGTCCAAGACCACGCAATGTTTCGCGCTGGTCGTTGCGACGCCCAATCGGGCTCTTGATCTGAGTGACCGTAACGGTTTTGGTTTTATCAGCCATTTCAGGTTCCGATCCTATTATTCAGCGCCAGCGATTTCGCCGCGACGGGCAACGATTTCGCCAACTTTAAGACCACGACGTGACGCGACCGAGCGCGGTGACTGAAGCAGCTTAAGCCCTTCAAACGTCGCCTTGATCATGTTGTGCGGGTTCTGCGTGCCGTTTGACTTACATACGACGTCTGCAACACCCATTGTCTCGAATACAGCGCGCATCGGACCACCAGCAATAATACCAGTACCTGGAGGCGCTGAACGAAGAACAACTTTGCCTGCACCAAAGCGTCCGTTGACGTCATGATGCAATGTACGACCTTCACGCAAAGGCACGCGGATCATTGATTTCTTGGCAGAGTCTGTTGCCTTACGGATAGCTTCCGGCACTTCGCGTGCTTTACCTGTTCCATAACCAACACGGCCCTTGCCGTCACCGACAACCACAAGTGCTGCAAATGAGAAACGACGACCACCTTTGACAACCTTGGCAACACGATTGATGTGTACCAGCTTGTCTACAATTTCATCACCGTCATCATTACGGTTATTATCACGATCCCGGCCGCGACCTCGCTGGCCGCCCTTACCGCCACGATCCGATGATTTATTATCTGCCATTCGTCGCTCTCCTAGAAGCTCAGGCCGCCCTCGCGGGCACCTTCTGCAAGCGCTTTAACACGCCCGTGATATTTGAAACCGCCACGGTCAAACAAGACCTCACTGACGCCCTTTTCTGTTGCCCGCTTGGCCACCAACTTACCGACTTCAGAAGCCGCATCAGTGTTTGCGCCAGTTTTTAGCGAGCCGCGCAGATCCTTATCGAGTGAAGACGCCGCAGCCAATGTGGTGCCTGTCTTGTCATCGATAATTTGCGCATAAATATGTTTGCCTGAGCGGAACACGGAAAGACGTGGCCGACCAGTTGCCAAGCGTTGTAGCTTTGCGCGTGTGCGCATTGTACGACGTTTGAAGAGGACTCTTGCGTTCGACATGATTACTTCTTCTTCCCTTCCTTACGGAGGATGTACTCGTCGCTGTACTTCACACCTTTGCCCTTATAAGGCTCTGGTGGACGATAAGCGCGGATCTCCGCAGCAACTTGACCAACACGCTGCTTGTCAGCACCGCTGATAACCAATTGGGTCTGCTCAGGTGCTTCAATCTTGATGCCCTCGGGGATCGCATAGCGAACCTCGTGGCTGAAACCAAGCTGAAGAACAACTTCCTGACCCTGCACAGCAGCACGGTAACCAACACCGTTGATTTCCAGCTTGCGGGAGAAGCCTTCGGATACACCTGTTACCAGGCCATCGATAAGGCTCCGCGCTGTGCCCCACATCTGACGTGCACGCTTGTGCTTTGCCAGAGGCGTTACGGTCACGCTTCCGTCTGCTTGCTCTACCTTAACGTCATCCGTCAATGTGACTGACAACTCACCAAGTTTACCCTTGGCCGTCACAACGTTACCGCTCATTTCAACGGTGACGCCCTCTGGGACGGTGACTGGGTTACTTCCTACTCGTGACATGGCTCAATCCTTGTTTGATCCTGCATCCGTCTTAGAAGACTTCGCAGAGAACCTCTCCACCAACGTTTTGGGCTCTTGCTTCCGCATCCGACAGAACACCACGTGGCGTTGAGAGGATGGAGATACCTAGACCGTTGTAAACGCGGGTCAGGTCACGAACGCCGGAATAAATCCGTCGTCCCGGCTTAGAAACCCGGCTCAGGTGGCGGATAACCGGATCACCTTCGTGGTATTTCAATTCAATATTCAGCTCAGCAATGCCTGCACTAACATCTGCCTGGTCATAACCGCGAATGAAACCTTCACGCTTAAGAACTTCCAGAACGTTCGAACGCAACCGTGAAGCTGGGCATTTAACCGAGCTTTTACGAGCTTGTTGCCCGTTACGGATACGAGTCAGCATATCGCCGAGAGGGTCTGTCATCGACATCGTCGTCTCTCCCTTACCAGCTTGACTTGACCACGCCCGGAATCTGACCATGAGAGGCCAATTCCCGGAACTTGATACGACAAAGCCGAAACTTTCTATAATTACCGCGCGGACGGCCAGTGAGCTCGCACCGCAGACGCTGACGGGTAGGTGCTGCATTACGCGGCAACGCTGCCAACTTCAAACGGGCGTTAAAGCGATCCTCAGGAGACAGCTCGGGATCCTTAGCCGCAGCCTTGAGACGCTCACGACGTCCTTCGTACTGCTTAGCCAACTTGGCCCGTTTCTTATCTCGTTCAACTGCGCTTTTCTTAGCCATTACGCTCTTCTCCTCTTGCCGCTTATTTCGAAAACGGCAGGTTGAACGCTTTCAACAACGCCAACGCTTCGGCGTCCGTCTTAGCGGTCGTACAAATTACGATATCCATACCCCGGATTTGGTCGACCTTGTCGTAGTCGATCTCAGGGAAAACAATCTGCTCTTTGATGCCCATGGCATAGTTGCCATTGCCGTCAAAGCTCTTGCCATTCAGGCCGCGGAAATCACGGACGCGCGGCAGAGTAATCGTCACAAGACGATCCAGAAATTCGAACATACGGTTGCGACGCAAGGTAACCTTGCAGCCAACCATCATCTCTTCACGAAGCTTGAAGCCAGCAATCGACTTCTTCGCATGCGTGATTACAGGCTTCTGACCAGAAATCGCTGTCAGGTCCGCGAGCGCACCGTCCATCTTTTTCTTGTCCTGGCTGGCTTCGCCAACACCCATATTGATTACGATCTTCTCCAGACGAGGCACTTCCAAACGGTTCGAATAGTTGAACTCGGATGTCAGGTTCGGGACAATCTCGTTTGTATAAACTTCGTGTAAGCGCGGGGTCATTGTTTACTCTCCACTCGCTTAAGCGTCGATGACGTCGCCAGAACGTTTCGCAAAGCGAACTTTCTGACCGTCTTCGAGGGTTTTAAATCCGACGCGCGTTGCCTTGTCGTCCTTCGGATCAACGTGGGCGATATTCGAAACATGAATAGATGCTTCTTTCTCGATAATCCCACCAGCCGAATTGTTCGACGCCGCTGTATGGCGCTTCACTATATTGACGCCCTGAACAACAGCCCGGTTAGACTCCGGAGCCACCTTCACGACTTCGCCGACCTTACCTTTGTCACGTCCTGTGAGAACGATAACACGATCGCCTTTTTTGATTTTCTGCGCCATCACAACACCTCCGGTGCCAAAGAAATGATCTTCATGTATTTCTTGGCACGCAGTTCACGCGTGACCGGGCCGAAGATTCGAGTACCAACTGGCTCACCCTGCTTGTTAATCAACACAGCAGCATTGCTATCAAAACGGATAGCTGTACCGTCTTTGCGATTAATGTCCTTAGCGGTGCGCACAACCACAGCCTGCATGACGTCGCCTTTTTTGACGCGACCACGCGGGATGGCGTCTTTAACGGAGACAACAATAACATCTCCGACCGACGCGTACTTACGCTTCGAACCGCCCAGCACTTTGATGCACTGGACCCTTTTGGCGCCTGAATTGTCAGCGACCTCGAGGTTTGATTCTGCCTGAATCATCTTTCCGGTTCCTTTACTAAGGCCTTAGCGCTTACGCGCCGTCGGCCACAACTTCCCAAGTTTTACGCTTCGACAACGGACGGCATTCACGGATGAATACCTTGTCGCCAGTTTTCACAACATTGTTCTCGTCGTGAGCAGCGTATTTTTTCGACTTTTTGACGTACTTTTTGTAGAGCGGATGCATAACCCGACGTTCCACCAATACAGTGACTGTCTTGTCTTGCTTGTCGCTTACAACGACGCCTTGCATGACACGTTTTGGCATGATGTCGTCCCTTACCCTTGCGTTTCTGCGGCAGCGTTACGCTCACCGAGAATGGTCTTGATCCGCGCAATATCACGGCGAACATGCCGCATTTGCGATGTTTTCTCTAACTGACCTGAAGCAGCCTGGAAACGCAGGTTAAACGATTCCTTGCGCAGGTCGGCGAGCTGGTCCTTCAGCTCGTCATCAGTCTTTGTGCGGACATCAGCAGCTTTCATTTGATTAACCCTCTCCACCCAGACGCGTTACAAAGCGCGTCTTAACTGGCAGCTTAGCTGCAGCAAGTTCGAAAGCCCGGCGTGCAACATCTTGCGGCACACCATCAATTTCAAACATGATCCGACCCGGCTTAACCCGAGCAACCCAATACTCGACCGAACCCTTACCTTTACCTTGGCGAACCTCGGCAGGCTTGTTCGTGACTGGCAGATCAGGAAAAATCCGGATCCACACACGACCGGCACGCTTCATGTGACGGGTCATTGCACGACGTGCAGCTTCGATCTGACGCGCTGTTACACGCTCAGGCGTAACTGCTTTGAGACCATATGCACCGAAGTTCAGGTCCGTACCGCCTTTGGCCATGCCGTGAATACGACCTTTAAATGCCTTACGGTATTTCGTTCTTTTTGGAGACAGCATCGCTCTTTCCTCTTATCCCGTCCGCTTAACGCTGCGGCTGCTGCTCAAGTTGCAGCTTCTCCATGGCCATTGGATCGTGAGCTAGAATTTCGCCCTTGTAGATCCAAATCTTGACGCCACAGATGCCATACGTTGTGAGCGCACGTGCCTCACCATAGTCAATGTTGGCCCGAAGTGTGTGAAGCGGCACGCGACCTTCGCGATACCACTGCAAACGTGCGATCTCAGCACCACCGAGACGGCCAGCACAGTTAATTCGAATACCTTCAGCACCCATCCGCATTGCAGACTGAACAGCACGCTTCATGGCGCGACGGATCGAAACACGACGCTCCATCTGTTGTGCAACGTTCTCAGCAACCAGCTGGGCATCAACTTCAGGCTTGCGGATTTCAACAATGTTCAGGTGCACATCAGCACTTGTCATTGCCGCAATCTCGCGACGAAGCTTTTCAATGTCCTGACCTTTACGGCCAATAACAACACCTGGACGCGCTGTGTGAATTGTTACGCGAGCTTTCTTTGCAGGACGCTCGATAACAATCTTGGAAACACCGGCGGCTGCCAATCTCACACGCAGGAATTCACGGATGCGAATATCTTCGTGTAAAAGCTGGCCGTAGTTAGCTTCGGCGTACCAACGTGAATCCCACGTGCGGTTGATGCCGAGGCGAATGCCGACTGGATTAACTTTCTGACCCATTACGCCGTCTCCTCACGCTCGCGAACAATCAAGCGCATGTTACTAAATGGTTTTTCAATACGACCAACACGACCGCGTGCACGGGCACGAAAACGCTTCATCACAAGTGCCTTACCGACACTGGCTTCAGATACATAAAGCCGATCGACGTCTAGCTGATGGTTGTTCTCGGCGTTAGCAATTGCGCTTTCGAGCAACTTCTTAACGTCTTGAGCAATCCGACGACGTGAGAACGTAAGCTGGGACAAAGCCTTGCCGCAGTCCATGCCGCGGATGCTTTGTGCAACCAGGTTAAGCTTCTGCGGGCTCACACGAATGTGTTTCGCAAATGCCATTGCCTCATTGTCATTCAGCTGACGCTCTAGAGCTTTCTTACCCATAATCAGCCTCTCTTCGTCTTCTTGTCGACGCCGTGACCGTAGTACGTACGCGACGGAGAAAATTCGCCGAACTTATGACCGATCATTTCTTCGGTTACGAGAACCGGAATGAACTTCTGACCGTTATAAACGCCGAACGTAAGTCCAACGAATTGCGGCAGGATGGTCGAACGACGAGACCAAATCTTGATAACCGAACTGCGAGTTGATGCGCGAGCATCCTCTGCCTTCTTAAGCAGATAACCGTCGACGAACGGACCTTTCCAAACGGAGCGTGGCACTGTTCCGCCCTCCTCTTATTTCTTGCGGACGTGCCGGCTACGCATAATGAGCCGATCCGTCTTCTTGTTGCTGCGCGTCTTCTTACCTTTGGTCGGCTTACCCCATGGAGTCACCGGATGGCGACCACCAGAAGTTCTACCTTCACCACCACCATGCGGGTGATCGACCGGGTTCATGGCAACACCGCGAACCGCTGGGCGTTTACCGAGCCAGCGCTTACGGCCCGCTTTACCCAGGTTAATGTTTTGCTGGTCTGGATTGGAAACTGCACCAACCGTTGCCATGCATTCGGCGCGAACCAGTCGAATTTCGCCTGAGCTCAAACGGAGCTGAGCGTATCCCTGGTCCTTACCAATAATCTGTGCGTACGTGCCAGCTGAGCGAGCCATTTGGCCACCCTTGCCAGGCTTCATCTCAACGTTATGGATGATCGTACCGACCGGCATTGCCGCCATTGGCATGGCGTTGCCTGGCTTAATGTCGACACCGGACTTGCCGGAAACAACCTGATCGCCAACATTCAAACGCTGAGGCGCAATGATGTAAGCAAGCTCGTCGTCTGAGTACTTGATCAAAGCAATAAACGCTGTGCGGTTTGGATCGTATTCAATCCGCTCAACTGTGCCGACCACGCCTAGCTTCATCCGCTTGAAATCGATCGAACGGTAACGACGCTTGTGACCACCACCAATACGGCGAGCCGTAATGTGACCTTGGTTGTTACGTCCACCCTTCTTGCGAAGACCTTCGGTCAGAGACTTAACCGGACCACCTTTCCACAACTGCGAGCGGTCCACGAGGACCAGGCCGCGCTGACCGGGTGTATCTGGTTTATACTGTTTAAGAGCCATTGTTCTCTATCCCTCGTCAGACGCCCGTGGTGACATCAATTGAGTCACCCTCGGCTAACGTCACTACGGCCTTCTTGAAATCACTGCGACGACCAGGCTGACCGCGAAAACGCTTGGTCTTACCTTTTTGGCGCAATGTGTTTACGGCCGTTACCTTGACCTTGAACAGCTCCTGTACGGCTGTCTTGATCTCGTGCTTGTTTGCATCAAGTGGCACTTCGAAAGCGACCTGATTGTGCTCGGACATAAGCGTTGTCTTTTCTGTCACCAATGGGCGACGGATAAGCTCAAAAATACGCTCTTTGCTCGGCTGGAAATTTACGGGGCTATAGCGGTTCATTTCAGGCGCTCCACCAACTTTTCAACAGCGCCCTTGGTCAACACAAGAGTGTCGCGACGCAGAATGTCATAAACATTGGCACCTACAGATGGCAGCACGTCGATACCAACGATATTGCGTGCAGCACGGGCGAAGTTCTCGTCGATTGCATCACCTTCGATAACCAGTGTGCGACCCCAACCCAGTGTCTCCAGCTTTTTAACAAGCTCAGACGTCTTAGGTGCCTTCATTTTAGCTTCGTCGAGGATCACCAACTTGCCTTCAGCACACTTTGCGCTGAGTGCGGTTGCCAATGCCAACTTGCGAACTTTCTTCTGCAGGCCGTGGCTGTGATCACGTGTGTGCGGACCAAAAACGATACCACCACCGCGCATCTGAGGGGCAACACGTGTACCCTGACGCGCACGACCTGTGCCTTTTTGCTTGAACGGCTTGGCGTTGGTTGCACTCACATCTGAGCGACCCTTCGTCTGGTGATTACCAGAACGACGCTTTGCCAATTGATACTTAACGGCGCGTGCCAACAAGTCCTTACGGGCTTCAAGGCCGAACACGGCGTCATCCAGATCAATCGAGCCGGACTTTTTGTTGTCGAGACTGACCACGTCTTGTTTCATGGTCTTATTCCTTGTTCTCAGTTTCGGCGTTATCGCCGTCTGCACTTGCTGCTTCTTCGTTAGCAACTTCTTCTGCGATCGCAGCTTCTTCAGCTGCGAGATCTGGACCGATATCTTCGGCAACGACCAATCCATCTTCCGCTGCAGGCGCATCCGCCTTCAAACCAGCCGGATAAGGGAGTTCAGCATGAAGCGGCAACTTAACTGCGTCCTTCAGGTAAACGTATCCACCCTTGGAACCCGGCACAGCACCGTGCACCAGGATAAGGCCGCGCTCGGCATCAACAGCAGCAACCAAAAGGTTTTGCTGTGTGCGACGCTTGTTACCCATCTGGCCGGCCATCTTCTTGCCTTTGAACACCTTACCAGGGTCCTGACACTGACCTGTCGAGCCGTGTGAACGGTGACTGATCGATACGCCGTGTGTCGCGCGAAGACCGCCAAAACCGTGGCGCTTCATAGCACCGGCAAAACCCTTACCGACTGTGATACCGGCAGCATCGATGTGCTGACCTGCAACAAAGTGGTTGGCACCGATCTCGGCGCCTACGTCTACGAGGTTGTCCTCGGAGACACGAAACTCAACAAGCTTCTTCTTTGGCTCAACTTTAGCTTTAGCAAAGTGGCCGCGCATTGCCTTGGAAACACGCTTTACCTTTGCTTTGCCGTAGCCAAGCTGAAGAGCTGTATAGCCGTCACGCTCAACATTACGTTGTGCAACAACTTGTACTTCATCAAGGGCCAATACCGTCACAGGGATATGAATACCCGTCTCTGTGAAAATACGGGTCATGCCCATTTTCTTTGCGATTAAACCGGTCCGCATAATACTGTCCTCAGAGTTTGATCTCGACGTCGACACCAGCCGCAAGGTCGAGCTTCATCAGCGCGTCCACGGTTTGTGGTGTCGGGTCGACAATGTCGAGAACCCGTTTGTGGGTCCGGATCTCAAATTGCTCACGTGATTTCTTGTTCACGTGCGGCGAACGCAAAACCGTGAACTTCTCGATCCGCGTTGGCAAAGGGATCGGGCCACGAACATTGGCACCGGTCCGCTGAGCCGTATTGACGATCTCACGGGCGGACTGATCCAGAACCCGGTGATCAAACGCCTTCAGGCGAATTCGAATGTTTTGTTGTTCCATAGCCTTCGACCTTAAAAATGCAGCGCCCCCGGGTGAACCCCGAGGGCGGCGCAGTACAATCCGTTACTCGATGATTTTCGCGACGACGCCAGCACCAACGGTGCGGCCACCTTCGCGGATAGCAAAACGTAGACCTTCGTCCATAGCAATCGGTGCGATCAACGTCACGTTCATAGAGATGTTGTC
>Ga0189287_100117_pt1 | contig 58607 bp, 54 predicted proteins | sample UW86minimetaG_FD_130319 | JGI IMG/M metagenome (GOLD analysis project Ga0189287, IMG submission 130319) | Marine microbial communities from the Costa Rica Dome - UW86 mini metaG | ecosystem: Environmental > Aquatic > Marine > Oceanic > Photic zone | place: Costa Rica: the Eastern Pacific...
ATGGGGCACCTCGACCACCATCTCGCGATGCTTCACCTGCGGGTCCTCGAACACGTCCGGCACCGACATCACCGGCCCGGCGGGCACCCCGCCCTCGTTCAGCCGGTCGATCCAGTTCTCGCAGCTGTCCGTCAGGAAGATCGGCTCGATCTCTGCCCGGATCGCCTGCCGGTCCGCCATCCGCTTGTCATTGGTGTCGAAGCGCGGATCGCTCAGCAATTCCTCCCGCCCCAGCACCTTCAGCAGCCGCGCAAAGATCATGTCGTTGCTGGGCGCGATGGCAATCGGCGTATCCGCCGTCTGGAACAACCCGTAAGGCGCCACCAGCGGGTGATCGTTCCCGCTCCGCTCCGGCGGCTTGCCCGCGGCCAGCGTGTCGCTCGCCATGTAGCTCAGCAGGCTGATCAGGCTGTCGGTGAGCCCCACGTCGACGCTCCGGAACGTCCGGTCCTCCCGCGTCGCCCCGGCCAGCGTCGCCGACACGCCAAGCGCCGCGTAAAGCCCTGCCACGAGGTCCGAAATCGGCACCCCGCTGCGCTGCGGGTCGTCGTCGCGGTTGCCGTTGACGGCCATGAACCCGCTCATCGCCTGCGCGATGAAGTCGAACGACGGCCTCTGCGCATAAGGCCCGTCCGCCCCGAACCCGCTGATATGGCACACCACCAGCTTCGGGTTCAGCGCCTTCAATTCGTCGTCGCCCAGCCCCATCTTGGCCAGCACCCCGGCGCGGTAATTCTCCACCAGCACATCCGCGCCCCGGATCATCTCGCGCAAAACCTCCAGCCCTTCCTCGCTCCGCAGGTCCAGCGCCACCGACCGCTTGTTCCGGTTGTAGCTGGCGAAATACCAGCTCAGCCCCTCCCGCCCCTTCCCCTGAAGGCGCAGCGGGTCGCCCGAGGGCGTCTCGATCTTGATCACGTCCGCCCCGAAATCCGCCAGCAGCTGCGTGCAGAACGGGCCCGAGATGATCCGGGTCAGGTCGATCACCTGGATGCCTTGAAGGCTCATGCCATTTCCTTCCAGTCTGTCCCGGGCCTCAGCCCGCCGCGCGCCGCGTGCTGGCCAGCTCGACCGTCTCGCCCACCGGCTTGGCCCGCAGCAGGTGCGCGGGAAGCTTGCGCTCCAGCACCGTCTCGAACCAGTGCCCGGCCTCGATGAGCTTCGACAGGTCGAGCCCGGTCTTGTGCCCCTCCAGGTGCAGGAAATGCACCAGGTCCTCGGTCGAGATATTCCCCGTCGCGCCCGGCGCGAACGGGCATCCACCGACACCCCCCAGGGCACTCTCGTACCGGTCCACCCCCTCGGCGATCCCGGTCAGCACATTGGCCAGCGACATGTCCCGCGTGTTGTGCAGGTGCAGCACCAATGTCGTCTCCGGCAGCGCCGCGCGCATCGCCCGCACCAGCTCGCGCACCCGGCCGGGCCATGCCGTCCCGATCGTGTCGCCCAGCTTGATCGTCTCGACGCCCATATCCGTCATGCGCTTCGCCACCTCGACCACCCGCTCGACCGGCACGTCGCCCTCGAACGGACAGCCGAAACTGGTGGCAATCGCCCCCACCGGCACCACGCCCTCCTGCCGGGCCAGGTCGATCACCGGCTGCAGCCGCGCCAGCGCCTCCCCGGTCGAGGTGTTGGAATTGGCCTGCGAATGGCTCTCGCTGGCCGAGGCGAAACACACCCACTCGTCCAGCCCCAGCGCCGCCGCCCGTTCGGCCCCGCGCAGGTTCGGCACCAGCGCCTCGATGACCAGGCTCTCGCGGTCCGGCACCCCCTTCACCACCTCCTCGGCATCGGCCAGCGCCGGCACGGCGCGCGGCGACACGAAGGACGTCACCTCGAACCGCTTCATCCCGGCCTTGGCGATCCGCCCGATCAGCTCGATCTTCTGCTCGGTGCTCACCGGGTGTGTCTCGTTCTGCAACCCGTCGCGAGAGGCGACTTCGGTGATCGTGATGTCCATGGTCATTTCCCCGCTCCGAAAAGGTATTCCTCGCTCGGGAACTTCCGCGTGCGGACCTCCTCGGCGAACTGCCCGATGGCCCCCTCGATATCCCCCAGCACCGACGCATAGCGCTTGACGAACCTGGGTTTGAACGCCGCGAACAGCCCGATCACGTCATCGACCACGAGGATCTGCCCGTCGCATTCCGCCGACGCCCCGATGCCGATGGTGGTCACGCTGGTCGCCTCGATCACCTTCTTCGCGGCGCTCTCCATCACGCCCTCGATCACCATGGCAAAGGCGCCCGCCTCCTCCATCGCCCGGCCATCGGCCACCAGCATCTCGACGGCGGCCTCGTCCTTGCCTTGCGTCTTGAACCCGCCCAGCGTGTTGATCGCCTGCGGTGTGAGGCCGATATGCGCCATCACCGGCACACCCCGCTTGACCAGGAACGCCACCGTCGGCGCCATCTCCACCCCGCCTTCCAGCTTCACCGCGTCACAGCCCGTCTCCATCAGCACCCGGCTCGCCGAGGCGAACGCCTGCTCGGGCGAGGCCTCGTAGGAGCCGAACGGCAAATCCACCACCACGCAGGCATGATGCGTCGCCTTCACAACCGCCCGCCCGTGCCGGATCATCGTGTCCAGGTCGACCCCCACGGTCGAGCTCTCGCCGTAGATCGTCATCGCCAGCGAGTCGCCCACGAGGATGAGTTCCACCACCTCGTCCATCGCCGCCGCGATCGGCGCGGTATAGGCCGTCAGCCCAACGATCGGCATCTCCCCCCGCCGCCCCGCAAGCGACATCGCCGTCAGCTTCCTCGTTCCAGAATGTACGCTCATGGTCTGCCTTTCCCGATATCGGATCGCGGCGTGCCCCCGGCGCCCGCGTGATGTGTAACCCTCATGCCCGGCCTCGCTGGCGCCGCCGGTGTGCCATTACGTGCACAACGGTGCCCCGGGTCTTGCCGCCATTCGACGCCTGCGCGCGCAACGACCGCCCAAACCGGCCCGGACCCATGGCAAAACTCATGCGGAAAAGTGAAAATACGTCGAAATCAGCCACGCTCTTCTCCTCCTCGTGCCTGAGCCTCCCTTGGTCCTCCGGCGCAGACTACAGCGCCGCTCCGCCCCCAAGTAGTGCCAATTCCCGAACCATGCGTTCCGCTCCCCGCAACACCGGGCCCCAGTGCGTCACGTCCGGCAGGTACGTCACCAGAGAAGGGAAGAACACCGACAGCAGCAGCGTGAGCAGGATCGGCACCAGGAACGGCAGGATCGCCACCACCTCCTTCTCGAACGGCATTCCCGTCAGTTCTGTCAGCACGCATGCTCTGGCGGGCTAAGGAGATTGAAGACAAGGGCTAAGGCCTTCGAAACGCCCTTACCCGCCCTGTTGGCGAGATTGCGCAGCGCCAGCACCTTTTGCATCTGTGCCTGGAGGGATGTGGGCTTACGTTGTCTGCCCTTGCCATTGCCGCTCAGGCCTCTCTTGAACCGAGATCCCTTGGAAGGTCGGCAGTACCCAACCTAGTCGTCCGGCTGCGGGATTTCGTCATCCTCACGACACATCATCGTTCCACCTCGTCATTCGAGGACGCGCTTGCGGTATAAGGGCTGTTGCTAGACGCGAAGGCCGGATTGACGGCTTGATCCAGCCGCTCTCCGCCGTCACCCGTAAAACAGGTTCGGCACGACCAACACGATCTGCGGTACGAAGGTGAACAGCAACAACGCCCCGAGCAACGCCAGCAAGAACGGCCAGGATTCGCGGATGTATTCCTCCAAACGGACCCGCGCGATGGACGTCGTGATGAACATCATGGTGCCGAATGGCGGCGTGAAACCGGCAATCGTCAGGTTGATCGACATGACGATACCGAAATGGATCGGGTCGATGCCCGCCTGCTTGATGACCGGCACGAAGATGGGCGCGAGCAGGATCATCGCGGCACCGCCCTCGAAAAAGCAGCCCACGGCGATCAGGATGAGGTTGATCACGAGCAGCAGCACCCAGGGCTGATCGATATTCTCGACGAGGGCGGCGGCGATGGCGCGCGGAATGCCTTCCCAGGTAAGGTACTGGCCGAATGCACTGGCCGCGCCGATGATGAACATGACGCTCGCCGTGGCGATGACGGATTCCCGCAGGATCTTGGGGGCGTCAGACCATTTCAGCTTGCGGTAGATGAATGCGCCGACGGCAATGGCGTAGAGCACGGCGACGGCGCCCGCTTCTGTCGGGGTGAAGGCGCCCATGCGCAACCCCATCAAGATGCCGAGCGGCAGAACGAGCGCCCAGATCGAGTCGACCATTTGCCAGCCGATCGCCTTGAGGTCGGCGCGGCTGTCGCGCGAGGGGGCGTAGTTGCGGTAGCGCGAGATCAGGCCGACGGTGATCATCAGCAGGGCGCAGATGATCATGCCCGGCAGGTAGCCCGCGAAGAACATCCGGGCGATCGAGACATCGGCGACGAGCGCATAGAGGATCAATATGATGCCCGGCGGGATGATCGGCGTGATGCAGGAGGACGCGGCCGTGACCACCGTGGAGTATCCGCGGGAATAGCCGAGCTTCTCCATCTCGGGCACCACGATCTTGGTTTGCATCGCCGCGTCGGCGTTGGCCGACCCTGAAAGGCCGCCCATCATGGCGCTCATCAGCACGTTCACCTGCCCCATGCCACCGCGCATGTGCCCCACGAGCATCTCGGCCAGTTTCATGAGCCGCTCGGTAATACCGGCGTAATTGAAGACCACCCCGGCGCAGGCGAAAAAGGGAATGGCAAGGTAGGGGAAAGACTCGGTCGAGGCGACAAGCCGCTGCACGACGAGTTCCACCGGGAAGGTGGTGTTGATCACCGCGAAGTAGAAGCAGGTCGCGATGAGCATCGCAAAGGCGACCGGGATTCTTAGGAAGAAGAGAACGAACATGATGATGGCCGGCATGTATGGAAGCATGTCTCTACTCCGCAGTCTCTTGGCCGCACGTGGCGGGTGGGGTCATGTTGCGTCCGGCGACTCGGCTTCGGAGATGCCGGCATCTTCCCCGACGCCGCCAAACAGGGTCTTGAGGAAAAACCTGGCGCTGTAGATCGCCATCAGGCCAAAGGCGATCGTCGGGGCGATGTTGATGAAGAAGTACGGGTATTCGATGTACGCCGACCTGCGCACCCAGCTTCCCTGGGACAGGATCCAGCCGAGATAGCAGAGATAGGCATTGGCCAAGGTCAGAACGAGGAAATTGAAGAGCAGGACGTAGTGCCTGATGCCCTGCGACAGGCGGTCGACGAAGACGGTAACCGCGATCAGGCCATGTTCCCGATACAGCAGGCTCGCGCCGAAGAAGACGGCATAGTCGAAGCCCAGATACGCAAGTTCCTCGGCGAATGGCAGCGCGTAACTGAAGAAGTACCGGCAGAGCACGTTGGCGCTGATCGTGACAAGCATCAGGGTGAAGGCCGCGGCGCTGATCAGGAATTCGAAATTTCTCGCAAACCACAGCATCATGTCGCGCCTTCCGGATCCTTAGGAGCCCTGACCCAAGCGAGATGGCCCGTGCCGGCGCCGATGGCACCGGCACGGATCACGCAATGGATCACTCGATTACGCTCACGATGTCCTGATAGAGGTTCGGAGTCCACTCGGGGAAGCTTTCGCTGACCTCGCTCGCCTTCTCGATAAAGGCGGACTTGTCGACGTCCTCGTTGACCGTCACGCCGGCCTCGGCAAGCTTGTCCATGTACTCTTTCTCGATCGACTTGATCTGATCGGCCCGGACCGCAGGGTAGGATTGACCGACGCTGTCAAGCGCCTGCTGTGCCTTCTCGGGAAGCGACTCGTAGACCTGCTGCGACATGACGATCGAGGTGCTGGCCACGAGGTGCTCGGTGAGGTTGTAGTTGTCGAGAATCTCGTGGAATTTCATCCCGTAGACGACGTTGGGCGGCGACTCGACACAGTCGGCCACGCCTTGCGAAAGCGCCGTGTAGACTTCGCTCCACGCGGTATTGACGGTGATACCGCCAAGCACCTCACCGACCCAGTTCCACATCTTCGTCGGCGCATTGCGAACTTTCAGTTCGGCAGTATCGGCGCGGGCGTCGACAGGCGTGTTGCACATCAGGTTGCGGGTTCCGAAATAGACGAGCGTCACGATGCGCAGGCCCTGGTCGTTGAGCTCCTTCTCCATGCGCTGGCCGATTTCCGATTGCCACGCCTCGGGAATATCCGACGGTTCCTTGAACAGGTAGGGCGCCATGAAGACCGCGTAGTCGGGCACGTAGTTCGCAAGGTGGCTGGGGTCGGAATCCTGCAGGATCGGCGCGCCGCGCGAGATCGCCTGGATCATGTCGGTGGTCTTGCCGAGCGTCTCGGTCGGGTAGACCTCGATGTTCAAGGTGCCTTCGGATTCTTCCTCGATCTTGGTGGCGAAGTCCTCCCAGTAGGCATAGACCGGATCCTGGTTCGAGATCACGAGGTTCATTTTCAGCGTGGTCGCCTCCTGCGCCCATGCTGCAACGCTGCCAAGCCCCACGGCGAGCCCAAGGCCCAGTGCGCCGATACGGCTGATAGTACCAATCGATTTTACCATTTCTCTCCTCCTAAGTGGGTTGCATTGCCATGCATCCCGGCTGTTCCGCGAACACCCGACCCCGATGCGCGGGGCCTTCGGCTCGCATATTTGACCCGGTCAGATTCGACCTTCGCGGATCGTGGCAGGAGTTGGTATTCTCCCACTCATTATATCTGGTACGATATATGATGCATCATGCGTCGTCAAGCTTCATAGCCCCGTTCTTCTTGGTTGTTTCCGTGTAAAATCGCAGGTTTTCAGGCGGCTCCGGTTCAGGAGCGCTTCTGTTTGACGCCCGAGGCGACCCCGGCTGCCGCCGCATCCAGTGACGCCCCGCCCCGAAGTTCTTCCTCGAGCGTGTCCAGGAGCTCTTCGCCCCAGCGGATATCCTCCTGCATGGCGGCTTCGCTGGCGACGCTGTCATGGGCTTCGAGCGCGACAAGCAGATCGAAATGCTTGTGGTTCTCGCTCGACAGTTTGCGCACAGGCATACGGTCGTGGAAAAGGCGCAGGAAGGGGCCCATCAGAACCCACATGTTCTCGCAGAGGCCTTCAAGGATCGGCATGTCGGCCAGCTTGAGAACGGCAAAGTGAAAATCGCGGTTCAGCAGGCTTGCCGCCGCCGGGTCGGTTGCGGCCGTCTCTATGAAGCGGGCGTTGAGCGCCTTGAGGTCCTTTAGCTGCGATGGCGTGATGATCTCGGCAACCCGCGCGGCGGCCCGGCCTTCCAGCTCGATCCGGATCTGCTGAACCTCGCGAAGCCGGTCGATATCGAGTTCAGGAACCTGAACGGAGGTCGCGGCCCGCAGTTCGAGCGAGCGCTCGCTGACCAGGCGGAAGATAGCCTCGCGCACCGGCGTGATGCTGGTGCCATATTCATTTGCGATACCGGAGATTGTCAGGCGCTGGCCGGGTTCGTACTGGCCATCCATGAGAGAGGCCCGCAAGCTGTTGTAAAGCTGCGTCGCAAGGCTTTCTCTGGATAAGCTTTTGCCCGCCATGATGCATCACCCGTCCGTTTCTTGCGGAGACTCGACAAGTTCGATCAGAATCCCGTGTGGGTCTTTCATATACAAGCCGCGCAGTCCCTGCGCCATCCCTTCGGTGATCGCGACGGTCTCGCCCTGAAGCGAGCCGCCCCCTTCGAGGATCCGGGCACGCCAGTCATCGACATCGTCGACGCGCAGGCAGACATGGGCGACGGTCGGCTGGTTGGCCGCCGCTGTCACAGGCTCGGCGGTCGGCTCGAAGAACTCGATGAACTCGATATGCGCGCCGTGGCCGAAGAGGTGGACGAGCCTGACCTGTGCGCCGGGCACGCCGATGAACCTGGAAATCCATTCTTGCCGGCGCTCCCCGACGGGCTGCGGGTCGAAGCCCATCACGTCGCGCCAGAAGGTGATCGAGGTCTCGATATCCGAGGTGATGAACCCCACGTGGTCGAACGTTGCGCGGTGTGCGGCCTGGGTCATTGCGTCACTCTCTCTGTCTGAATTGCGTAGTCTGATAGCCGATCGAAATCCATGCGAAGCCCCTCGCCCGGCGTGTCACCGGCATGGAACATTCCGTTTTCGATCCGCGGCTGTTCCAGCAGGAAACGGTCGATCGGATCGGCGCCCAGCTCTGGCAGGATGGTCTCGACGGTCATGTCGCCTTCCGCCGCGAGGGCAAAATGCAGGTGCAGCGCCGGGAAGACGTGCGAGATCACCGGTCGACTGAAGGTCTGCGCCAGCGCCATGGCCGTGCGCGTTCCGCTGATGCCGCCCATGACGGATGCGTCAATGCGCAGGATGGCCGACACGCCGGCGATGTCCCGCAATGTCGCGATATCGGTCACGTCCTCTCCCATGGCCAGCGGAACCGGCACCTCACCGGCGATCTCGCCCGCGACGCGCCACCGGGCCGGGGCGACCGGGTCTTCGACAAATCGGGCGCCCAGCCGTTCGGCGGCACGGCAGGTGCGCATCGCCTGCGCCTTTGACGTCCATGACCAGTGGGCATCGATGCCGAAGCCGCAGCCGGGCGGCAGGGCGCCGGCCATTGCCTCCATCACCGCGATGTCCGCCTCGGGGTTGCGCCCGTCGATCATGAGCTTGATGACCGTGAACCCGCGCGCGGCCAGGTCCGCGGTTTCCGACGCCGCCTTGTCGGGTGTCATGCCGTAACCGATGACCGGCATCGCCACCGCGGCCTCGCGTGCGCCCCCGAGCACCTTCCACAGAGGTTTGCTGACGGCGCGGCACCACGCGCCCCAAAGGGCGATGTCGCACAGGCTGACACCCCGTGCGAGGGCCGCGTGCGGCGCAGGCGCTTGCCCCATGGCCGCCACCTGGAGACCGCAGCGCATGTCAGCCGACCCGCCGACATAGCGCCGCGCGGCCTCGACCGTTATCTCGAAGAGCGGCAGCCCGCGCGTGTAGGCATAGGCGAAGCCCTCGCACCCATCGGCCAGCGTGAGCCGCAGCACGATGTATTCCCGCGCCGAAATCTCCTGTGCACCGAGTTGCACCGGCGAGGTCAGCGGCAGGTTCACCCGCATCACCTCGGCGCTTTTCAACGTCATGTCACTCTGCGCTGTCATTCGGCCCTCAACTTGCCACTCCGAGATCCACGCTCTCGGTCAGGAAGACATTGGTCGTCATGCCGCCGTCAACAACGATGATCTGTCCGGTCACGAAGCTTGCCGCGTCGGAGGCAAGGAAGATTGCCGCGCCTTGCAGTTCTTCCGGGGCGGCCCACCGTGCCAGCGGTGTGCGATCGATGACGATCTGCTCGAGATCGGTGCCGAGCACCTTCTTGTTCATCTCTGTCAGGATGTAACCCGGACCGATCGCGTTCACGGTGATGCCATGGGGCCCAAGCTCCGCGGCAAGGCCGCGCGTGAGGCCCAGAACGCCATGCTTGGCCGCGACATAGGAAATCACCCCCGGCCGCGAAGAGACGCTCATTGTCGAGCCGGTATTGATGATCCGCCCCCGCCCCTGTTGCTTCATATGCGGCGTCACCGCGCGGCACAGACCGTAGAGCGCCGACAGGTTGATCCCGACAACGCGGTTCCAGTCGTCCATGTCATGGGATTCGACCGGCTTGCGGATCAGGATGCCGGCATTGTTCATGAGAATATCGATGCGGCCATGCTCGGCGATGACGCGTGCGACCGCGTCTTCCGCCGCCGCTGTGTCGGTCACGTCGAAGGCCAGCGGCTCGGCGGTGCCGCCCTGGGCGCGGATCGCATCGGCCGCCTCGGCGGCCATCTCCGGGTGCAGGTCGTTGACCAGCACCTTGGCCCCTGCCCCGGCAAAGCCTTCGGCCAGGGACCGGCCGATGCCACGGCCGGCCCCTGTGATGAGCGCGACACGCCCGTCAAGGGAGAAGCGGTTCAGGCTCACGCGAGATCCTCCATGTCACGGCCCCTTTCAGGCGGCCTCGATTTCGTCGATCGCACGCGCGATGTCGTCGGCGCTGATCGGCTTTTCGAATTTTTTCATGTGCGCGGCCTCCGCCGAAAGGTCGGCGATGGTCTTGATGTCGGAGTTGGCCTGCCCGCTGTGGCCAAGCTCCGCCAGCGTCAGAGGCAGCAATGCCTCCCTGTAGAAACCGCGCATGTCGGACATGAATTCGGGTCCGCGCCCTTCGAGCACGAGTTGCACCAGAAGCCCGTAGGCCACCTGGTGACCGTGCAGGGCATCGGCCACGCCGGGCACGGCGGAAAGGCCGCGCGTCATGCCATGAGACACCGAGAGGCCACCGCTTTCGAAGGCAAGGCCGCTCATCAGTATGCAGGCTTCGACAACGCGCTCGAAATCCTCATTGGGCTCGCCCGCCTCGAGCGCCTTGTAGGCGGCGGCGGTATGGGTTCGAACCGTGTCATAGCAGGCTTCGGCAAGGGCCAGCGCGGTGCGGGGGGATGTCGCGCCGAAGACGTTCTTCCCGCCCGACTCGATGCATTGCCGCACTTCGAAACACTTCACGAGGGCGTCACCCACCCCGGCGGACAGCAGCCGCACCGGCGCCTTGGCGATGATCGCCGTGTCGACAAGCACCAGATCGGGGTTCGACTTGTTTTCCTCGACACCGACGATCTTGTGGGACTCGTCGTAGACAACGGCGATATGGCTGGTGGGCGCGTCGTTCGAGGCCACTGTCGGCACCGAGACGAATTTCGCGTCGATCTTGCGGCTGAGAAGCTTGCCGGTGTCGATCGCCTTGCCGCCGCCGGCGGCGATGACGATATCCGGCGTCGCGCCGTCAAGAAGGCCCGCGAGCCGGTCGACCTCGGCATAGGTAATCTCGCCTCCGAACAGCAATTCGGACATTTCGAGCCCGGCCTCGGCGCAGCTGTCGCGCATCGCCCCGGATACGAGGTCTCGGACCCGCTCGTCGGCGAGCAGGGCAACGCTCTTGCCCATGCCGGCCAGTTCCGGCCCGATCGAGGCAAGCGCGCCGGGGCCTTGGATGTACTTGCGTGGTGCTCCGAAAACGATCATCTCTTTGCCTTCTCCATATGGTCTTGTGTATCGGTGCCGGGATCGGCCCGGGGGGAGTCGATTTCCGGCAGCAGGTAATCGACGAAAGCGTCGATCTGCCCGGTGAGCATGTGCTTTCCCTGATGTGCGATGGCGCCGCGCAAGGCTGCGGCCTTCAGGAGCGCGGTTTCCTCGGGCTCCATGACGACCTCCGCGACGATCGTGCCTTCGGCTATCGTTTCGGGATCGAGCGGGAGCGGGTCGTCCCGCTTCATGCCGACCGAGGTGGCGTTGACGACAAGGTCGAACCCCGTCGCATCCGCCGGGCCGGTGCTGATCGCCACGCCGGTGTGCACCTTGCGAAGCTTGTCCGCCAACCGTTCGGCCCGTTCCGGGGTCCGGTTCGAGATCGTCAGTTTCGCGACGCCGGCCTCCGCGAGCGCATCCGCGATGGCGACCCCGACGCCCCCTGCCCCCACCAGAAGCGCATGACGCCCCGCGATCTTGTGGCCGGCAGCATCGAGCCCCTGCACGAAACCAACCCCGTCGAGCATCCGCCCCCGCCACGTCATGTCGTCGTCCTTGCGGACAATATTGACGGCGCCGAGATGACTGGCGGGGCCTTCGAGGCTGTCGCAAAGCGCGGCGACGGTTTCCTTGTGCGGGATCGTGACAATGACGCCGACGACGCTTTCGCTGACCCGCAGGGCATCGAGCACCGTGGCAAGATTGTCGGGGTGAACCTGCCACGGGACAAGAACGGCATTCAATCCGAGTGCCCGGCAGCGCGCGTTGAAGAGCGGTGGCGTCCGCAGGTGATCCGACGGATAAGCCAGATGCGCAACGACGCGCGTCTTTCCATCTATCATGCCCGGCGTTTGCAAGCGGCTCCTCCCGTTTCCTCAGCATCCAGGTGATTGCGATTGTTATCACGCATGATGCATGATATGTCTTGTAGCGTCAACACCGGATGACACGGGAGGAAGAATGAAAGCCCTGATACTCGACAAGCCAAGACAGTTCCGTCTTGAAGAGAGGGAGATGCCCGACCCCGGGCCGGAGGAGGTCCGGGTGAGAATTCACCACGGCGGCATATGCGGCTCGGACATCCATTACTACCAGGATGGCGGATTCGGAACCGTGCGCATGACGTCGCCGATGGTGCTGGGACACGAGTTATCAGGCACGGTCGAGACCGTGGGCTCCGGCGTCACGCGGCTTGCCCCCGGTGACCTCGTGGCCGTCAACCCGAGCCTTGCCTGCGGCTCATGCCGGTACTGCCGTCAGGGAATGGCGCGGATGTGCAGTGACATGCGGTTCATGGGCAGCGCGATGCGGACCCCGCCGGTGGAGGGTGGCTTCCGCGAATTCGTGACCTGTACCGAGGCCCAGGCGGTTCCGCTCGTCGGACCCGCAAGCCTCAGGGAGGCGGCACTTGCCGAACCGTTGGCGGTATGTCTGCACGCGGTCGCGCAAGGGCCTGACCTCAAGGGCGCGCGCGTATTGGTCACCGGGTTCGGGCCGATCGGGGCGCTGACGTTTCTTGCCGCACGTCAGGCCGGGGCGGCGGCGGTCATGGCGGCAGACGTTGCCCCGCGTCCCTTGGCCCTGGCGACGACGCTGGCGGCGGACACCGTCTTCGATGTCTCGGACCCCGCCGCGCTGGACACGGAGAAAGACGAGCGCGGGCAGGTCGATGTCGTGTTCGAGTGCTCCGGTCATCCCAATTCCATCCGGGAAGCCATCGACGTCACGCGCCCGGGCGGCACGATCATCCAGGTGGGCATGACGCCCAACGAGGTGCCGGTCACCCTGAACCCGGTCATCACCAAGGAAATCACCTATCGCGGGACATTCCGGTTCGACGCGGAGTTCGAGCGGGCGGTTCACCTGATCGGATCGCGCGAAATCGACGTGCGCCCGGTGATCAGCGGCTCCTTCCCGCCCGAGCAGGCCGAGGCCGCCTTTGCCTGCGCGATGGACAGGGCGCAGTCGATCAAGGTGCTGCTGGATTTCGCGTAACCCGGCACGAAACGAGGAAGGGCGCGCGACCGTCGGGTCGCGCGCCCTTTTCGTTACGCCAGCCGATGCTCAGATCAGCGCAGCGGCGACCTCCTCGATCCCCGCGGCATCGAGCTTGTAGTGCTTGTAAAGATGCGTGGGCGGCGCGATCAGGCTGTATTCGTCCATGATGCCGTGACGCTTCAGACGGGCCTTTCCGGGGTTTTCGGCCATGATTTCCGCCACCGCGCTGCCGAGACCGCCGAGGATGTTATGCTCCTCCACGGTCAGGATCACGTTGGAGCGCTCGGCCGCCTGACGGACGGCATCCTCGTCAAGTGGCTTGACCGTGTGCATATCGATCAGCCCCACCGAATGGCCCTTCGCCTCGAGCGCCTCTTTCGCCGCCTTCGCGCCGTGAACGGCATAGCCGCATGCGATGATGGTAATGTCGTCCCCGATGCCGTGCACCTTCGCCTTGCCGATCCGGAACTCCTCCTGCGGGTCATACACCGCCGGATCGTGACCGCGCCCGATGCGGAAATAGATCGGCTCCGGATAGGTGGCGGATTCCCGCAGGAGCTGTGCGAACTGGGCCCCGTCAGCGGGCGAGATGACCGTCAGGTCGGCAATCGCGCGCATGGTCGAGATATCCTCGGTGGCGTGGTGCGAGGTGCCGTAGAAGCCCAGTGATATGCCGGTGTGGTGGCCGATCAGCCGGACAGGTTGTGCGCAGTAGGCAATGTCCATCCGGATCTGCTCGCAGGCCAGCAGCCCGAGGAACGACGCGAAGGTCGCAACGTACGGAACAAGCCCCGTCGTGGCCATGCCGGCGGCGGCAGACACCATGTTCTGCTCGGATATACCGAATTGCACGAACCTGTCGGGATAGCGTTGCGCGAAGCCCACCAGCCCGTTTGAATATTGCAGGTCGGCGGTGCCTGCGGCCACGGGATGGCCGGCCTCCGCCAGTTCGATGAGGGTGTCCGACAGCACCGAAAGGCTCGGTGCGCGCGTGTTCATTTCACGGTATTGCCAGCTCTCTTTGCTTATGGGGGCGCTCACGATTGCTCTCCATTCTGGGTCAGGATCATTTGACGGGCGCGCTCGGTATCTTCGGGCGCGAGATAGCCGAGGTGCCAGCCCGGCTCACTTTCCATGTAGTCGACGCCCTTGCCCTTGCTGGTTTTGGCGATGATGCAGCACGGCTTTGTGCGCATCTTGTCGGCCTTGACCCGACGCAGCAGTTCCGTGAGGGCGACGACATCGTGGCCATCGACGGTGTGCACCTCCCAGCCGAAGGCGCGCCACTTCTCGTCAAGCGGCTCGACCCCCAGAACGTCATCGACCTTGCCGTCAAGCTGGTAGCCGTTGCGATCCACGATGGCGACAAGATTGGACAGCCCGTGACCGGCGGCGTTCAGCGCCGCCTCCCAGACCTGCCCCTCCTGCATCTCGCCGTCACCGAGCATGACGAAGGCGTTGAACTCCTTCCCCTGCATCCGGGCCCCGTGCATCATGCCGACGCCGTTCGACAACGCGTGACCGATGGATCCGGAACTGAAATCGACCCCGGGCACCTTGCGCATGTCGGGATGGTCGCCCAGCGGGCTCCCGAGGCGCGTGTAATTGTCGAGCCAGGATTTATCGAAGAAGTCCAGGTCGGCAAGGATCGGAAAAAGGCCCACCGCGGCATGTCCCTTCCCCATCAGGAAGCGGTCACGGTCAGGCCAGCCGGGCTCGCCCCGGCGGATGCTCATCACGTCGTAGTAGAGCGATGCGAATATCTCGGCACAGGAAAAGACCGAGGAATAGTGACCGACTTTCGCTATCGAAATCAGGCGCAGCGTCTCAAGACGGACAAACTGCGCCTTGTCCTGAAGAAGTTCGATCTCGGCTTCGGTAAGCTCCGTGTTCTGCATGTTTCCTCCCGCTCAAACTCCAAAAAGAAGCGCGAAGTGCCGAATGGATACTCTGGGGCTTTCACCGGACACCCTGTGCCCAAAGCCACACGCACCATCAGCCTCGCGGCATCTTGATCGCTGCAACATTTTCACGGTTGGCTCCCCAAGTCAAGCATGATGCATCATCCATGATATCTCGATGCGCACATCTGTACTGGTCAGGCGGCGACGTATTGCCTCCACGGCAGACGAGATCGTCGGTATTTGTCTTTGACTGAGGCAAGCAGGTGACCGTCCGTGCCGCGACGAATTCGAATTCGTCTGGCCACTGCGGCTGAAGAACAAAGTTACACGATTTCCCGGGCGGCCATCATAAGGAATCGCCCCCTACCGCGCGGCTGAAATGCTCAGTCCCATGAAGCTCTCTCCCGAGGTCCAAACCGCACGCGCCCCACGTACGTTATTGAAATTGTTTACTTTAAAAAAACCGTTGCGAAATCCCGAATCCTCTGTACGGTCAACGTAAGCGCTCAACAGCGAGCGCAGCCAGATCTCGCCCCGACAGTGTGTGCGGGATCTATGACACCTCCAAAAGTTAGTCCGACCCGACCCAAACGCCACGATTCCGTTCGGTTTATGGTGCGGCTCCCTGATCTCTAAACCCGAGAGGATTCCGAGAATGTCCATGGATGGAAATATAGTTAGATCTTCGGCCGATAAGCCGAAAGTGCGCATGGCAATCGACGTGGGCGGTACGTTCACCGATATCTTCGTGCTCGGGGGCGACGGCATCCAGAAAGTCGCCAAGGTGCCCAGCACTGCCAACCCGATCGATGCCGTCATGAACGGGGCCGACGCAGTGGGCGTGGACTGGGCCGATGTGGAACTGTTCACTCACGGCACCACCACCGCGACGAACGCCCTGATCACCCGGAATTTCAAGCCCGCCGCGATGGTGACCACCAAGGGTTTCCGCGACGTGCTGGAGATCGGCCGCGGCACACGCGAGGATCCGTGGGACGCCTACAAGGAAGGCACCCCGCCCTATGTCCGTCGCCGCGACCGCTTCGCCGTGGCCGAGCGGATCAACTACCGCGGAGAGATCGTCGAGCCGCTCAATGAGGATGCCGCGCGCGAAATCGCCCGCGTCCTGAAGAAGCGCGGTGTCAGTGCTGTCGCGGTCTGCTTCATCAACGCCTATATCAACGGTGCGCATGAGCTGCGCATGGCCGCGATCCTCGAGGAGGTGCTGGGGCCGGACGTGGCCATTACCACGTCGCACGAAACGCACCCCGAGATATTCGAGGATGACCGTTTCTCGACCACGGTGGCCAACACCATCCTCGCCCCGATCATTCGCCCCTATGCACGCGACCTTGCCAAGCGCACCAGCGACTCCGGCTATGCCTCGGACGTGCTGCTGTTCCATTCCGGCGGCGGAGTGATGACCCCGGCCTCGGCCGAGAAATACGCCGCGCGCCTGGCGGCTTCCGGGATCGCGGCAGGCGCGATTGCCAGCAAGTATTTCGCCGGGCTATGCGGCTATGACAACGCGATCGGCCTCGACATGGGCGGCACCTCCGCCGATATCTCGCTGGCCGAAAACGGCGCACTGCGCATGACTGACAAATGGGAGGTCGATTGGGGCCACCCGATCTGCTTCCCCTCGATTGAGGTCCTGACCATCGGCGCCGGCGGCGGCTCCATCTCATGGCTCGACAAAGCCGGATCGTTGCGCAACGGCCCGCATTCCGCGGGCTCGGTGCCCGGTCCGGCCTGCTACAACGGCGGCGGCACCGAAGCAACGAACACGGATGCGAACATCATCCTGGGCCGGGTCGGCACCGAACTGGCGGGCGGCGAAAAGAAGCTGGATCGCGATGCCGCCGTGACGGCGATGAGCAAGATCGGTGATCAGCTCGGCCTCGACATCGTGCAAGCTTCGCTGGCGACGTTGCGGGTGGCCAACGCCAACATGGCCGACGCGGTGCGCCTGATCTCCATCGCGCGGGGCCACGACCCTAGGGATTTCGTCCTGGTCGCCTTCGGCGGCGCGGGCCCGCTCCACGGGGCCGACATCGCACGGGAGCTGAATATTCCCGCCGTGGTGGTGCCGCCGAACCCCGGTGTGACCTCGGCCGTGGGCTGCATGCTGGTGGATGTGCAACACGACGTCACCAAGATGTTCTTTGCCGATGCCTCCGAAGTCGACCCGGCGGAGCTGGAGGCGGCCTTTGCCGAGATCGAAGTCGAAGGGCGCGACCGTCTTCTGAAAGACGGCGTCCGGGACGAGGAGATGACCTTCCAGCGGCTGGTCGACATGCGCTACCGCGGGCAGTGGCGGTCGCTCGCCGTGCCGCTGCCGGCGAACGTCACTTCCATGAAAGAAGCGATCTCGATCTTCCACGACGAATACGAGAAGGCTCACAATTTCCGGCGAGAGGACTTCCCGGTGGAAGTCTACCGCCTGACCCTGCGCGCCATCGGCGTGACACCCAAGCCGACCTTCCCGAAGATCGAGATCGGCGAAAGCCCCGAGGCGACCCCCAAGGGCACGCGGGAGGTTTGGTTCCACGGCCAGGACAGCGCGCTGACGACCAACCTCTACGACCGGGATGACCTTCCCGTCGGAGTCACAATCGAAGGCCCGGCGATCATCGACCAGCTCGATTCCACCACGGTCATTCCACCCAATGCCTCCGCCTATATCGACGGGTGGCTGAACATCCAGATCAAGCTTGGCGACGAATAGCAGCTGCCGCGCCCGCAGACATTGAAAAGGAACAGAACATGAAAGATTTGACCACCTATTCCGGCCTGTCAGACAAGGGCATTCAAACACCCCCCGCTCCGGCGGACCGGCTGACCGAGTTCAACACGAGCCTCGACCCGATAACCTTCGAGGTGCTGCGCAACGCCTTCGTCAATATCGTCGACCAGATGGCCGAGCAGTTACTTCGAACCTGCTATTCCTTCGTGATCTACTGCCGTGACTTCTCTTCCGGCCTGTGCGATCCGCGGGGCAACCTGGTGATGCAGGGCACCGGCGACATCGCCGCCCATGTCGGCACGCTGCACTATACCTGCAAGGCGATAATCGAGGAGTTCGGTGACGACATTCATCCCGGCGACGTGTTCATCGTCAACGACCCGTTCCGCGGGGGCAGCCACTTCAACGACACCCGGATTGTCCGCCCGATGTTCTACAAGGGCGAGCTGATCGGGTATTCGCAGGCGAATGGCCATTGGGCGGATGTGGGTGGGGCGGCGCCCGGCTCGTTCAACATCACCGCGCTGGATCACATGGGCGAAGGGCTGCGCATCACCCCCGTCCGGGTCTGGAGCAAGGGCATCTGGCTGGCCGATGTGGCCAAGCTCATGGCCGCGAACACCCGCAACCCGGGCGACGTGATCGGCGACATGCAGGCCCAGGCCGAGGCGACCGCCGTGTCGGAGCGCGAGATCGTGCGCCTTTGCGACAAGTACGGGGTCGAGACGATCAAGGCGGCCTTTCAAGAGGTGCAGGATTACGTCGAGGTGCTGACTCGCACCCGCCTTGCGGAACTGCCCGACGGCACTTGGTATGCGGAGGATTACATCGACCAGGATCCCAAGCTGGGCGAAGGCATGATTCCGATCAAGATCAAGCTGACGATCGACGGCAACCATGCCCACTATGATCTCTCCGGCTCTCACCCGCAGATCTCGACCTTTCTCAACGCGGCCTATGGCGGCTCCTTCGCGGGGGTCGTGGCGGGCACGAAGTACCAGTTCCCGGACCTGCCGCTCAACTCCGGCCTCTACCGGGCGGTGACAGTCAACGTGGGCGAGCCGGGAACGGTGGTTAATGCGCAATGGCCCAGCCCCAGCGCGGGGTTCTGTTCCGGCCCGTTCGAGAAGCTGATGAACTCGGTATTCGGCATCTGGGCAGATATCCTTCCCGAACGGACGATGGGCTGCGCCTTCAATCTCGAATACCTGCTGGTCGGCGGGCGCGACACGCGGATCGCGGAGAAGCCCTATTTCATGTGGTATGACTGGATGGCGGGCGGTTGGGGCGGCCGCAACGGGCGCGACGGCTTCAACGCCACCGCCCCGGTTTTCGGCGCGCAATACGGCATCCAGCCGCTGGAGGGCCAGGAACGACTGGCGCCGGTCATAACCGAATGCCACGACTTCGTGCAGGACTCCGCCGGGCCGGGGGAATCCCGTGGCGGACTGGGCGCGCAGAAAGGTGGCGCCGTGTTCGAGGGCGAACGGATCGTGATGTCCTATTGCTGTGACCGCGAGCGCTCGGTCACCTGGGGCATGTGGGGCGGGCTGCCGTCCATCCCGCACGGGGTCTGGCTCAACAAGGGCACCGAGAAGGAGCGTTATCTCGGCTCGATCTTCTCGAACATGCCCTTGGAGTTGAACGACGTGTTCACCCGTCCCTCTGCCGGAGGTGGTGGCGTGGGCGATCCGCTTATGCGCGACGCTCAAGCTGTCTGCGAGGACGTGGCGGACGAGTATGTCAGCGTGCAGCGTGCCCTGATCGACTATGGCGTCGTCATCAAGGTAATCGACAGGGATCTTGCCGAGTACCAGGTCGACGAAGAGGCGACCAGGGCCGCGCGTGCGCGGATCGCGGCAGAGCGGGTCGGATGGCTGGACGAGGATCCCGAGGCCATCGCCGCGCGCTACCGCGCGGGCGAGATCAAGGACATGGACTGCATCCGCCAGTACGGCGTTATCCTCGACTGGGGCGACGGCACGCTTCTGGCAAAAACCACCAGCCAGTTCCGCGACATGCTGAAACGGCGCACCCTGCCTTATTGGGGCAAGACGCTCGCCACGTTGAGCAAAGAGGCGCAGGAGCGCCACAAGGCCGCATGACCTGAACGCGGCGGGACGGCGCAAATTTTGTGCCGTCCCGCGAAAAATGCCCCTGCGGGATATACCCGGTGGGGCCAAACCCACAGTCGGGACTTGAATGGGACATTCCTGCTTCACAAAATTCGGGACACCTGAACTCCGCTCCCGACCTGTGAACCGCCCATGCCGGACAAAGGGGCAGCCCAGGCGCCAGCCTTGCCCTGCCCAGCGGCAGCACACCCCGGACGACCGGCAGACGAAAAGCATTGCAGAGGGCCAAGTTTGAAGAAATCCAAATCAAAATTCCGCATTGGTGTCCTGCACTCGGAGACCGGCGTCACCGCGAGCACCGAACGGTTGATGCTCGCGGCGCTGAAATTCGCCGTCTCCGAGGTCAACGCCGCCGGCGGCATTGACGGTGAAGAGTTGCAGATTGTCCATTTCGACCCCGGCTCCGACGTCGTCTATTACCGCTACCTCGCCGACGAGCTGATCTCCAATCACGGGGTACGCCTGATCTTCGGCGCCTACCGCTCCAGCACCCGGATGGCCGTTAAATCCGTGGTCGAACACAAGAACGGCCTGCTGTTCTATCCGACCCAGTACGAAGGGTTCGAATATTCCCCGAACGTGATCTATGGCGGGGCCGTGGCCAACCAGAATTCCAGCCAGATGGCGGAATACATCGCCGAAACCGCCGGCTCACGCATCGCCATAATAGGGTCGGATTACATTTGGCCGCGCGTCGCCTCCCGCACCATGGCCGAACAGATCTGCCACGACGACCAGCCCCCGCTGACCGATTTCTTCGTCAAGTTGGACGCATCCAGGGATGAATTCGACAACTACCTTCAGGAAATCCTGAAAACCTCGCCGGACGGCATCTACTGCAACCTTGTGGGCCCCTCGATCCCCCATTTCTACCAGGCCTATCGCGCCATGGGGCTGGACCCTGCGAAGCTGCCGATCTTCAGCCTCACCACCTCGGAGACGGATATCGCCATAATGGGCTTTGACGCAGCCGAAGGTCATGTCACCGCGGCCCCCTACTTCCAGTCACTGGACAATGCACGAAACCAGCAGGTGCTGAGCGGGTTCTACGACTGGCTGGGCGAAGAAACACCGACCAACATGGTCTGGGAAGCGACCTATTCGCAGGTGCACCTTGCCGCCAGGGCCATGCAGGCCTGCGGCACGGACGACCCCAACCAAGTGCGCGAGGCACTGATGGGCGCCACGTTCGACGCACCGCAAGGCCAGATCAGGATCGACGCGGATAACGGTCATACCTATCTCTGGCCCCGGATCGGCAAGATCAACGCCAACGGCCAGTTCGACGTCATCCGGGAGTCCCTCAGCGCCGTCAAACCCGACCCCTATTCCCCTTTCGTCCACGAGAAAACCTGGGAAATGCGGGAACCGGCCCTTATGTCAGGGAGCAATAGCTGAGCCAATGGCCGCGCCGGACAGACCAAGCAAACCGATACGGGAATTGGTCCAGAGCTTTCGGACCCTGAGGATCCACCTGTTGGTGCCGCCCGGCGGCGAAGCCGACGAGTTGATCCAGCACCTTCGCCGCATGGGCTGTTCGGCTGTCACCTCCTGGCCGCCCCCGCCGGAATCGGAGATCGACGCCGACGTGGTCTTCATCTCCATGCGGCAACTGATCGAAGACCAGACCCCCTTCGATTGGAATGTCGAGGCCCCTTCCGCCGCCCTGGTTGCCATAGCCGATTACGAAAACCCGCTGATGGTCGAGAAGACGCTCTCCCTTAACGCGCAATCCATCATTACCATGCCCCTCCGCACTTTCGGCGTCCTGATGGAAGTGTTGTTGAGCTTCGCCAATTTCAAACGCGAGCAGGATCGCCGCGCCCAGATCAGGCGTCTGGAGGAGAAAGTGCGATTCAGCGACAAGATCGAGAGGGCCAAGTCGATCGTGGCCGAACAACATGGCGTCAGCCGGGACGAAGGCTACACGCTCCTGCGGCGAAGCGCCATGCGCCAGCGCGTGACAATCTCCGAGATCGTCGACGAACTGATCGCGGGCGTGGAGTGATGGGACGCGCTTCGGCGCAGAAAAGGAGGTCAGAACGAAAGGTACTTGGAACCCGACATGATATGCTCCGCCACCTGCCCGGACACATGAACGTCCGGCTCCCTCCATGCTTGCCAGAAAGTCAGGTTTCCGGCAACTCGGTACGCCCTGCGCGGGGCACCGGACCATGGCCCGAAACCGGACGGGAGCGAGAAGCGAGAAAAGCTGAATAATCCATCATCTCCAAGTATTTCACATGGAAAACAGCGCCATTCTCAAGGATGAGAACACCCTTTTCTTGACAGGTTTCCAAAAGCGATTCTAACCTGTCATCAATGTGGCAACAGCGCCGCACCCGCGCCTTCTGGAAGGTCAACCCAAGGGCGCCAATTCGGGAATAAGATGCTTGTGCGAGCAGTCGCTCTCAGCATCCAGAAACCGAAAAACCCACCAAAGCAACATCACCAACTCAAACCGGCTTCCGCCGTTTGAGTCCACAGGAGAGGACTGTCCAAATGAAATTCAGCCGAAGGAACTTCATGAAAGCCGCCAGTGGCGCCCTGGCCTATGCCAGCGCCCCCAGCGTTCTGGCCACGGCCGGAATCTCACAGGAAAAACCGATCGTGATCGGCAACATCCTTGACCAAACGGGGGGCCTGAACATCTACAGCCTTCAGCAGATCAAGGCGACGGCCATGGCCGTGGACGAGCTGAACGCGGGCGGCGGCGTGCTGGGCCGGCCGCTGGAACTGGTGTTCTACGACTCTCAGTCGAACAACCAGCTCAACGCGCAATACATGACCGAAGCATTGGTCCGGGACGAGGCCGTGGTCGTGCATGGCGGTGTCACCTCCTCTTCTCGCGAAGTGATGCGGCCGATCGTCAACAAGTTCGGCGGGCTCTATTTCTACAACTCGATGTACGAGGGCGGGGTCTGCGATCCGCGCCATGTTTGCCCGGCAATGGTACCCTCACAGCAGCTCAAGCCGCTGGTGCCACACGTGGTCGAGAACATGGGCAAGCGCGCCTACGTGCTCGGCGCCGATTATCTCTATCCCCACACGATGGGCGAATGGATCAAGAAATACACCGAGGAAGTGGGCGGCGAGGTGATCGCGACCGAGTTCTTCCCACTCGATGTATCAAACTTCGCCTCTGCCATCACCCGCATACAGGCCGAAAAGCCGGACGTGGTGTGGTCCGTACTGGTCGGCAACGCCCACAACGCATTCTACCGCCAATACGAGGCAACAGTGGGCAAGGATACCATCCCGCTCGCCTCCTGCATGTTCGGGATCGGGCGCGAACAGACCTATTTGAGCGCCGACGAGTCCGCCGGCATCGTCAATGCGACCTCCTTCCATGACGGGCTCGAGACGGAGGCGGCAAAGACTTTCCTCGATAATTTCAAGACCTACGCCAATGATGACTCCTACGTGGGCGACTATGGCGAGTTGGGATACCGGGGCGTGAAGCTCTGGGCGCTGGCCGCGGAGAAGGCAGGCGATGCCTCGGCCGATGCGGTGATCGAGGCATTGCCCGGCACCAGCTTCGACGCACCCGGCGGCAAGGTTACCATCGACGGCCAGACGAACCACGCCATCATGGACATCCACCTGATCCGCGCCAACCGCGAACAGGGCTGGGATCATCTGGGCACCACCGAGCAGCTGCAACCGGTCGACACGCAAGCGGTCTGCACCCTTGGAAGCTAAACCCAACCAGTCAGGCGGCGTGTTTCCGGGCACGCCGCCCGCAAGGGGCAACCATGTATGACGCGATAATCTTCCTTTACCAGGTCGTGTTCTCGATCAGCCTGTTCATCCTGATCAGCACAGGCCTGGCAGTGATCTTCGGAATGATGAAGGTCATCAACCTCGCACAGGGGGAGTTCATCATGCTCGGCGCCTATTTCGCGCTGCTGGGCGAAGTGATGGGCCTGCCATTTATCCTTTCCGCCCTTCTGGCCATGATCGGCGTGGGGCTTTTCGGCGTGCTGGTCGAACGGCTGCTGATCCGATTCCTCTACGGGCGCCTGACAGACACGCTGCTGGCGACATGGGGGCTCAGCCTGCTGATGATCGGCGCCGTCACCACGTTCCTCGGACCGCAGGTCGCGGGCGTCAGCGTCGAGACCGGGCGCATCGCCGTGGGCGAGCTTTACTCTGTCTCGGTTTACAACCTCTACATCATACTCGTGGCCTTCGCCGCCCTCGCAAGCTGCTGGGCGCTCTGGCGCTACACGCGCTTCGGGATGATCGCCCGGGCGGTCATGGCCAATCCCGGCATGACCTCTGCCCTCGGCGTCGATTGCCACAAGTACTACATGCTCACATTCGGGATCGGCTCCGCGCTCTCGGGCCTTGCCGGCGCGATGCTGGCCCCGATCGTCGGCACCCAACCGACCATGGGCGGGCTCTACGTGGCGCAGGCCTTCGTTTCGGTGATCACCGGCGGAGAGCTGCCCTTCCTCGGCACGCTTCTGGCCGGCGGGCTTTTCGGCACGACGAATGGCGTCCTTTCCTACGCTTATTCCCAAGTGATCGGTGAAATCGGTGTTTTCCTGATCGCAATCGTGCTCTTGCGCTTCCTCCCGCATGGGATGACATCTCAGAAAGGACGCGCCCAATGACCTCGAAACTTTCCACGATCGAGATCGCGACGCTGATCCTCCTGGCCCTGGCGAGCGTCGCCATCCTTGCAGTCCCGCAATTCGCGGGGTTGAGCCTGCAGCTCGACCTGTCGATCATCTTCGTCTACGCCATACTCGCCCTGTCCATGGGGTTCATGTGGGGCCAGGTCGGCATGATGAGCTTCGGCCAGACGGTGTTCTTCGGCATTGGCGGCTACAGTTACGCGATCTTCGCGCTGAACACTGGCGACACGACGACGGCGATGCTGCTTGCAGTTCTCTTGCCGATGATCGTGGCGGCCCTGTTGGGCTATTTCATCATCTACGGCGGAATCAACGATATCTATTTCGCCGTGATCACCATGGTCGCGACCATCGCATTGGAAAAGGCCGTGCGCGCAACCTCCGACCCGCGGATCAAGATCGGCGACGTGAAGTTGCAGGGACAAAACGGCATCTCCGCCCTGCCCGATCTGAAAGTGCCCTGGAACCCGTCCGAAACATTATTCGTGACGGAGGTCTATTACCTGATCTTCATCGCCATGCTGCTGGTGACCGCAGGCTATTCCCTGCTGCTGAGGGCGCGGATCGGACGCGTACTGGTCGGCATCCGCGAGAATGAGCAGCGCGTCGCGCTGCTGGGCTATGACCCGCGCCGCTACAAGTTGTTGATCTTCATCATTTCGGGCGGGGTCGCAGGCCTTGCCGGAGGGCTTTACGCGGTCTGGGGCAACTTCGTCGCGCCAGAAATGATGAACCTGAACTCTTCAGCCTCCGTGGTGATCAACGTGCTCGTCGGTGGCAAGGCTAGCCTGCTTGGCCCGCTGGTCGGGACCGGCATCGTCCAGTCACTTACAAGCTGGCTGGGATCGGCCGGGGTCGGCCAGGTCAACCTCGTACTCGGCCTCATCCTGATCGCCGCCGTACAGATCTTTCCGCAAGGCGTGGTGCCGATGATCTCGGCCATCTGCAAATGGTGCCTTGGACACCTGGCCAGCGTGGCGCAGCCGTCACGGCGTACCTCCACCTCCATGACGGGAGAAAAGCAGTGACCGCGCTTCTGGAAACACGCGAACTGACCCGGCGCTTCGGTGGGGTCACGGCGATCGATAACGTCAATTTCGCCGTGGATCACAAGGAACTCCGCTGCCTGATCGGCTCCAACGGCGCGGGCAAGAGCACCTTCTTCAAGATGCTAACCGCGCAGATGCCCCCCAGTTCCGGCCGGATCATCTTCGACAATCGCGATATAACCGACCTCGAGCCGAGCGAGATCTCCCGCCTTGGCATCGGCATCAAGAACCAGGTGCCGGACGTTCTGGACGGAATGAGCGTCGAGGAGAATATTTGGCTCGCGGCACGGTCGCGGGCCGGCAAGGATGGCGCTCTTTCCGTCGTCGAAGACACGCTCGCCCTGCTTGACCTCAAGACCCGGCGCAAGGAGCTGGTCGGCAATCTCGCCCACGGCCAGCGGCAATGGGTGGAATTCGGCATGGTCATTGCACTGGCGCCGAAACTGGCCCTGCTGGACGAACCGACGGCCGGCATGACCGCCGCGGAGACCACGCGCACGGCCGAACTGATCGCCGAGCTGAACAAGACCATGGCGGTGATCGTGGTCGAGCATGACATGCATTTTATCCGGCGCTTGAACGCCTTCGTGACCGTCTTTCACCAAGGCTGCATCCTCGCCGAAGGTCCGATGCACAAGATCATGGAAAACGAGGAGGTGAAGAATGTCTATCTCGGACGCGATGCAGCTTGAAGTGGCCGGGCTCACCTCCGGCTATGGCGGGATCACGGTGCTCGACGGGCTGACACTGAACGTGGCCGAGGGAGAACTCGTTGGCATTCTCGGGCATAACGGCATGGGAAAAACGACGCTCATGCGCAGCCTGATTGGCGCGGTTCCGGCGCGCGCGGGGCGTATCTCCTTCATGGGCAGCGACATTACCCGGCTACCACCCCACCGGCGGAACCAGCTCGGACTCGGCTACGTGCCTCAGGGCCGCGAGATCATAAAGGGCCTGTCGGTGAAGGAGAACCTGCTGCTGGGCCAGGCGGCGCATAAGGGCGCCTCGGCGTACGAGGAGATGCTGGAGCTTTTCCCCGAACTGTCGGAGCTGCTCGACCGCCCCGGCAGCCGCCTGTCGGGTGGACAGCAACAGCTTCTCGCGCTGGCCAGGTGCCTGATGGGCCGTCCGCGCCTGTTGCTGCTGGACGAGCCGACCGAAGGCATCCAGCCCTCGATCGTAAGCGACATCGGACAGAAGCTGTCGCGCCTGCGGACCGATCTGGGCCTGACCATCATTGTCGTGGAACAGAACCTCGATTTCCTGAGCAACATCGTCGATCGCAGTATCATCCTGCGTGGCGGCAAGATCGTCGCCGACCTGCGCGGGGAGTCGGCCACGGACCGGGAGCAGATCGAGTCGCACCTGCTGATTTCCGCCTGAACGCGTCGCGAGGGCAGTGTCACGCTAACCGGAAGGTGATTGAACAGGCATGACCGTGGGACCCACTATCCGCCGGGTACAGGCGATTGAATCGACCTCGACGTCAGCCCGCTGTCACATCCCTGCCTATGAGTAGAGAACGCACCATATGACGACCGCGTCTTCCGTACCGGTGTTGGTCGAATAATGGATGCTTGATCGGCGATAGGAATAGCTGTCGCCTGCCTTGAGAAGGGTCTTCTCGCCGTTCAGCATCAGCTCAAGGCTGCCGGACACGATGTAACCGATTTCCATGCTGCCATCGTTCGGCGATTGCTTGAACTGGGTGGAGATACCCGGGGCGATCACGGATTTCATGAAGTCGAAATTCGGCACCGAGGTAGGTGTCAGGGCTTCGGTAAGGATGCCTTCCGACGCCAGGCGCCGCCGGCCGCCTTCATGCAAGACCGTCGTGCCGGGATCATTTGTCTTTGGACCCTCGGCATCGGGCAGGATGGTTGCAAGCGACACGTCCAGAGCGACGCTGATCGCGACAAGATCCTTGAGTTGCGGGTAGGAAATGCCACGCTCGATCTGGCTCAGGTAGCCGACAGAGCGCCCGACTTCCGACGCGAGCTGGGACAGGGTAAGCGACTTGTCCTTTCGCAGTTTCCGGAGGAGTTTGCCCTGTGACGTCATTCCCATGCGTGCCTTCTCTGTCGTTCCGAGGTGACGGCCATGATGAAGGCTATCGACTCACTTAAAACTGGAAGAACCTGTTTTTCAAGCATTTTCATTTTTGTGAATACTTTTTGAGCCAACAGGGCCTGCGAGGAAGAATAGTCTTTATCCATCTAAATGCTTGTATTAAGAGGTAAATTTCTGACTCAACTCCATTACCGTCGACTTCCATTTTTCACATATATGAAATTTCTTCTTGATTTTCATGATCGGCCAAATGACAGTCCCGACAACACGTTCATTGTGATTGGAGTACGCCATGGGGTTCGTTCGCACGCCGGAAGAGATGGAAATCATCAAGAGTCTCGCTTTACGCCCACTACACCTCATCTACTACGACCGCCTCACCGCGGTGTTCGAGACCGACCCGGATTTCGTGAGACACGTGCTTCCACCGTGTTTCGAGCCGGCCCCGCAGGCAACAGCCTGCGCCACGGTGTCCTCGTGGAAGGTCCCGCGCGAGAAGTTCATGGTTGCGACCCTCAATGTACGTGCCGTCTTCGAGGGCGAAGAGGGATGGTACGACATCATCCACCTGATCAGCACGGACATGGCGTCGTACTTCGGGCGCGACATGTATGGAGAGTGCAAGAAGGTCGGCACGATGGACATCCGGGCGGACGGGCAGAAGGTCTTTGCCACGGGCGACCGTTTCGGCCATCGGCTGATCGAGATCGACGCGGAATTCGGCGAAGACCTTGGCCCTGAAGAAATCGAGGGCAAGTGCTTTGGTCTGAAGGGGCATATTGCAACCGACCGTTATTCTCTCGATGCCGACCCTGAGGTGCATGTGATCAGGCTGACCGAGAAACGGGCAAGCTATCGCAAGGGCCAGGGGACCGTGAAGCTTCCCGGCTCCGAAATCGATCCCACTCACACGGTGCCGGTCGGCAACATGATCGAAATGGGTCGTGCCAGCGGCACCTACTACATGGCGCCGGAGCGGAGCGTCACGATCGAAGGGCAGCGCGACGTCTACGCGCCCTATGTTTTTGGCCGGTTCTACGACTTCGCATTGCCGGCAAAGGATCAGGTCAGCACGATCCTGAAAGAATACGAGCTGGATGCCTGAAACCGCTACGGCGGCAAAACCAAGACTGAAGTCCAACGGAGAACTAACAATGACACAAGATGCTACTATCTGGCGCCCCGGCGCGATGCCTTCGCTGATCGCAGGTGCAACCATGGCCCTGATGGCGGGGCTGGGCACCGGCCCAGCGTCGGCACAGGAGGCGCTCGAGGTCGCCGTCGATCCCGCGCTGCACGAGCGGGTGCCGGAAGAATACCTGGACGGGTTCACCGGCGTCTACGACCCGCAATATCCCCCGGGCTACTTCATCGACGAAAACGGCGAAATGGTTGGCTACGCCATTGATTTTCACAAGGCCATCGCCGCCAAACTGGGCATCCCTTACAAGGCCGAGGCGGCCAAGTTCGCGGCGATCATCACCGGGATCATGGGCGGGCGCTATGACTCCAGCTATTTCCAGGACACACCGGAACGGCGCGAGATGATGGACATGGTCGCCCTCCTGCGCAGCGGGTCCTCGATCATGGTGCAGGCCGGCAATCCCACGGAGGTGGACCTGAACGAACTGTGCGGCCATACGATCGGCGTCGTGACCGGTGGCAAGCAGGCGCTTGACCTGCTTCCGGCTCTTCAGGCCGATTGTGAGAGCGCAGGTGAAGAGGACATCGATGCCCTGAACTTCGCGGGCCTTTCGGAAGTCAGCCTTGCGGTCAAGACCGGCCGGGTCGAGGGGTGGCTGGGCGATGCCCCGAACGCCGCCTACCTGGTGCGCCAGCAGCCCGAGATCTTTGCCGTGGCCCCAACTGCCGACCTGACGGGCTGGTCTGCCTTCGCGTTCCGCAAGGGTGATCCGCTCGCGCAGCTGGTGAAGGAAGCAACCGAGCAGCTGATCGCGGACGGAACCTACGAAGAGATCATCGAAGGCTGGCACATGAAGGAGCTCGCGTTGGACACGCCGCTTCTGAATGGCGAATAGACAATGATTTCTTCTGAACACGAAATTGCCCGATCGCGGAACTCCGCGGTCGGGCACGCCGAAGGCTCGGGTCTGCGCGTGGTGCGCCGCCGCGCATACGGCCGGTGGTTTGCGGATGCGGTTCTGGTCCTGATCGTTCTGGGGCTGATATGGACCAGTGCCACCAACCCGAATTTCCAGTGGGACGTGGTCTTTCAATACCTGACCCATCAAATGATCCTCGGCGGGCTCGTCACAACGCTGCAGCTGACGGTCCTGACGATGGTCATCGCATCCGTCATCGGCGTCGTGCTGGCCCTGATGATCATTTCGGACGACCCCTGGCTCAGGGGCGTGGCGGAGGCCTATAAATGGCTGTTTCGCGGCACGCCCCTTCTGGTCCAGCTCATCTTCTGGTTCAACATCTCGGCCCTCTATCCCGAGATCAGCCTTTCGATCCCCGGCGTCGGTGAACTGTTCAGTTTTTCGGGCAATTCGATCACGCCGTTCATGGCCGCGCTTCTCGGGCTCAGCCTGCATGAAAGCGCGTATATGGCGGAAATCGTGAGAGGCGGCGTCATGGCCGTGGGGCATGGGCAAGGCGAAGCGGCCAAGGCGATGGGCATGAAGCCCATGCAGACATTCGGGCGGATCGTGCTGCCACAGGCGCTGAGGGTCATCGTGCCGGCGACCGGCAACCAGGTGATCTTGATGCTGAAAACGACCTCCCTCGTCAGCGTGATCGCGCTCCCGGAACTGCTCTATTCGGCACAGGCCATTTATTCCCGCACATTCGAAATCATTCCCCTGCTGATCGTTGCCAGCTGCTGGTACCTGGCGGTCTGTTCGATCCTGGGGGTTGGGCAATACTACCTTGAACGGCGTCTCGGACGCGGCCACAAGAGCAAGCGGTGAGAGACATGCAGTCCGGAAATGACATGACGAACCAGACCGTCATCGCAACGCACCCGATGGTCGAGGCAAGGAACATCCAGAAATCCTTTGGTACGGTCGAGGTTCTGAAGGGCATCGACATGGTCGTGGACAGGGGCGAAGTGGTTTGCCTCATCGGGCCTTCCGGGTCCGGGAAATCCACCTTCCTGCGATGCATCAACCACTTGGAGACGATTAACGCAGGCATGATGTCGGTCGACGGAGAACCCGTCGGCTACGAGAAACGCGGCAACCTGCTCTACGAACTTCGCGAAAGCCAGGCGGCCGCACGACGGGCGCAGATCGGAATGGTCTTCCAGCATTTCAATCTCTTCGAGCACAAGACGGCGCTGAAGAATGTCATGGAGGGCCCGGTCGTCGTTCGCCGGATGCGCCGGTCCAGGGCCAAGGAACTGGCGATGGCGCAGCTTGAAAAGGTGGGACTCGCTCACAAGGCGGATGCCTATCCCAGTGAACTCTCCGGCGGACAGCAGCAAAGGGTCGCCATCGCGCGCGCCCTTGCGATGGAGCCAAAGCTGTTGCTGTTCGACGAGCCGACCTCGGCGCTGGATCCGGAGCTTGTCGGCGAGGTTCTGGAAACGATGCGGGCCCTCGCGCGCGAGGGAATGACCATGGTGGTCGTCACGCATGAAATGAGTTTCGCCCGAGACGTGGCGGACCGGGTCGTGTTCATGGATGGCGGTGTCGTGGTTGAAAGCGGACCGTCGCGCGACGTGATCGGGAACCCGCAGAACGCCAGGACACGCGAGTTTCTCGGCAACGTTCTCTAGGGCCGCCCACTGGGTGAAGACAACAGGCGGGTGACGCGGTCAGCGCCTCTCTGGCTGCGGCACGCCAGCGGGCGCAGACAGCGAAACCTCGAGAGGCCCGGGCAAGAACAGCTTACGCCGCGGATGATCAAGCGGCCCAGGGCCCGGCCATGTCAGTCGTATTTTCGTTTTGGGAATGGCATTCCCGCGCTGTGGGCGGTGAGGCCGCCGTCGACGGGGATGACCGCGCCGGAGACGTAGCTGCTCTGGGGCGACATGAGGAAGGCGATCAGGTCGCCGACTTCCTCGGGGCGGGCCATGCGCTGTTGCGGCAGCTGGACCTGGCTGTCCTCCTTGAACTTCTCGCGCACGCCGGCCATCATCTCGGTGTCGACCGGGCCGGGGCAGACGCAGTTCACCGTGATCCCGAAGCGCGAGTAATCCACCGCCCAGGACCGGGTCAGCGCCACGATCGCCCCCTTCGAGGCCGTGTAGGCATCGGCCAGCGGCATCGCCACCAGCGCCGCGACGCTGCCCATGGTGACGATGGCGCCCGCCTCCCGCATCCGCGGGCGGAAGGCCCGCACGGTCAGCAGCGTCCCCGTCAGGTTCACGTCCAGCGTCTTGCGCCAGGCCTCGAGGTCGATCTGCTCCGGGCGGCTGTCCCGGGGGCGCAGGTTGATCCCCGCCCCGCAAAGCAGCGCGTCCACCGGGCCGATCGCCTCGGCCAGCTCCGCAAGGCGTGCCGCGTCGGTCACGTCGCAGACATGGCTGGTCACGGCCCCGGACGGGTTCGGTTTCAGGTCGAGCGAGTGCACGGTATAGCCCTGCGCGGCGAGGAGGCCGGCCGTCGTGCCGCCGATCCCCTGCGCCCCGCCGGTCACCACCGCGATACGGGTGTCGGTTCCGGACATGGCCTACCCCCTCTCCAGGCGGAAGACCGGCAGGACGGTCTGGCCGTCCTCGACCGTCTCGAAGTCCACCCGGACCCGGTCGCCGATCCGCGCGCTCTCGCGGTCGTCCCCCACGATATTGCTCATCAGCTGGACCCCCTCGTCCAGCCGGATCACCGCCACCACGTAGGGCAGCCTGTCGCCGAAGCCCGAGGGCGGGCCCGCGACCTGCACCGTCATCGTGTAGATCTCGCCCCTGCCCTCGGAGGGCCGGAACTCGAGGGTGTCGTTCAGGCAATGCGGGCAGAAGCGCCGCGGATACATGATCGGCCTGTCGCAATCCGTGCAGTGCTGGATCACGAACCGCTTGTCCCTGGCCGCGTCCCAGTAGGGCGCGGACCAGGCCGTGGCGTGCGGAAGGGGGCGTTGTGTCTCGGTCATGCTGCTTCCCTCGAAAGAATGGTGACATGGGAATCCATCCAGGTGCCCCCGGAGGCGGTTTCAACGGCGTTGACGAGGTTCGGCACCTGCCGCTCCCCGGCCTTGCCCATCAGCTGGCGGAAGCTTTCCACCAGCACGGCCACGCCGCCCCCGACGGCCGTGTGCCCCATCGAGAGCATCCCGCCATTGGTCGTCATCGGCAGCGACCCGCCCGGGTCGGTCTCGCCCGCGGCGACGAAGGCCCCGGCCCGTTCGCCCCGGCACAGGTCCAGCCCGTCGAGCGAGATCAGCGGCCAGACCGGGTAGGCATCGTAGATCGAGGCCAGCTGGATGTCCTTCGGCCCCAGACCGCTTTCGGCATAGGCCTGCCGGCCCGCCTCGACGAAGCCCAGCTTCGCAAGGTCGGTGTCCTGGCTGAGCGTGTAATGCGTCACCAGCGAGCCATGGCCCCGCACGTAGACCGGGCTGTCGGTGATCGACGCGGCATCCTCGGCCGCCGCCACCACGAAGGCGCTCGCCCCGTCGGCCAGCATGTTGCAATGGCGCGAACGAAGCGGCGTCGCGATCATCTTGGAGCTCAGCACCTCCTCGATCGTCAGCGGCGTGCGATACATCGCGTGCGGGTTCAGCTCCGCCCATTTGCGCAAGGACACGCAGACCGCCGCCATCTCCTCCTCGGTGGTCCCGGTCTCGTGCATGTAGCGCGCCGCGGCCAGCGCCCCGACCGCGTTCATGTTATGGCCATAGGGCGCCTCCCATTCCTCGGAGACACCGGTCGTCGCGAAAAGATCGATCCCGCGCTGCTTGGGCAGCGAGCCCACCGCGTCCGAATGCACCACCAGCACCCGCTTCGCCTGGCCCGAGGCGATCAGCGCATCGGCCACCGTCAGCACCGACGAGGACGTCGCTCCGCCCGCCATGACCTGGCAATTCATCTTCACACTGCGCAACATCCCCAGCTCCTCGCACAGCCGCGAGAACACCAGGTCAACCTGCCAGTGCGAGTTCGCAAGCGCCCCGACCGGCAGGATCACGTCGATATCCCGCGGGCTCAGACCCGCATCCACGATCGCCTCGCGGCACACGATCATCGCCGCTTCCAGCTCCGAGCGATCCGGGAACTTGCCCGAAGGCACCTCCCCGATCCCCACAACCGCTGACTTGACCTGCTTCATGACTCTCTCCTTTCCAAAGCGGACCTCAGTGAACCGCCGCGTACATGATGGTTTTTTCTTCCGCCGTACCCGCCGCGAACTCCTCGACGATCCGCCCTTTGCGGCAGACGAGAATGCGGTCGGAAATCGACAGGATCTCGGGCAGGTAGGACGAGATCACGACGACCGTGATCCCGGAGCGCGACAACTCGCGGATCAGCCTGTGGATCTCCGCGATGGCCCCCACGTCCACGCCGCGGGTCGGCTCGTCGAAGAAGACGACCCGCGGCTTCTGGACCAGCGACTTGGCGATCACGACCTTCTGCTGGTTGCCGCCCGACAACTCGATGACACGCGCCTCGTTCGACAAGGCGGCGACATTGAACTTTCCCGTCCAGTACTTGGCGACTTCGGCGATATCCGATCTGCGCACCACCTGGCTCTTGTTGAACCCCGCCGCGAGAAAGCCCATGCCGATATTCTCCGCAATGGACATGTCGTCGAAGAAGCCTTCCGCCTTGCGGTCCTCGGTGACATAGACGATGCCATCCCGCATCGCGGTGCGCGGCACGCGGTACCGCACCGGCTTGTCTTCCAGCCAGACCTCGCCGCCGTGGAACATGTTTCGTTTCAATACGCCCGAGATGACTTTGGCCGTCTCCGTCCGCCCCGAGCCGATAAGCCCGAAGATACCTGTCACCTGGCCGGAATAGAGGCTGAAGGAGGTGTTGCGCACCGCCTTGCCCATGGACAGGTTCTGAACGCTGAGAACACGCTTGCCCGGCGGTTTCGCGTCAGCCGGTGCGGTTTCGCCCTCGATCCCGCTTTCCCGGCCAACCATGCCGGCGATGATGCGGGCCCGATCGAAGTCTTTCGCGTCGCCGGTTTCGACAAGCTTCCCGTCCCGCAGGATGGTGATGCGGTCCGAGATCTCCAGCGCCTCTTCCAGCGCGTGACTGATGAAGATGATCGACACCCGGTCCTGCTTGAGGCGGCGGATCAGATTGAAGAAGTGGTGTTTCTCCTCGGGGGTCAGCGAAGCGGTGGGCTCGTCGAAGACGATGACGCGGGCATTCTTGCGCACGGCCCGTGCGATTTCGACCATCTGACGCTGCGCCACCCCGAGGGTCGAGACGCTGGCCCACGGGTCCACGTTGAAGTTGAGCGATTGCAGGAATTGCTGCGCCGCGATGTAAAGGGGGCGCAAACGGTTGAAGAGCTTCTCATCGCCCATGAAAAGGTTCTGCGCCACGCTCATGGACGGGACCAGGGAGTTCTCCTGGTAGACCATGTTGATGCCCGCGCGCATCGCATCGGCCGGAGTTTCGAACGTCACGGGCCGGCCATCCAGTTCGATGACGCCCGATGTCGGTGTCGCCACGCCTGACAGCATCTTGGTCAGGGTGGATTTGCCGGCGCCATTCTCGCCCAGAAGGGAATGGATCTCCCCCTCGCCGAGTTGGAAATCGACGCCGTCGATGGCGGCCACCGGCCCGTAGCGTTTGACCATGCCCGTCATGCGGATCATCGGAGAGGTCATGCCCGGCCTCCTTCTTGTGGCAAGAGAAGCAACCGGTTGTTGCCCTGGCTGGCCACGACCAGGTCACCACGCCAGAGCGCACAGGAGGTCGTGCCATGGTTCTTCCCGTCCGCCCGGCTGTGATGGCTTCGGGTCGGCACGAAATCTTCGGAAAGATGCATGACCAGTCCAATGGACCGGCTCGGCGCCCAGGGCTTCATGATGCCAAGCTGCTTGAGCGCCCCACCCTGCAAGGGCTCCAGAAAGGTTTCCGGTGCTTTCAGGCTGGGCGCGATCCAGTGGTCGCGATCCGTTGTCGCGATCATTTCCTCCACGAAATCACGTTCGCGAAGGATGAACTCGATCAGCTGGTTGCGCGGTGCCATGATACAGAGGTGATAGCCACCCGCGCGATCCGGACAGAGCCCTGCCGGGTACCCGGGCAGGTTGGACAGGACCGGCGTGATGGCTCCATTCCGCGACGCGCGCACAAGGCGCCCGCGTGAGGCTTCCGTCACCAGCAGGTCATCACCCGGTGCGATCATGCCCGCCGGCCATGCCAGCCCCCCGACAAGCTGTGACGCGGGGGCGCCCCGCTCCAATCGCCACACCGAGCCGGTCTGCCGCCGCTCGAGCAGATCCTTGGACCAGTCGCCCGCGCCGTTCTCGAGAGAGCCCACCGCCAGATAAACCTCACCGCCCGGCCCGGCACCGATGGCCGTTACGCAGCGGCGGGCGGCGGCCGGCAGCGCGTCGAGGCTGTAGCCTTCGGGAAGATCGCAACTGCCATCGGCGCAGGCCGCGAAGATCTCCGGTCCCGGGCGCACGGCCAGCGCCGTGATCTCCGAGGGAAGCTGACGCATTGCCTCGCACGTGCCGTCAGGACCGACGCGCATCACCTCCCTGCCGCTGGCGAACCACAGCGCGCCGTCGACGTCGCTCAGATGGCCCGGGGCCTGCGCCTCGACCAGGACGGATGCCTCCTCGAGATCGTTGTTCGGGCGCAGGGCGCCGTCCATCGGCGGAACGGTGATCGCGTATTCGCCACCGCCGCGGATACGGTCCCGGACACCTTTCAGAAAGCCGATCATGCCGCCTCTCCCCTGTAAGATTTCGCCGCTGTCCACTCCGGATCCGCCCCGGGAATGCGGTACCGGCCGATCCGGTTGTTCGACACGCCCCCGAGGTAGAGCCATCCCTTGTGCTCGCGCATCGAGGTGATCATCGGGTGGTTGGTCCCGCTGCGATCCCAAAGGCAGTCGGTAACAGTGCCATCGATGTCGATCTTGACGACGCAGCCGTAATTCATGTTCGGGAACAGCCATTCATCCGGCGCCACCCGTTCCACCATGCGCTTGCGCAAGGCGGGGTTCTTCAGGATCAGGTCGAATGCCGGGGTCCTCATGCCCACGAGGGCCACCCAGTAGCCACCGTCCGAGGCGCGGTTGATATTGTCGGGATAGCCCGGAAGATCCGGCACCACGACGTCGACTTTCCCTGTCTTGGGGCCCGCGAACCAGTAGCGGCTGATCGAGCACCCCCAGGTTTGCGCGAAGAGAAACGACTCCCCGTCGCGGCACATGCAGATGCCATTGGGGAAACGCAGGTTCGGCAGGATTGTCCGGGTCTTTCCCGAGGCCGGATCGAAACTGATGATCCGCCCGTTTCCGCGCGCCTCCAGCGCATCGACCATCCAGTCCGACATGTCGAACCGGACCGTCGCCTCGCTGAAGAAGATCCGACCGTCCGGTGCCACGTCCAGGTCGTCGGCAAGGCGCATCCGGCTGTCGTCGATGATGCTCGTCAGGCTGCGGTTGGTTTGATCCGTCAGCTTGCGAATTTCCCGCTGCGGAGAGATCGAGTAGACCCCCATACCGGCAATACAGGCCAGAAGGTTTCCGTCGCGGTCGAATGTCAGGCCAAGCGGGTGACCCCCGATATGCACGAAGACTTCAGGTTCGGCGAAGTCGGGGGCGCGGAAACGGATGATGTCGCCGTGACGCGTGCCTGCATAGATGTTGCCATCCTCGTCCAGAACCGGGTCCTCGGGCCCGTCGATCTGGCCCAGGCCGATCAATTCGACATCGGCAAGCTTGTCATTCAGCGCATAAGGGCTGCCGGAGCCTTCTGCCGTCTCCGGCCGCTCGGACAGTTCCATATGCGCAGGCGAGACATAGACGCGGCTGACCAGCTTCGAGCGGTTCTTGACCCATTTCACGTCGATGCCCACCGCCAGCAGCAGGATCAGCCCCAGGACAAGGGAGTCGCCCCCCGCCGGAAGGCCCAGGCGGATCACGCTGTTCGTCACGAGCAGGACGATAACGGCGCCGAGAACCGCCTTGAAAATCGAACCGCGGCCGCCTCCGAGGGAGTTGCCGCCGACGACCGCCGCCGTCAGCGCTACGATCTCGAGGCCCGCGCCGGTGCCGGACCCGGCCGCATTGAGACGGGACGCGTAGAAAACGCCGGCAAGCGCGGCAAGAACGCCCGAGATGACATAGGTCGACGCGACGGTCCGCTTCACCGGCAGACCGGCATTATAGGCAGAGCGCCGCGAGCCGCCCACGGCCAGAATGCGCCAGCCCGGCCGGAGACGGGTCAGCAGAACATGTCCCGCAATCGCCACGACGGCCGCCGCGAGAAACGAAAACGGCAGCCCCCACAAGGTCTCGAAACTGATGAAATCCCAGAAGGCGCTTTCGGTCACCGGGTTGGCGATCTTCACGGCATAGGACAGGAGCAGCATGTCGACGATCGCCCGCACGATGATCATGGACACCAGCGTCGTCAGGAATGCCCGCAGCTTAAGGTAGCCGATCAGGATCCCGTTCACCGCCCCGACAGCCGCCCCGCAGGCCAATGCGCCGAAGATCGCAACGCCGATCGGCAGGCCCATCATGTTGAACAACGCAAGCATCACGAAGTTCGCCAACGCGAAAACCGACCCGACACTCAGATCGATACCCCCTGCCAGCAGGACGACCGTCATGCCGATCGTCACCAGCAGGACCTCCCCGTACTGGGCGGACATGCCGAGCAGGCTGGAGACGCTGACAAGACCGTCAAGAAGCGACCCGAGAACGACCAGGGTCAGTACGAGGATCAGGACAGGGATCGCATTGTCGACCCAGTTCTTGGACAGAAGCTCGCCCAGAACATGGTCGGGAACGTACTTGTAACGGGCCCGCGCGAGCGAACGACGGAATGACATGGTGTCTGGCCTTTCCAGGGCATTTCAAGGTGGGCCGCCCGCACGGGAGGTGTCGGACGGCCCGGCGAACGGGGCCGCGAGATTACGGTCCGTAGGTGTTCAGATCGTCGAGTGACCAGCAGGCGCCGGGATACAGGCTCTCCTTCGTGATCGTCTTGAGCGGCGTGTAGACTGCGACGGGATGCGCAGCGGCTTCCTCTGGCGGGTTCTGCAGCACGGCCCGGACCGCCATCATCAGGTCGCGCGCCTGGCCGGCCGCGTCGTAACTGATGTAGCTGTCGAAATTGCCGTTCTCGACATTGTCGCAGGCGCTGTCCTTGTTCCCCCCGCCCGAGGTGACGACGTGAACGTCGCCCTGCTTGCCGGCTTCCTTGATCGCCGCGGCGATCCCCACATCCATGTTGTCCCACATGCCGGCAAATCCGCAGAGATCCGGGTTTGCCTTGAGAACAGTGGTCGCGATGGCATGGGCCTTGCTGGCATCCCAGTCGGCCGCCTGGTTCGACACCATCTCGAGTTCGCCTTCATGAGCGGCCATCGTCGCCTCGATCGCCATCATGCCGTACTGTGACGTCGGATTGGTCAACACGCCCTGGATCACCGCGACCTGGCCACTGCCGCCATTCGACTTGCCACAGATCTCGATCAGCTGCTCGGTCTGCTGCACCGCGATGTCGTACCAGTCGGCACCGATGAAGTAGTCGGTATTCTCGCTCGCCTTGAGGTTCATCGTAATCACCGGAATGCCCGCACGCGCCGCCTGCTTCAAAAGCCGGGCATAGGCCTGGATTTCGGGCGGATGCACGACGATCACGTCCGGCTTCTCGGTGATCAGCTGGCTCAGCGCCTGCGCGCCGGCATCGACCGACCAGTTCGGATCGCGGATCGTCAGGTTGTACCCCCACGCCTCGGCATCCTTGCGAAGGCCGGACGCCCAGGCCTCGGTAAGATCGAAGCCCATTGCGATCGGCACGTAGGCGACCGTCTTCCCCTCCATCGCCGACGCGGATTCGTGGACCAGGCCATCATCCGGCTTTTCCGCCCAGGCCGGTGCGGCAAGCGCCGCGGCCACCGTTGCCATTTTCAGTATGTGTTTCATGGGTCTCCTCCCCTTCGTTGCGCGGAATGCACCGCAACCGGCCGACCGTCGGCCGGTCAAATATCCCCTTGCTGCGAGGTTTGTTCGTCCCGTGGGTTCATCACGGAGTCGACGATGATCGCGGCAAGCAGAATGACGCTCTTGATGATGTTCTGAATGGTGTAAGGCGTGTTCAGGATCGTCATGCCGTTCAGCAGTATCCCGATCATCAGCGTGCCCACGATGACATTCCGAACCTTCCCCTTTCCGCCCGCAAGGCCCACGCCGCCGATCACGACCACCAGGATGATGTCGTAGACCAGCGTCGACCGCGCGATACGGGTCTCGATCGAGTCGACCGACGTAGCCATGATGAGCCCGGCGAGAAAGGCGATGGCGGCGGCCAGCAGGTATTGCAGCAGCACCATCGGGCGGTTGGGAAGCCCCGTGATACGGGCGGCAGACGGGTTCTCGCCCATCGCGTAGAGAAACCTGCCCTTGACCGCGTGCTTCAGGAACAGGTGCACGACCAACGCGACGATGGCAAAAAGGATGACCGGGTTCGGCACGCCCAGCACGTCACCGCTGCCGATAACCTTGAACCACGTGTCCTGCGCCGCCTTGAGATAGATAAGGTTGTCTTCCAGAAGCATCGACCGCACGAACCCGTAGGCCGCGGTCGCGATCGCCAGCGTGGCAAAGATCGCCGGGATCTCGAGATACGCGATCAGGATGCCGTTCACGAGACCGATCATTAGCGCCAGTCCGAGGCCAATCAGGCAGGCCAGCCCGATGGGCATGCCATTGTTCGAGAGTTGCAAAACCCACGCCGCGGAAACCGCCATGATGGCCACGAGCGACAGATCGATGCCGCGCCCGATGATGGTCAGGGCCATGGCCACCGCGAGAATGCCGAGGATGGATACGTTCTGGATCAGCGACAGGATGTTTTCCGGGGTTCGGAACACCGGCTGCGTGACCGCAAATACCAGGAAGATGACGGCCGAGATCGCGATCACGATGCCTTCCTGCGAGATCCCGCGCGCTTTCTTGCCTCCGCCACTCATGTTGTCGCATCCTTTTCTGCGTCTGCCGTCTGCTGGGCGCGTTTCTCCAGAAGATCCCTGCGGATCTTGCCCGTCGGGTTCCGCTCGATCTCTTCGGGACCAATGAGATGAATGTCCTTGGGAAGCTTGTAGCGGGCGATCTTGCCCTTCAGCGCATCAAGGACGTCATCGCGCGACAGGCCGGGCGTCTCCGCGACCACGAAGGCGACCGGCACCTCCCCCCAGCGGTCATCGATCCGTTTGACGACAACGGCGTCGGAGATTCCGGGAGTATTGCGGAGCAGCAGCTCTATCTCTGCCGGGTAGATGTTCTCGCCACCGGACTTGATGAGGTATTTCTTGCGATCCGCGAAATGCAGCCGGCCGGACGTGTCCCGGTAGAAGGCGTCGCCCATGTGATACCAGCTATCGCGAAACGCCTTTGCCGTGGCTTCAGGATCGTTCAGGTAGCCCGAGAACAACAGCGGGCTCTTGAGGCAGATTTCTCCGACCGTCCCGTCAGAGACCGGCATGCCATCCTCGCCGACCAGCTTGATTTCGCAGGATGAATTCTGCCTTTTGCCAAGGTCGCCCGGGTCCTCCCCCGGCGCGATCCAATTGCCGCTCGCCGGCGCGATGCCCGTCTCGCTCGACCCGAAGGAGTTGAGGAAAGGCGCATTCAGCAAGCGGCTGATACGGGAAATCTGTTCAGTCGGCACGAGGTTGGCCATGCAACCGGCCGCCGCGACCCGGCGGAGCGGCGCATTCCTCTGCTCGAGCTCTTCGGCCAGTCGCTCGATCATGCCGGGCATCAGCACCATCCAGCCCACATCGTGACAGGTCAGCGCCTCAACGATTCCGGCCGGGTCGAAACCGGCCAGAACGGACACGGTCGCCCCTTGTGTCAACGTCGCAAAGGTCGGATCGGCCGAGGCCATGTGGAACAGCGGGGACCACGCGATGAACCCGTCGCTGCGCCGGATCGACCAGTCTGCCCGCATCAGCAACCCGCGGGCAATCATCGCCCGATGGCTGATCAGCGCGCCTTTCGACGTTCCCGTCGTGCCACTCGTGTACAGGATGATGAGCCCATCTTCGCTCTCCACCTCCACCTCGGGCTCGGCATCATCACGACCCGCAAGAAACTGCTCGAAGGGCTCGCCCATTACGACCTGCGGCACCTCCTCCGGGCACCGATCAAGGAAGTCCGAGGACACGAAGAGAAGGGCCGGTTCAGTCAAGGCGATGCTGCCATCAAGCTCGCGCCTGGTCTGCCGCCAGTTCAGGCATGCCGCGACGAACCCTCCCTTGGCGCAGGCCATCAGGACGGTCACGTAGTCTATGCAGTTTTCCGACAAGAGTGCGACGCGGTCCCCCTTGGAGAGGCCCCGGTCATGGAGCGCCGCGGTCAACTTGTTCACCCGCGCATTGAAATCCCGGTAGGTAAGGGAAACGCTCCCGTCGCGAACGGCAATTTCGTCCGGAGACCCGATGGCCGCATCGCGAAACATGCCGCCAACCGTCCCGCCGATAGCCGGGTGGTTCAAACCGTCCCGCGGCGTCATCGACAATGTGCCTTGATTGAAATCCGCCCGAAGGCGCCTCGTCCGAGGCGATCCGATTTTTCGCTTGCGGAACGGGCCCCGTGGCAGCCGCTTGAACGTCTTGCAGTCATAACTCTCCGCCCCTCCCCTGGCGTCAAGTCATAGTGTTTCCTCCATGTTTCATATGTGTGTACTTGCTGTCAACTCCTGTTGCGTGAAATTCGTGAAATATGATATTTTCAGGAAATTTCTTGTGGCCAAGCGCAGGCCGATTGGTGCAGAGAACCAATGGAAACCGCAGAGGACAGAGCCGGTTGAATACGGAAGACTTCAGAGACGAGCTGGGTGCGCGCTTGCGTCGGATAAGGCAAAGCGCTGGCTACACGCTGGATTGGACCGCGGACCGCGCCGATGTGACCAAGGGATACCTCTCCAAGGTCGAGCGCGGTCAGGCCACGCCGTCCATCGCCGTCATCAACCGGCTGTCCGAGGTTTACGGCGTCGGCCTCTCCGAGTTCTTCATGCCGGAGGGCGAGCGGAAATCGATCGTCGTTCTCAGGGACGGCCAACACCGCGCGATCAACCGCTCCGGAACAGAGGTGGGGTATCGCTACGAGATCGGCGAGCATTCCAAGGCCAATCCGCAATCCGAGGTCTTCTTCCTCACCCTTCCCTGCCTGGAACCCGGCGTCGTGCCCCCCAAGAACCGGCACAACGGCGAAGAGGTCCTGCTGATGCTGGAAGGCCAGATGATGTTCGAATATGCCGGGATAGAGATCGTCCTGAACGAAGGCGACTGCATCCAGTTCGATGCCCAGAACGAGCATTTCGGGTATGCCCTCGGCGGCAAGCCGGCGCGCGCGTTCGTCGTGATCATCCCGAACAAGCAGGTCTGAAAGGGGCCCGCCCGGTGCGAGCCCCCTTCGTCGTCGGGGCCGGGTCTACTCGGCCGCACAGCCCTTGATCTTCTCGAGGTCGGGATAGCTGGCCAGGTTGCGCCCCATGGCGAAATCGCCCTGCATGCCGCGCCAGTTGCCGTAATCCTGCATGAACTCGATCTGCGATGCCGCAACCTTGGCATAGAGCGGGTTATCGCAGGATTCCGTCACGAGCACCTCGTTCGCAATCTCCTGCAGGCGGGCCATTTCCTCGTCGGTCAGCGTTGCGACCTCGGTTCCGGCCTCCTGGAACACCTTCACGGCTTCGGTCGAGGTCTTCTCGTAATGGCTGATCGTCCAGAGCATGTTGGCCTTGGCCGCGATCTCGAGGATATTGCGCTGCTGATCGGTCAGACCGTCCCAGACGTCCTTGCCGAACATGATGCCGTTCAACGAGCCGGGCTGGTGCCAGCCGGGCGACTGCCAATGCTGCGTCACCTCCTGGAAGCCCATTCCCAGGTCGGTGGAGGGCATGGAGAACTCGGCGGCATCGACCACGCCGCGTTCGAGCGCCTGGTAGACCTCGGACCCCGGCAGGGTGACCTGCGCTGCGCCGAGCGCTTCGAGGATCGCGCCCTGCGGACGGCCGGACATCCGCAGGCGGGCGCCGTTCAGCGACTCGAGCGTCGGAAGCGGCTTGTTGGCGCGCAGGCCGGATTCCGAAGAGAAGATCGCGATCGGCAGGTAGGTCATGCCGTACTTGCCGTAAACCTCGTTGAACAGGTCACGCCCGCCCCACTCATTGGTCCACAGGATGTAATCCGCCGAGGTGAAGAGCATCGGGAAGGACCCGAGCAGCGAAAAGGTGGAATCCGTTCCGGCCCAGTAACCGGGCCAGTCCGTGGCCATGTCGACGCCGCCGGATTGAACCGCGCTGAACACCTGCGTCGAGGGAACAAGCACGCCGCCGGGGGTGAAATCGATCTGGATGACCCCCTCGCCGATCGAGTTCACGAGCTCCGCGAAATGCTTGTCCGAGTCGATCAGGTTGATGCCCTCCGGCCAGACGCTGGTCATCCGCAGCGTGACCTCCTCGGCCGATGCCGCCGCCGCACTCAACGCGACCGCGGCTGTCAGGAACAGGTTCTTCATTGCTTTCATGGTTTCCTCCCTTGGAACTTCGGCGCCGGTTCAGCGGCCGAATATGACACCTGGCAACCAGGTGATGATTTGCGGAAACACGGCACACAGGACCGTGCCGATCAGGATCAGCCCGACGAATGGCAGGACTCCGCGATAAATGTGCATGAGCGTGATGCCCGGCGGTGCGACACCTTCAAGGTAGAAGAGCGCATAACCGAAGGGCGGCGTAAGGAACGAGGTCTGGAGCACGATGGCGATCATCATGACGAACCAGAGCGGTTCGAACCCGAAGGACGTCGCGATCGGCAGGAAGATCGGCAGACAGATCAGGACGATCCCGAGCCAGTCCAGGAACATCCCGAGGATGAACACGATCACCATCATGATCAGGAATGTCGACCAGGGCCCGAGGCCGAGATCGCCGATGAATTCGCCCACGATGCGCGTCCCGCCTATGGCGACGAAGACCCCCGTGAAAGCCGTGGCGCCCACGACGACGAACAGCACCATGCTGGAGGTCTTCGCCGTTGCGTACAGCGCTTCGGCCATCAGCCTCCACGAGAACTTTCCGTAGACGATCACCAGCACAAGCGTCAGGAACGCGCCGATGGAAGCGGCCTCGGTCGTGGTGGCGATACCGGCAAAGATCGACCCCAGCACACCGAAGATAAGCAGGATGGGCGGAACGGCGACCTTTGCCAGGAGAACGAAAAGCTCCCGCTTGTTGACCGCGCGCAATTCCTCTTCCGCCGCAGCAGGCCCCCAGTCCGGCCGAAGGCGGGTCACGACGATGACATACCCCGCGTAAAGCGCCGCCAGCATGAGCCCTGGCACCAGCGCCGCGGCAAAAAGCTGCCCCACCGAGACCTGGGCGTAGCTGCCCAGGATGACCAGCATGATGCTGGGCGGTATGAGAATGCCAAGGCTGCCGCCCGCGGCGATCACGCCCGTGCTGAGCTCTTTCTGGTAGCCGTATTTCATCAGGGCCGGCAGGGCGAGCACGCCCATCACGGTCATGGACGCGCCGATGATCCCCGTCGTCGCGGCGAGGATGACGGAAATGATGACAACCGTGATCGCCACCCCGCCCCGCACCCGTCCGAGCATCAGCCGAAGCGCGTCGAACATCTTGTCCGTAACGCCTGAATCGCTCAGAAGCCGGGCCATCAGGATGAACATGGGGATGGCAATCAGGATGTAATTGTCCATCTGGCTGTAGATGCGGCCGATCAGGATCGGCATGATGCCCGGCCCTGGTCCGAGCAAGGCGAAGATCACCGCCAGGCCGCCCAGCACGAAGGCCAGCGGATGGCCCATGAAGATGCCGACCAACAGCGCGGCGAACATGGCGAATGTCAGGAATTCGGGGCTCATGCCGGCTTCACTCCGGTCCGGTATTGCACGACAAGCCGCGCCAGCTCGCTGAGCCCCTGAAGGACCAGGACCGCCCCGGTCAGGGGAATGACCGTCTTGACGTAGTAGATCGGCACCGCGACCACGCCGGGGCTGCTCTCGCCATAGGTCCAGGCGCGCTCCGCGAAGTCTGCGCCGTAGATGATAAGGACCACGCACATCGGCATGAAGAAGATCAGGTAGCTGACGATCTCGAGCGCGGCCTGGCCGCGCACGGTCAGCCCGTCGCGGAACAGCGTGACACGAACATGCTCCCCCGCCAGAAGCGCGAAAGGCGTCGCGAGCATGAAGTGAACCGCGAAAAGCTGGACCGAGACGTCGAACGCCCACGGGATCGGAGACGACGCGAACTTTCGCAGCATGACGTCGGTCACGGAGAGGAGCGTGAGCCCCAGCATGATCCAGGCGACCGTCTTTCCGAGCGCCCGGCTGAAGCCGTCAATGGCACGAAAGACCTTCATGCCGAAGAAGACTGTCTGAAACTTCGCAGTTGCCTTGGCCGCACGAAACTGGCCCGAGCGTCAGCACGTGACTCTCGACAATACATCAAAGGTCTCCCCTCCCTTGTTTCCATGATGTTTCCTCAGGGTAACAAGATGAGTCAACAAGAATTGTGAGGAACCGGGAAAATACTCTGCCGCGGAGCGGGAGACATGTCGCGAACAGGAAGGCGTTCCAATTGCATCGAACGCCCCTACCGCGATGCCGCTTCTTTCGTCTTTACAAGGGTACGGGTCAGATCCGCCAACCCCACGTTGCCAGGCGGACCTTCGAGCGCGCAGCGCAAGAAGCGGCGCGGTAGATCGGGCCGTGTGCAGGGGGCCGCGGTGGCGCATCGGACATACGCGGCATCGCGAGACCCATCACGCGCCTTGCACGCTCCCTCCGCGCCAGGGATCCAGCGCCGCGTTCAATTCCATGATCTTGACCGCGATATCCGGCACGTGCCGGGGCCGGCCGGGAAAGATCCCCTCCGCCCGCACGACGAATCCCCACTGCCGATAGAATGACACCGCATTGAGCGTCGCGTCGATCCGGATCGGGCCGCGCCACCCGGCCCTTGCATCGGCGAGCGCCCGAACCATCAGGTTGCGCCCGATCCCCTTGCCGCCGAACAGGGGCGCCACGAAAAGCCGGATCACCTCGCCCGGAACCGCGTGGCAATAGCCGGCAGCACGCCCGTCGGCCTCGGCGATCCACAGGGTGCCGCTCGCGCAATCCTCACGATAGGTCTCGGCCGTCCGGCCGGTCATCCATGTCTCGACAACCTCCGTCGGATAGGGCTCGAGCGCAAGCGGCGCAACGGCGGCAGCAGTCAGCTCGAAGACAACTTCTGCGTCCTCGGCCGAGGACCGCCGGTACGTGACATCCGAAGGCGAAGCGGCGTCAGGCATCACGTCTGCTCTCCGCCCCCCTGGTCTCGGCCCCCTCCTCACCGGGATCTGCGACCCCGGGGGCGAATGGCGGATATCCATGTTCGATGCATCGCGGATCGGCCACCGAGGAAGGATCCACGACCTTGCCAAGCGCAAGGGCCTTCAGGGTCTTGCGCAACAGCTTGCCGTTGCGCGTCCTCGGCAGCATGGGAACCCTGTAGACGCGATCGGGCCGGAATGCCTTGCCCAGCCTCTCTTCGACATGGCGGGCAGTATCGGCACCGATCCGCGGTCCCGCGCCCTCCCGGGCCACGATGTAGATCGCCAGGCGTTCGACCCCATCTGCGCCGGGAAGTGCCACGGCGGCCGCCTCCGCCACGCCATGGCACGCAAGCGCCGCGGCCTCGACCTCGCTCGGCCCGATCCGGCGCCCGGACAGCTTCAGAACATCGTCCGCCCGGCCGACGATGTCGTGATGCGTGCCGTTGCGGGTGACGATATCGCCATGGCTCCACAGGCCCGGCCGGGCGGACCAGTAGGTCTCGAGATAGGTCGCCTCGTCCTCCCACAGGCCCGATGTCATACCGGGAAAGACATTGGCGAGAACCATCTCGCCGCTATCCGGGTCTCCGCCATCCGGCGCGATCCGAAGATCGACACCGGGGGCGATACTGTTGAACCCGGATGGCAGGATCGGGCGGAGCAGGACGTTGCTGAGCAGCCCGCCCGAAACCTCGGTCCCGCCGGAATAATTCACGATCGGCAACCGCCCTTCGTTGACCGTCCCGTGCAGGTAACGGAAAAGGTCGGGGTCGAGAATTTCTCCGGCCGACATCAGGACCCGGAGGTCCGGCAGCTCCTGCGCCGCCACGCCGGCGCTCCGCCAGGCACGCGCCAGCGTCGGCGCGACGCCCATGTGGGTGACGCCGTGACGCCGCGCCGTATCGAGCAGACGGGTCACCCCGGGAGCGGCGGGACCACCCTCGTAGAATACCGCGGCGGCGCCAAGCATGAGGGGCGCGAAGGCAAGCATCGGCCCGATCATCCAGCCCATGTCGCTGAACCAGAAGACCCGCTCGGCCGGATGCACATCGAAGAGCAGCGCCATGTCGTGCGACACCCGCAACGGGAAGCCCGCATGTGTGTGCACCGTCCCCTTGGGCGTGCCCGACGTTCCCGACGTGTAAAGGATCATGAGCGGCTCCCCGGCCTCGGTCGCGACCGGGTCCTCCACGGGCGGGGCCGGCCGGGCATCCTCGAGAAACAGCACGTCGCACGAGTCGCCCAGCTCGGCCGCGCCGGCAAGCGCTGGCCGCTCCATGTCGATCCGGCGTCCCGCGCGGACCGTTTCGCGCACTGTCACCAGCAGGCGCGCCCCGCTGTGGCCGAGCCGCTGCCGAATGGCCTCGGGCCCGAATCCCGAGTAGAGCGGCACCGCGACTGCGCCCAGCCAGGCACAGGCCAGCAGAAGGCCGACTGCCTCGACCCGGTTCGGCATCAGCAGCGCGACGCGGTCCCCCCTGCGCACCCCCTGCGCGGCGAGAAGCCCCGCCAGTTGCCGGACGAGGGCAAGCGTTTCCGCGTAACTCAGCCTCCGGGCATCGCCGTCCTCGCCTTCGGCGACAAGGGCCGGCCTGTCGGGCTCTTTCGCCGCCCATGCGAGGATCGGCATACAGGCGTTGAAGGCGGTCCCCGGAAACCAGCGGGGGAACGCCGGGCCGCGGGACAGGTCAACATACTCGGTGAACGGGAAATCGATCCCGCATTCCGCCATCGCCCCGCGCCAATAGTCGGCCGGGCGTGCCAGTGCGAAGTCCAGCAACGCGTCATACGAGGGCAGGTTCAACCGGGCGATCAGTGACGTCAGCCGGGCGTTCTCGAGCGTCCCGGCATCCGGACTCCAGGCCGTTGCCGTCTCAGTCATGGTCCGGCCTGCGGAACTGGTTGTAGGCCGGCGCACGCTTCTCGGCAAAGGCGGCATGTCCCTCGGCCGCTTCGGGCCCGGCGTAGTAGAGCTTGAGGCCGGCAAAGGCCATCGCGTTCAGCCCGGCCATGTGGTCGCTGTCGGCGTTGAAGCTGGCCTTCAGCATCTTCAGCGCGGTCGGGCTGAGGGCAAGCACATCCTGCGCCCAGGCCCGGGCGGTTTCCATCAACGCCTCCGGCGCCACGACGGCGTTGACCAGCCCCATGTCGAGCGCCTCCTGCGCGGTGTAGGTCCGGCAGCGGAACCAGAACTCGCGCGCCTTGCGCTCGCCGACCAGCCGCGCCAGCAGCGCCGAACCGAATCCGGCGTCGAAACTGCCGTATTTCGGGCCCACCTGGCCGAACGTCGCCGTCGCCGCGGCAATCGACATGTCGCAGACGACCTGCAACACGTTGCCGCCGCCGATGGCAAAGCCGTTCACCGCGGCGATGACCGGCTGCGGCAACGCACGGATGGCAAGCTGGATCTCCTCCATCGGCAGGCCGATCCCCGTCCAGGACGCGCCGTCATAGCCCGAGCCGACGGTGAATTCCTTCACGTCCGCCCCGGTGCAGAAGGCGCGGTCGCCGGCCGCCGTCAGGATGACGACCCCGATCTCGGCCCGCTCTCTTGTTTCGGCGATTGCGGCCAGAAGCGCCTGCGCGGCGGGCCGGTCGAGCGCGTTCATCCGATCCGGCCGGTTGATGGTGATGGTGCGGACATGCGCGTCGTCGTGGATCAGAATGCTGCCTGTCATTTCGGGTCCTCCAGGGTGTCGGCAAGCCAGCCGAGCGCGCCATCGAGACGGTCGAAGGCGTCGTTCAGGTCGTCGTCGGTGGCGACAAGCGGTGGGGCGAGCATCAGGATCCCGTAGCGGGCATAGACCCAGAGCCCCCGGCGCAGCATCTCGTCCACCAACGCATGGTTCAGCGATGGATCGGCGGCATACCACTCGATCAGGGGCGCCCTCGAGGCCCGGTCGCCGACCAGCTCGATCCCCCAGAAGGCTCCCACTCCGCGGACATCGCCGATCAGCGGATGCTTCTGTCGAAGCGCGTCGAGCCGCTCGGCCATGAGGCCTTCGATCTCCCGTGCCCGGGCGAAGAGGTCTCCGCGCTCGTAAAGGTCCAGCGCGGCGAGGCCGGAGGCCATGGCGACGGGATGCCCGGCATTGGTGTGCCCGATGTCGAAGATGCGATCGTCGAACCCTTTCGCCACGCTCTCGCGGATCATCACCCCGCCGAGGGGGACAGCCGCGCCGTTCACACCCTTCGCGAAGGTGATCATGTCGGGCGCGACGCCGAACCGCTCCGCGGCGAAGGCCGCACCCGTCCGGCCGAAGCCGGTCATGACTTCGTCGAAGATCAGCAGGATTCCGTGCCGCTCCGTGAACCGCCGAAGCGCGTCGAGGTAGCCCTCGGGATAGACGATGACACCGGAGGAGCCCACCATGGGCTCGATCACGAGGGCGGCGATGTTATGCGCGCCCTCCTGGGTCACGATCCGCGAGAGGTGGTCTATCGCGCGGGCGGTCTCGACCGCCGGGTCGTCCGTGTGGAACGGGCTGCGATAGGGATAGGGCGCGAGAAAGCGCACCGCGGGAAATGTCGTCGGTTCCGAAGCCCAGCGGCGCATGTCGCCCGTCAGCCCCGCCGCGGTGCCCGTGGTGCCATGGTAGGAGCGGTAGGCGGCCATCACCTTGGTCCGCCCGGTCAGCAGGCGCGCGGCCTTCACCGCGTCGTCGTTCGCCTCGCCCCCGCCGGTGGTGAAATGGACCCGGGCGCCTTTGCTCCAGGGCGAGAGGTCGGACAGGCGGCGTGCCAGTTCCGACCGGAGCGCATGGGGGAAGGAGGGCGGCGCGAAGCAGAGGCGGCGCATCTGCTCCGCCACGGCATCGGCCATGTCACCGTTGGAATGGCCCAGGGTCGCGGCGATCCAGCCGGAGGAGAAGTCGAAGACGCGCGCCCCGTCATCGCCGACGAGATAGGCGCCCTCCCCCCGGTCGAAGCTGGGGCCGGCCGGAGCCCTGTCCTGTTTCGCCCATGGCGAGAGGTAATGCCGGTGAGGATCCTGGCGTGTCATGTGGTTGGTTCTCCGTACAGGTCTTCCGCGCGCAGACAGGCCACGCGGCGGCTTTCGGTAAGCGGGCGCAGCTCCGGCAGGGCGGCGCGGCAGGCGGGCCGAACCTCGGGGCAGCGCGGGTGAAAGGGGCAGCCGGCAGGCGGCGCCATGGGGTTCGGAACCTCGCCGCCGATGCGCGCGCGTGATCCGGTGGCCGCCAGGCTGGGGATCGCGGCCAGCAGGGCGCGGGTATAGGGGTGGCGCGGCGCGCGCATGATCTGCCTGGCCGGGCCGGTCTCGACCGCACGTCCGAGATACATCACCGCAACCTCGTCGGCGACATGATCCACCACGCCAAGGTCGTGCGAGATGAAGACATAGGCCAGGTCCCGGTCCCGCTGCAGCCGCTGGATCAGGTTGAGCACCTGGGCCTGCACCGAAACGTCGAGAGCAGAGGTCGGCTCGTCCCAGATAATGAGCCTCGGCTCTCCGGCCAGCGCACGCGCAATGCAGATCCGCTGCCGCTGCCCGCCCGAGAACTGATGTGGATACCGGCTCAGGTCGGCGCCCGGCAGCCCGACCTCGGCCAGCGCCGCCTCGACCAGCGGGCGCGCCTGTCCCAGCGTCCGGACGAGCCCCATCTCAAGCATCGGCTCGGCCACCGTGTGCAGGATGCTGCGGCGGGGGTTCAGGCTCGACATCGGGTCCTGGAAGACCATCTGGATCGCCTGGCGCTCCTCCCGGCTGCGGCGTTCGACAGCGGGCGCGAGGGGGCGATTGTCAAGCAGGACACGCCCGCCGCTCGGCTCTTCCAGCCCGGCGATGGCGCGGGCCGCGGTGGACTTGCCGCAACCGCTTTCCCCGACGATGGCAAGCGTCTGGCCGGCGCGCGCCGTCAGGCTGAGATCGCTCAGCGCCGCGAGGCGCGCCCTCCGCCCGACCGGGTAGGTGACGCTGAGGGCTTCAAGCTCGAGCATGACGCGGTTCCTCCTCGACACCGGCAAAATGGCAACGCGCGACGTGACTGGAACCAAGCGCCACATCGGGCGGTGGCTCTCCACAGGCCGCGCGGGCCAGGGGGCAGCGCGGCTGGAAGCGGCACCCTCCGGGCCACTGGCCGGGGCGCGGCATCGCGCCCTCGATCGGGACAAGGCTGTCCCGGGCGGCGCCCACCTGGGGAATCGCGCGCATCAGGCCCCGCGCATAGGGGTGCCCGGGCTCGGAAAGCACCGGGCCAACCGGCCCGGCCTCGACCACGCCCCCGGCGTAGAGAACCGCCAGCCGATCCGCCGTCTCCGCGATCACCCCCATGTCGTGGGTCACGAGGAGGATCGCCGTCCCACGGTCGCGACAGAGACCGCGCAGAAGCTCGAGCACCTGCGCCTGGACCGAGACGTCAAGCGCCGTGGTCGGCTCGTCCGCCACGATAAGCTCGGGTTCGGCGGCCAGGGCAAGGGCGATCACCACCCTTTGCCGCATCCCCCCCGAGAACTCGTGCGGGTAGCTCCGCAGCCTCTGCCGTGCCGCGGGAATACCGACCGCATCGAGCAGCTCGGCGGCCCGGTCCAGCGCGGCGCCACGGGACAGTCTCAAGTGGTGACGTATCGTTTCGACCAGCTGCTCGCCGATCCGCATCAGGGGGTCGAGCGCGGTCATCGGATCCTGGAAAACCATGCCGATCCTCCGCCCGCGGATGCGCCGGAGGGCCGCTTCGGACAGGCCGAGCACCTCCTGCCCGTCAAACCGCACCGAGCCCGCGGTCACCACCGCGTTCGGCGGCAGAAGACCTGTAAGCGCCAGGCCCGTCAGGGATTTCCCGGCCCCCGACTCCCCCACGAGACCGAGAATTTCTCCGCGGCCGAGCTGCAGGCTGACCTTGTCGAGCGTCGGCACCAGGCCGGCACGTGTCCGGAACGAGACCGAGAGATCACGGATGTCGAGCAACGGGGTCATTGAAGCCTCGGGTTCAGTGTGTCGCGCAGCCAGTCCCCAAGGACGTTCACCGCGAAGACGAGGAGGACGAGGGCGCAGCCCGGGAAGATCGAGACCCACCATTCTCCGGAGAACAGGAAGTCGTAGCCATTGCGGATCAGCGTTCCGAGCGAAGGCACGGTCGGCGGCATGCCGACGCCGAGGAAGCTCAGCGTGGCCTCGGTCACGACCGCGGCCGCAACGTGCACGGTCGCGAGCACGAAAACCGCGCCGATGGAGTTCGGCATCACGTGCCGGATCAGAAGCCGGGCCCGGCCCAGCCCCAGGAGCCGGGCGGCGGAAACGTAATCGCGTCGCATCTCCACCATGGCGGCGGCGCGGACCGCGCGGGCGTATTGAACCCAGCCGGAAAGCGCGATCGAGAAGATCAGCACGGGGATCGCGAGCGATTGCTGCGCGGCGACGTCGACCACGGCCCGCGCCGCGCCGTCTATGAGCAGCGCCACGAGGATCGCCGGCAATGCGAGCTGCGCGTCCGCCACCCGCATCAGGACGGTGTCCACCCAACCGCCCGAGGTCCCGGCAATCAGCCCGATCGCGACGCCGACGACCATGGACAGCACGACCGAGACAAGCCCGACCGCCAGCGAGATCCGCATGCCGTAAAGGATCGCCGACCAGAGGTCGCGCCCCTGTTCGTCGGTCCCGAGGACATACTCCGCGCGGCCGCCCTCTCGCCAGACCGGCGGCGTCAGTCCCGAGAAGAGGTCGAGCGTCGCGAGGTCGAAGGGGTTCTGGGGCGCGAAGACCGGGGCGAACAGGGAAAGGATCAGCAGCGTGACAAGCACCGCGAGCGCCAGCATCGCACCGGGGCTGCGGCTCAGCCGCCACGCCAGGTCACTGGCAAGGACGGACCGGATCATGCCCTGCCCTCCCCGTTCAGCGCATCGAGCGCAACCTGTGCCAGGACCGCGGCGCCGTGCCCCGTCACCGCATCGTTGAAGTCGTAATGCGGCGAGTGCAGGAAGGCCTCCGGGCGCCCCTGCCCCAGCCGGAAATAGGCCCCCGGGCGTTTTTCGAGGAAGAAGGCAAAATCCTCCGAGCCCATGCTGGGCCGGATCGAACGCTCGACGCAGCCGGGCCCCAGCACCTTTTCGGCGGCACAAGCCAGCCGCTCCGCCTCGGGCGCCGTGTTGATCGTCGGCGGGTAGAGCCTTTGGTGGGAAAGCTCGTGCGACATGCCGAAGGCCCGCGCGAGCCCGTCCACCTGTTCCGCGATACGCCGCTCCAGCAACTCGCGCACCTCCGGGGCGTACCACTTGGTCATCCCCTCCATGAGAACGGTTTCCGGAACAACGCTCAGCGCGCCGCGATCGCCGGACTCCAGCCGGTTGAGGCTGACCACCGCCTCGTCGAAGGGGCTCACGTTCTTGGCCACGATGCTTTGCAGCGCCTGCACCAGCAGCGAGGCGGGGATCATCGGGTCATTCGCCTGGTGCGGATGTCCGCCATGCCCGCCGGTGCCGGTGAGCTTGAGCGAGAACCGGTCGATCCCGGCCATCATCCGGGCGGGGTTGAGCGCCACCCGGCCCGGCTCCAGAGCAGGCCAGTTGTGCAACGCGTAGATCTCGTCGATCCCGAAACGATGGAGCACCCCGTCCTCGATCATCGCGCGTGCACCGGCATGGCCTTCCTCGCCCGGCTGGAACACCAGCACGACCCGGCCGGCAAACCTGTCGCGGGCCCCGACCAGCAGGCGTGCCGCGGCCAGAAGCATCACCGTGTGCCCGTCATGTCCGCAACCATGCATCTTGCCGGGCAGCTTCGAGGCATGGGCGAACCCGTTCGCCTCGGTGATCGGAAGCGCGTCCATGTCGGCCCTGAGCCCGACGGCCCGGTTGCCATGCCCGGCCCTGCCTTCGATCACGGCCACGACGCCGGTCAGGCCGATCCCCGTCTCCGGCACCAGGCCAAGCGCCGCCAGTTCGCGCGACACCAGGGCCGCGGTTTCGGCTTCCTCGAACCCCAGTTCGGGATGGGCATGCAGATGCTTGCGCATCCGCTCGTAATCCGCCGCCCGGGGGGCGATGTCTTGAGGGGTGAATGTCATCGGGACGCTCCGTGCCCGCGGCACAGCCGGGGGTCGATCAGGATGTAGAGAAAGTCGACCGCGAGGTTGATCGTCACGAAGATCACTGCGATCAGGCAAAGGTACGCGGCCATCACGGGGATGTCGGCGAAGGCCACGGCCTCGGCGAACAGAAGGCCCATGCCCGGCCACTGGAACACCGTCTCGGTGATCAGGGCGAAGGCGATGATCGTGCCAAGCTGCAGCCCGATGATGGTCACCACCGGCATCAGCGCATTCTTCAACGCGTGCCGGACCAGGATGGACCGGGCCGGCAACCCCCGGGCGCGGGCGAAGCGGATGAAGTCCTGCCCCATCACCTCCATCATCTCGCCGCGCACCAGCCGCACGATCAGGGTCAGTTGGAACAGGGCCAGCGTGAACGCCGGCATCAGCATGTACCGGAAAGCGTCCCACGAGGCGAAATTGGTGCGCCACCCGCCGATGTCGGCCACCGGGCCACGGCCGAAGGACGGCAGCCAGCCCAGGATGACCGAGAAGGCCAGGATCAGCAGGATGCCGATGAAGAAGGTGGGCAGCGACACCCCGATCAGCGAGACAAGCATGATCGCCCGGCTCACCAGGGCCCGCGGCCGCAGGGCCGCGACCATTCCCATCGGCACGCCGAGCAGCACCGCGATGGCGGTCGAAAAGACCGTCAGTTCCAGCGTGGCCGGCAGGCGCTCGAGGATCAGGTCCATCACCGGGCGGCCCTGTTGCAGCGACAGGCCGAAATCCCCCCGGGCCGCGTTCCCGAGAAATTGCAGGAACTGCAACGCCACGGGCCGGTCCAGGCCCAGGTCGCGCCGCAGGGCGTCGCGATCCGCCGCGCTGGCGTCCTGCCCCAGCATCTGGCTGACGGGGTCGCCCACGTACTGGAAGAGCGCGAAGGCAATGGCCGAGACGGCCACGATCACCCACGCTGCCTGCAGCAGCCGCGAAATTATCGTGTTCAGGTACATTGGAGGCGTCCATCAGTGGGCGGCGCGCCGGAAAGGAACGGCGCGCCGCCTCGGGGGTCAGTCGAGCTCGAACCAGGTCAGGTTCACCCGGTTGTCGATCGCGAGCGGGGTGTTGATGCCGTCGCGCATCCCCCAGCTGAGCCCCTGCTGGTAGAGCGGGATATGCCCCACCAGTTCGGCTTCGCGCCGCATGATCCCGGTCACCAGCTCCGTCCGCTTTTCGGCATCCATCTCGCTCAGCACCTCGTTGATCATGCCGTCGATCTCCGCGTCCGAGAAGTCACCGACATTCCACTGCCCGCGTCCGTCCTTCGGCGAATGCACGATGACGGACAGCGTGTTGAAGGCGTCGAGGTTCACCGGCGTGTAGCCGAAGAAGTTGAAGCTCGAATCCCGCCCGCCGACTTTCGGAAAGAACTTGGACGCAGGCATCGCGTTCACATCCACCGTGATGCCGACGCGGGCCAGGAGAGCGGCCACCGCCTGGCAGACCTGCTCGTCGTTCACGTAGCGGTCGTTTGGACAATCGAGCGTCACCCGGAACCCCTCGGCATAGCCGGCCTCGGCCAGCAGCGCGCTGGCGGCCTCGGGATCGTAGGGATAAGCCCGCGCCTGAAGCTCCGGCGCGACCGAGTTCACACCCGGCGCCATCAGGTTGCCCGTCGGCGTGGCCGATCCGCGCATCACCTTCGTGGCAATGAGGTCCATGTCCAGCGCCTGGTAGACCGCCTGCCTGACACGCCGGTCCCTGAACGGGTTGGCGTCGGTGACCGAGCCATATTTCATCGTTTCGCTTGCCTGGTCCATCGAGAGGAACATGGTCCGGATCTCGGGCCCTGTCAGGACTTTCAAACCATCCGTGGCTTCGACCCGCGGGATGTCCTGCAGCGGCACGGGATATGCGAAATCGACCTCGCCGGTCAGAAGCGCGGCGACAAGCGTCGGCCCCGAGGCGATCCGCACCAGCGTGGCCTTCGTGACGTCCGGCGTATCGGGATCCCACCAATCGGCATTGGCCTCCAGCACGGTCTTCACCTCCGGTTCGCGCGAGACAAGACGGTAAGGGCCGGTGCCGTTCGCGTGGGTCGAGGCATAGTTCTCTTTCCCCTCGCGCACGTTCGACGGGCTCCCGGCGTCATGCGCCTCGGCCCAGGCGCGCGACATGATCCTCACTTCCGGCAGCGACTGGATGAGGGCGGCGTTGGGAAACTCGGTCTCCACCTCGACGGTCAGGTCGTCCGGCGCCCTCACGTCGACGATCGAAGCCGTGAAGATCTTCATGTCGGACGCGTCTGACAGCGCGCGCCGGATCGAGAAGACGACATCGTCCGCCGTCAGCGCCTTACCGTCGTGGAAGTTCACCCCGGGCCGCAGGCGAAAGCGCCAGAGGGTCGGCGTCGGCTGGTCCCAGCTTTCGGCGAGCGCGGGCTCGATCCGCTGGTCACGGTCACGCCGCACGAGGCCCTCGTAGACGTGGGCCAGGACGGTCATCGTCATCCCGTGGTTGAACGCATGTGGATCGAGGGTCGCGGCATCGTCCTGCGAGGCCCAGGTGATCTCGGCCGCCTCGGCCGCAGGAACGGGGCCCAGCGCAAGGAGCGCTGCCACAAGGGCCGCTGTCAGGTGTCTTTTCATCTTCGTCTCTCCATGTTGTCCGGGCCGGTCGTGCGCCGTGCTCTCGTCGAATTATTTATATACGATACGTACCGTATCTTTAATTTGCAAGAGATGTTGGCCACCCTTGGGAAAGTGCAAATATCCTTCAGGGATTTCAGCGACTTGCCGAAAGGCAACGACAGTGCCGCCGCCGCGCTCTTCCTGCGTCCCGCGCCGCGACAGGCACGAAGAGGCGACTCACCCGGCGCCGGCCATATCCATGAACCCGTCCACCAGGTCGCTCACGAAGCGCCGGTCGAATGGCGCGTGCGACAGCAGAAGCCTGTACCACATCGCGCCGAAAAGCATGTCGAGCAGCACCTCGATATCGGCGCTCGTGGCCAGTTCGCCCTGTTTGAACGCCTGTATCATCAGCTTGCGCACGGCGGCACGGCGCGGGCCGACGACCTTCTGGCGAACCAGCTTGGCCAGCGCCTCGTCCGATTGCGCCTCGGCGACAAGGCTGCGGATCGCGACCGACCACCAGGGGGTCTCCAACCGGACGACGGTCAGCATGAGGTATTCCTCAAGCGCTTCCGGGAACGACCGTCCCGGCACTTCAGGCGGCTCGCTGACCTCGGACATGTAGAGGTCCAGCAAGAGCTCTCCCTTCGAGGACCATCGCCGGTAGATGGATGTCTTGGAAACCCCGGCGCGCGCGGCGAGGCCCTCGAAACTCAACGCTGCGAACCCCTGCTCGGACAGGATCTCGTTCGCGGCCGTGATGATCGCCCCGTGGGTCCTGTGATTTCGCGGCCTGCCTCTTGCGGGGGCCTCAGTCTTGTCCGTACGCGCCATGGCACCTGCAATCTGTCGACACGCACATCATATAGCGGAGGCCGAGCAACACAGACAACCACCGCTGCACCGAGACGGCAAGGGCCGTGATTTCACCAGGCAGGTATCATCTGCGCGGCCGGGGTAACGGTC